>Ga0210086_1000314_pt1 | contig 30006 bp, 27 predicted proteins | sample China_Galinas_PW_3_FD_184867 | JGI IMG/M metagenome (GOLD analysis project Ga0210086, IMG submission 184867) | Wetland microbial communities from San Francisco Bay, California, USA, that impact long-term carbon sequestration - China_Galinas_PWB_D2... | ecosystem: Environmental > Aquatic > Marine...
GGCCGGAGTTCCTCAACCGGATCGACGAGGTGATCGTCTTCCACAAGCTGGCCAAGGAGGAGGTCAAGGAGATCATCGACCTGATGATCAACCGCGTCCGCGTCCAGGTCGCCGAGCACGAGCTGCAACTGGAGCTGAGCGACGAGGCGAAGGACCTGCTGGTCGACAAGGGCTGGGATCCGTCGATGGGCGCGCGGCCGCTGCGCCGCGCGATCCAGCGCTACATCGAGGACCCGCTGGCCGACGAGGTGCTGCGCCAGGGCGAGATGGAGACCGGCTCGACCGTGCTGGTCGAGCGCGACCCCTCCGGCGACGAGGAGGACCGGCCGCTGAGCCTGACGATAGTCGCGCCGAAGAAGCCGGCGAAGAAGAAGGTCGAGAAGGCGGAGCCCGAGAAGGTCGGCGTCGCCGCCGGCGCCAAGAAGGACGAGCCGGGCGGCGAGGAAGGCGATCCTCGCGACGAGACGCCTCCCCCGGCTGACGAGGGCTGACGGCACACGGGTCCTGTCGCGGCAGGTGGGGGTGTTGGCGGCCTCACCGGCCGAACACCCACACCTACCGCGCCACCCGCGTGAGTTGCGTTCTATGGTTCACGGGATGCGTGACCCTGGGCAGACTGCGATCGGCACCTGGAGCGGCGGGCGCTTCATGCGCTTCGGAGAGGCGATCGCCGCCGAGCGGTTGGAAGAGCTGATGAGGCCGGGAGGTGGGATCGACACCGTTCTGACCGCCGATGTCTACGGGCAGGGGGAGGCGGACTCGCTGCTGGGGCGCGCTCTCGACGGCGTCCCGCGCGACGACTACTCGCTGGTCGGCGCGATCGGCCACGACTTCTACGAGGGAGAGCGCGACGGGCCGAAGGGCTTCCCGCGCTTCACCGACCCGAGGCTGCGCGGGCCCGGCGAGTACGGCGACTACCTGCGGATGGCGGCGGAGCGCAGCCTCGAGCGGCTCGGCGCCGAGCGCTTCGACCTGCTGCTGCTGCACAACCCCGACCGCACCGGCTACTCGAGCGAGGCGGTCTGGGACGCGATGGCGGCGCTGCGCGAGGAGGGGCTGGCCGGGCGGATCGGCGTCGCACCCGGACCGGCCAACGGCTTCACCCTCGACCTGATCGACTGCATCGAGCGCTTCGGCGAGCGGATCGACTGGGCGATGATCATCCTCAACCCCTTCGAGTCCTGGCCGGGCGAGCTCTGCCTCGACGCGGCGGCGCGCAACGACGTCCGCGTGATCACGCGGGTTGTCGACTACGGCGGCCTCTTCTGGGGCGACCTGCGGCCGGGAATGGAGCTGGCCCGTGGCGACCACCGGGCGTTCCGGCCCGCGGGCTGGATCGAGGCCGGGCTGGAGCGGCTGCGGCGCGTGCTGCCGATCGCCGAGCGCGCCGGGCTGACGCCGATCCAGCTCGCCTGCCAGTGGAACCTCGCCCACCCGGCGGTCGAGTGCGCTGTGCCGACGCTGATCCAGGAGGCGGGGGAGGGCGCGCGTCCGGTCGAGGAGAAGCGGGCCGAGCTGGCGGCGCTGCCGGCCGAGCAGCGGCTGAGCGACGAGGACGTGGCGGCGATCCGCGCCGTCGGCGACAACACCGGCTGCATGGCGCTGAAGGGCGCCAGCCCCGAACACGAGGGCGACGAGCGGCCGGACCGCTGGGCGTTGAGCGAGGACCTGGTCGAGGTCGGATCGCGGTGGAATATCGACCCGGCTCGCGACCTGACGGCGGTTGCGTAGGAGCCGATCCCGGCAGGGGTTCCACTTAACCTTTTCGGTGAATCGGGGTTGAGCTGTCGCCGCGAGCGCTCAACGAAAAGGTACAAGACGTTCCACCCCTGCCGGGATCGGCTCTGCCCGGACCGCTGCAAAAGGGTGACGGACCGTGTTGCGGGTAGAGACCAAGGACTGGAAAAGCCTCGATCGAGGGGGGATCGGACTTGATTTCAACGCCCACGAGAGCACTGTTTTTGGTGCTTGCAATGCTCGTTTTCACGCCCGCCGCGCAGGCCGCGTTCCCGGGCGGCAACGGCCGGATCGCGTTCGAAAGCGAGAGCGGCGGCGACTACGACATCTACACGCTCGGCGCGGGCGGGGCGAGGAACATCACCGCCGGCTCGACCGCCGACGAGCGCAACCCGTCCTACTCGCCGGACGGCGGCCGGATCGTCTTCCAGAGCAACCGTGACGGCAACTACGAGATCTACTCGATGAAGCCCGACGGCAGCGACGTCACCCGGCTGACCAGCGACGACGCCGCGGACAGCGAGCCGTCCTACTCGCCCGACGGGCAGCACGTCGCCTTCGTCAGCGACCGCGACGGCAACGCGGAGATCTACGCGATGAACGTCGACGGCAGCGGCCAGGCGCGGCTCACGAGCGTCGCCGCCGCCGACCGCGAACCGGTCTTCAGTCAGGACGGCAAGCGGATCTACTTCGTCAGCGAGCGCGACGGCAACGCGGAGATCTACGCGATGGACGCCGACGGGTCGCACCAGACCCGGCTGACCAGCCAGGCCGGCGAGGACACCGGCCCGTCGATCTCGCCGAGCGGCGAATGGCTCGCCTTCAGCAGCGAACGCGACGGCAACGCCGAGATCTACGCGATGTCGACCGCGAACTCCGGCCTCGCGCCGGTGAGGCTGACCGAAGATCCCGCGGCGGACACCCATCCCGCCTACTCGCCCGACGGCAAGGGGATCGCCTTCCAGCGCAAGAGCGCCGGCGGCAGCGCCGACGTCTGGACGATGGGCAGCGACGGCAGCTCGCCGACGCTGATGTTCGCGACGGCGGCCTTTGACGGGCACCCCGAATGGGGGCGCTCGCGAATCATGTGCGGGCACCGGCAGGTGACGGTGCTGGGCACGCGCGGGCACGACAGGCTGGTCGGCACGCCGGGTGACGACGTGATCGTCGGCCTCGACGGGTCGGACCGGATCATCGGTGGTGGCGGCGACGACATCGTCTGCGCCGGCAAGGGCGATGACGTGATCACCGCCGGCCCCGGCGACGACCTGGTCATCGCCCGCGCCGACGCCGACGTGGTGCGCGGCCGCAACGGCGACGACCGGATCTACGGCGGCTCGGGCCGCGACGTGCTCGACGGCGGGCGCGGCGAGGACCGCATCTGGGGGATCTCCGGCGCCGACGTGCTGTTCGGCCGCAGCGGCGACGACTTCCTCAATGGCGGCCCCGACCGCGACTTCTGCAACGGCGCCCGCGGGGTCGACACCGGCGCGCGCTGCGAGCGCAGCGTCTCGATCCCCTGACAACAGCCCGCCGACGGGCCTCAAAGTGGACCATTTGGACACTTTGAGGCCCGTCGGCATCCGGGGGACGGGGTAGGTTCGCGCCGCATGTGGCGGATCGACGAGCGGACGCGGCCCTGGTGGACGCTGGCCGGGGCCTGCTTCGGGCTGTTCATCCTGATGCTCGACTCGACCGTGGTCGCGCTGGCGCTGCCGAGCATCCGCCACGACGTCCACGCGACCTCGGCCGGCCTGCAGTGGGTGATGAACGGCTACCTGCTGGTGATCACGGCCTTCGTGATCACCGCGGGCCGGCTCGGCGACCAGTTCGGGCGCCGGCGCCTGTTCCTGATCGGGATGGCGCTGTTCGCGCTCGGCTCGGTCCTCTCCGGCGCCGCGGACGACCAGCTGACGCTGATCGGCGGCCGCCTGCTGCAGGGGCTGGGGGCGGCGCCGATGCTGCCGCTCTCGCTGGCGATCGTCTGCAACGCCTTCCCCGCCTCCGAGCAGCCGCGGGCGCTCGGCATCTGGGCCGGCATATCCGCCGTCGCGCTCGGCGTCGGTCCGCTCGTCGGCGGCGCCCTGGTCGACCTCGACTGGCGGCTGATCTTCTGGATCAACCTGCCGATCGCGCTCACCGGGATCGCGATCATGTGGGCGGCGGCGCCGGAGTCGACCGATCCCGGCTCCGATCGCCGCATCGACGTCGCCGGCCTGGTCGCGCTGGCGGCCGGCCTGACCGCCGCCGTCCTGGCGCTGGTCCAGGCCGAAGAGTGGAGCGCCGGCGCGGTCGCCGCCTGCGGCGCAGCCGGGCTCGCCCTGCTCTACGCCTTCTGGCGGATCGAGCACCGCGTGGCCGGGCCGATCGTCGACTTCTCGCTTTTCCGCAACCGTCCCTACTTCGGTGCCAGCGCCGCCGCCTTCGCCCTGGTCGGCGCCTACTGGACGGTGATGTTCTTCCAGCCCCAGTACCTGCAGGACGTGCGCGGCCACTCGGCCGTGCTCAGCGGCCTGATGATCCTGCCCGTGACCGCGCCGATGATCTTCATCTCGCCCTTCTCCGGCCGCCTGATCGCCCGTTTCGGCGCCCGCCGGCTGATGACCGCCGGCATGGCGCTCGGCACGCTCGGCCTGCTCGCCCTCACGCGGACGGCCCCGCACAGCTCCTATGCCCTGCTGCTGGCCGGCTACCTGCCCTTCGGCGTCGCTCTCGGCCTCGTCTACGCGCCGATGTCGACTGCGGCGATGGCGGCGATGCCGGGGGACAAGGTCGGCATCGCCTCCGGCGTGCTGGCGATGGACCGGGTGATGGCGGGAACGGTCGCGCTCGCCGTCGTCGGCGCCGTCTTCCACGCCCTGCTCGGCGCCCACGGCTCCTTCGCCGACGCCGTGGGCGGCTCGACCTGGGTCCTCGTGGGACTATGCGCCGTGGGCGCGGTCCTCACCTGGACGTTCGTTCGAGACCCACATCCAGGGCAGACTCATCTCGATGCGCGCCATCGTCATCGCCATCTTTCCCATTTTTAAGAGTCACATCCGAGATCAGCGCGAGACCGGGGAGGTCGATGACCAAGCGAGACGGTCACGAGACGAGTCCCGCGTAGCAGCGCTACGCGGGATCTCGGGGAGGGGACGTCTCGCGCAGTGTCATTCGGCCTCATCCGGGCCGCGATTATCTCGGGTGTGACTCTTTCGCTTGACAACGTCCGTTCCGACCTTTCCACTAGGGATTAGCCAGACCGCATTCCAGAGCGGAATTTGCCATCCTATTGGAGATGTCCCCGGCGCCTGGCGATGAGCTTCACGAGTTAGCGGAACGCCAGGATCCCCGGCTCCTGCGGGCTCTGGACGTGGTCGCCCCGGGCGCCGCGCTGCGCGAAGGGATCGACAACATCGTCCACGCCAGCACCGGCGGGCTGATCGTCGTCGGCGACCCCGGCGACATCTCGCACCTGCTCTCCGGCGGGATCAGGCTGGACATCGACTACACGCCGGCGATGCTGTACCAGGTCGCGAAGATGGACGGCGCGATCGTGCTCAACGCCGAGGCGACGAAGATCGCCTGGGCGAACGTGCAGCTGATGCCGGACCCGACGATCCTCTCCGGCGAGACCGGCACCCGCCACCGCACGGCGGAGCGCGTCTCCAAGCAGACCAGGGCGCTGGTCGTCGCGATCTCGCAGCGCCGCGACGTCGTCTCGCTCTACGTCGAGGGCACCAAGTACATCCTGCAGGAGATTCCCGCCGTGCTGGCCAAGGCCAACCAGGGCCTGGCGACGCTGGAGAAGTACCGCGAGCGGCTCGAACACGTCTCCAACCGGCTGACCGTGCTCGAGTTCGAGGGCGGCGGCGTGCTCTACGACGCGCTCACCGCCCTGCAGCGCGCCGAGCTGACCACCCGCATGGCGGTCGAGGTCGAGCGCTACATCGTCGAGCTAGGCACCGAGGGCCGGCTGATCGAGATGCAGCTCGAGGAGACGATGGTCGGCGTCGCCGCCGACAAGACGGCGCTGATCCGCGACTACCTGGTCGAGGACACCGAGCAGAACCTGGCCACGGCGCTGCAGTCGCTGGCCCGCATGCCGCACGAGGACGTGCTCGACTTCGGCCGCCTCGCCGAGCTGCTCGGCTACGACCGCAAGCTCAACACGCTCGACTTCCCGGTCGCCCCGCGCGGCTACCGGATCATGGGGCGCATCCCGCGCATCCCCAAGCTCGTCGTCCAGAAGATCATCCGCGAGCTCGGCGGCCTGGAGGAGGTCCTGGCGGCCTCCGACGCCGACCTGGAGGCGGTCGAGGACGTGGGCGAGACGAGGGCCAAGGACATCCGCGAGGGCCTGCGCAGGCTCCAGGAGGTCGACCTGGTCGACAGGTACTTGCAGAGTTGACGGCCGGCAGAGGCCGTCGCGAAATCGAAAGGAGCAGAGCGATTCCCCAGCTAGAGGAGACCACCGAGGTAAGCGTCGAGGAAGTCGAGTACGTGTGCGACTTCGAGGAGGGCGACAAGGTCGTCTATCCGCACCACGGCGCCGGCCTGGTGATGAAGAAAGAAGCGCGTGAGCTGATGGGCGAGGAGCGTGACTACCTCACGATCAAGATCCTCCACAACGAGCTCACCGTGATGGTCCCCTGCGAGAACGCCGGCAAGGCGGGCCTGCGGCGGGTCATCGACGAGGAGGAAATCAAGAAGGTCACATCCGTCCTCACCGACGAGGTGTCGGAGATGCCGAAGAACTGGAACCGGCGCTTCAAGTACAACCGCGAGAAGATCAAGACCGGCGACGTCTTCGAGCTCGCCGAGGTCGTCCGCAACCTGGCGATCCGCGAGATGGAGAAGGGTCTCTCGACCGGCGAGAAGCAGATGTACACGCGGGCGAAGAAGATCCTCGCCTCGGAGTTCATGTACGCGCTCGACAAGGACGAGGAGGGCGCGGAGGAGTACCTCGACGGCCTGCTGGAGGAGCGCTTCGCCGCCACCGCGTAGCGCTTCGCAGGCAGCATCCGTCACCGCGGTCATCGCGGCGGCCGGCTCCGGGGAGAGGCTCGGAGCCGGCGGCCCGAAGGCCTTCGTGCCGCTGGCCGGCCGGCCGCTGGTCGAGTGGTCGGTCGCGGCGATGCGCGCCGCCGCCGGCGTGCGCTCGATCGTCGTCGCCTGTCCGCCGGGCCACGTCCACGACCTCGGCGGCCACGACCTCGGCGTCGTCGACGGCGGCGCCACCCGCGCCCACTCGGTCGCCAACGCCCTGGCGGCGGTCGGCACCGAGCTGGTCGCGATCCACGACGCGGCGCGCCCCCTCGTCACCCCTGAGCTGATCGAGGGCGTGATCGCCACCCTCGTCGCCGACCCCGAGGCGGACGGCGCGATCGCCGCGACCCCCGTCACCGACACGATCAAGCGCGCCGCGCAAGGCGGGCCGGAAGGGAAGTTGCTGCCTTTTCCCCACGATGGTGGGGACAAAGCAGCAATTTGCATCGCCGGGACCGTGGATCGCGGCGAGCTGTGGGCGGCGCAGACTCCGCAGGTCTTCCGCGTGGACGCGCTGCGCCGCGCGCTGCGGGCCGACCCCGCCCGGGTCGAGAGCGCAACCGACGAGGCGATGATGGTCGAGGCGGCCGGGGGACGAGTGCTGATCCACCCGTCGTCTCCCGGGAACCTCAAGGTGACGACGCCGTTGGACCTTCGTGTGGCGGAGTTATTGCTCCGAGGTCATCCCGGCAGGGGTCCCACTTAACCTTTTTGAAGGATTGAAGTAGGGCTGTCGCCCAGGGCAGTCGACAAGAAGGTACAAGACGTTCCACCCCTACCGGGATGACCTCCGGGCGAGGAGCACCCACACGAGGGTCGCGGCGAAAAAGAGCTGACCGACCCCGAGGGCGATGCCGAAGCTCGATGCGCCCGCGATCGCGCCGATTGCCGTGCCGAGCGCAAAGGCGCCGAGCATGGTCGCGAGCTGGTGGATACGGCTCATCGTGGACCCGGGGGCCGTGGCGTGGTGGGAAGTCCGGCGAGCGCGCGCGAGCTGTCGTGCAGGTGGCGGGCGCGGCGGCGCTGGAAGACCCGGTTCTGGACCAGCAGCGTCGCCACCCCGGCGAGCACCATGAAGGCGAGGAAGTTGGCGTCCTCGCGCGCCATGTCGCAGAGCACGAGGTCGCCCGGCGGCTTGTGCGAGGCGCCGTCGAGCCGCGCCAGGCTGGAGACGGAGGGGCCGGCTTCGAGCAGGCCGACGACGCGCTCTGATCTCGGGCCGGGAACGACGATCCGCAGGTGGATCATTTGCCGCGCGAGGGTAACGTGGTGCCCCGATGCTGACCGACTACCACCTGCACCTGCGCCCCGACGAGCCGGATACGACCGCGGAGCGCTACTTCACCGCCGCCAACGTCGCCCGCTACCGCGAGGCGGCCGAGGCCGCGGGGATCGAGGAGCTGGGCGTCTCCGAGCACGTCTACCGCTTCGTCCAGGCGCTCGACCTCTGGCGCCACCCCTTCTGGGAGGAACAGGCGCGCGACGACCTCGACGCCTACTGCGAGTTCGCGCGCGGCGCCGGGCTGCGGCTCGGGGTCGAGTGCGACTTCGTGCCCGGGGCCGAGGAGCGCACCGCGGAGCTGCTCGGCGCGCGCGACTTCGACTACGTCGTCGGCTCGGTCCACTTCGTCGGCGAGCGGGCGGTCGATCACGAGGGCTGGGACGTCTGGGAGGGGACGGGCGACGCCGACGAGGTCTGGCGGCGCTACTTCGAGGCGCTCGCCGAGTGCGCCCGCGCGGGCCTCTTCGACATCCTCGCCCACCCCGACCTGGTCAAGGTCTGGGGGCGCGGGCGGCCGCTGCCCGAGCGCGACCCGCGCCACTACTACGAGCCGGCGGTCGCGGCGATCGCCGAGAGTGGGGTCGCCGTCGAGCTCTCGACCGCCGGGCTGCGCAAGCCCGTCGGCGAGCTCTACCCGGCGCGCGCCTTCGCCGAGCTCTGCGTCGAGGCGGGCGCCCCGTTCGCGCTCTCCTCCGACGCCCACCTGCCCGAGCAGGTCGGCTTCGGCTACGACCGCGCGCTCGACTTCCTCGCCGGGCTCGGCGTCGACGAGATCGCCGTCTTCGAGCGCCGCGAGCGCAGGTTGGAGCCGCTGGCGGCGCGGGTAGGCGAGGGGTAGACCGTGAGCGTCGGGATCGGCTACGACAGTCACCGCTTCGCCGAGCGCCGGGCGCTGATCCTGGGCGGGGTCGAGATCGAGCACGAGCGCGGGCTCGCCGGCCACTCCGACGCCGACGTGCTCACCCACGCGGTGATCGACGCGCTGCTCGGGGCGGCGGGCGAGGGCGACGTCGGCACGCTCTTTCCCGACGACGACGAGCGCTGGCGCGACGCCGACTCGGTCGACATGCTGCGCACGGTGGTCGGCACGATCGGCGGCCGGATCGAGAACGTCGACGCCACCCTGGTCTGCGAGGCGCCGCGGCTGGCGCCCTACCGCGAGCAGATGGAGCGCATCCTCGCTGACGCCACCTCGGCCCGGGTCAGCGTCAAGGCGACGACCAACGAGGGCATGGGCTGGATCGGCCGCGGCGAGGGAATCGCCTGCATCGCCGTGGCCTCGGTCGATAGCGAATAGGGCATAGGCTTCGGCGTCGATGGGCCTTGGATCGATCGCAGCGGCGGCGCGGCGCACGGCCTCGGACAAAGCGTTCGAGCTGCGGGTGCTGCGCGAAGCGGGCGTCCTCGAGCCGATCTGGCCCTACAGGGCGCTGAAGATCGGCGCCACCTTCCTGCGCTGGGGCGCATCGCCGGCGACCGGCGTCGCCACGGCGGCGATCCACCACCCCGAGGCGACGGCGCTGATCGACGAGCGCGGCTCGCTCACCTGGGAGCAGCTGCACCGCCGCACCAACGCGCTCGCCGACTCCTTCGCGCGGATCGGGATCGGCTACGGCGACGGGGTCGGGATCATGTGCCGCAACCACCGCGGCTTCGTCGAGGCGACGCTGGCGGCCGCCAAGCTCGGCGCCGCGGCGCTCTACCTCAACACGATGTTCGCCGGGCCGCAGCTGGTCGAGGTGACGCGCCGCGAGGGACCGAAGGCGCTCGTCCACGACGAGGAGTTCACCGAGCTGCTGGAGGGGGTCGACGGAGGCGTGCAGCGGATCGTCGCCTGGGCCGACGGGACGCCGGAGGGGCCGACGCTCGACTCGCTGATCGCCGCCGGCGAGGAGCGCGATCGCAGGCCGCCGCCCGACAAGCCGCGCTTCGTCATCCTCACCTCGGGGACCACCGGGACGCCGAAGGGGGCGCAGCGCTCCAGCCCGGAAGGCCTGATGGCGATTGCGGCGCTGCTCGACCGCATCCCCTACCGCAGTCGCGAGACGATGACGATCGCCGCGCCGCTCTTCCACTCCTGGGGCTTCCTGCACTTCATCATGAGCCTGCCGACCGCCTCGACGATGGTGCTGCGGCGGCGCTTCGACCCCGAGGACGCGCTGCTCACGGTGCAGGAGAACCGCAGCCAGGTGCTGGCGGTGGTGCCGGTGATGCTGCAGCGCATCCTGCAGCTGCCGGCGCAGACGCTGGACCGCTACGACCTCTCGTCGCTGCGGATCGTCGCCCTCTCGGGATCGGCGCTTCCAGGCGAGCTGGCGCTCGCCTGGATGGACCGCTTCGGCGACAACATCTACAACCTCTACGGCTCGACCGAGGTCTCCTGGGGGGCGATCGCGACGCCCGAGGAACTGCGGGCGGCGCCGGGCACGGCCGGCCGGCCGCCGCGCGGCACCGTCGTGCGCCTCTACGACGAGGCCGGGCGCGAGGCGGCGCCGGGCGAGGTCGGTCGCATCTTCGTCGGCAACGAGATGTCCTTCGAGGGCTACACCGGCGGCGGCGGCAAGGACGAGATCGACGGCCTGCTCTCGAGCGGCGACGTCGGCCACTTCGACGCCGAGGGGCGGCTGTTCGTCGACGGCCGCGACGACGAGATGATCGTCTCCGGTGGCGAGAACGTCTTCCCGCGCGAGGTCGAGGACCTGCTCTCCGACCACGAGGCGGTCGAGGAGGTGGCGGTGATCGGCGTCGAGGACGAGGAATTCGGCCAGCGGCTGAAGGCGTTCGTCGTGCTGGCCGGCGACCTCGAGGTCTCGCCCGACGACCTGAAGGCGCACGTCAAGGCGCACCTCGCCGCTTACAAGGCGCCGCGCGAGGTCGAGTTCATGGAGGAGCTGCCGAGGAACGCGACCGGCAAGGTGCTCAAGAAGGACCTGCACGCCCGGGAGACCGAGAAGTCGGCGTAGGGCGATCCCGGCAGGGGTTCCACTTAACCTTTTTGAAGGATTTCGGGTAGGGCTGTCGCCCGGGGCAGTCGACAAAAAGGTACAAGACGTTCCACCCCTACCGGGATCGCCCTTCACTCCTCGCTAATTGCGGGTTTATGAGGATTGCCCGGGTGGTGTGGCCTCCGGGTCGGGTAGTAGTTTGCGGACGGATGGGTGACCCGGCTATCAAGCTGAACGCCGTCGCGGAGGCGCGCGGGGAGATCCAGGGAGTCGCCGAGCAGGCGCTCCTCTGGGTTCGCAAGAGCGAGGAGCGTTGCGGCGCGGCCGAGAAGCGCGCCGAGGAGGCAGAGGCGCGGGCGGAGAAGGTCGGGTCCGAGGCGGCGGAGCGGGCCGAGAAGGAGGTCGCCGAGGTCAGGCGGCGCGCCAAGGAGGCGCTGGCGAAGATCGGCGAGCAGGGGCGCGAGCGGATCGTCGCCGAGCGCGACAGGCGGCGCGCCGCCGAGTCGCGCGTCAAGCGGGCCGAGCAGGGCCGCGACCGGGCCGAGAAGGCGTTCGAGCGGGCGCGCAAGCGCGGCGAAGCGGACCGCGAGTCGTTCACGACGCAGCTGACCGAAGAGCGGGGGAAGACCGACGAGGTCGTGGCGCGCGCCGTGAAGCGGACCGAAGAACAGGCCTCGAAGCGGACCCGCGAGGTGCTGGAGAAGGCGCAGGCGGAGGCCGACGGGCGCGTCGCCGCCGCCGAGCAGCGCGCAGCCGAGGCCGAGGCGCGGGCCGAGGAGGCCCACCAGCTCGCCGTGCGGCTCGAGTCCGAGATCGAGGAGCGGGTGATGCAGGGGACCGAGGACGTGCGGCGCGAAGCCGAGGAGCGGGTGCGCACGCTGGTCGAGAAGGTCGAAGGCGAGGCGGTCGAGAAGGCCCGCGCCCGCGCCGAGGAGCAGCTGCAGGCCGAGTCGGAGCGGATCCGCGGCCAGGCCGAGCAGCGCGAGGAGCGCCTGCGCCAGGCGGCCGAGGAGGAGATCAAGGCGAGCGCCAAGCGGGCGCGCCGCGAGGTGCTCGCGGCGGCCGACGAGAACGCGCCGAGCTGGTCGCGCAACGAGGCGTCGGCTTCGGGCGCGGGCTACCGCACGTTCTAGGGACGGAAGCGGTCAGCCCGCGGGTCCTGTCGCCGGCTGGGGGTGTCCGGCCGGGGCTAGGTTTTTCGCGCGTGGAGGCTGCGCTACTCGCTGAGGGTCAAGCGAAAAACTAACGCCGCCCCACCCGGACACCCCCACCCGCCGCCTCCCGCGGGAGATGCCGATTAGCATCCGGCGTCATGCGAGACGTTCAGATACGGGACACGTTGTCCGGCGAGTTGCGGGTTCTACCTCGTGATGAGGAGGTCGGCATTTATGCGTGCGGACCGACTGTCTACAGCCGGATACACATTGGCAATGCCCGACCCTTCGTGGTCTTCATGCTGCTGTCTCGATTCCTCAAGGTCGAGGGCTACAAGACCAAGCTCGTAATCAACGTCACCGACATCAACGACAAGATCTACGACGCGGCGCGGCAAGCCAATGAGCCATCGGAAGAGTTCGCCAAGCGGATGACTGCCGCCTACTTCGAAGACACCGATCGACTTGGCCTGGGTCGTCCGGATGCCGAGCCCCTCGCCAGCGAGACGATCAGCGGAATCATCGACTTGATCTCGGAGCTCATTCAATCCGGGCACGCCTATGAGTCAGGCGGCGATGTCTACTTTCGCGTAAGGAGCTTTGCCTCCTACGGAAAACTCTCAAATCGCCGGACTGAGGACATGGATCAAGGGGAGGAGGCAGGTTCTGCATCGCTCAAGGAGAACCCCCTCGACTTTGCACTTTGGAAGGCCCGTAAGGAGGGCGAGGACAGTTCTTGGCCCTCGCCATGGGGTCGCGGGCGGCCTGGTTGGCACATCGAGTGCTCTGCGATGGCGGAGGCTGAGCTGGGGCCTTCATTTGCCATCCACGGGGGTGGATCGGATCTCGTCTTTCCCCATCACGAGAACGAGATAGCTCAATCGGAGGCAGCGGATCGTCCGTTTGCACGCGTCTGGATGCATAACGGCATGATCGAGACCGATGCGGCAAAGATGTCCAAGTCGGAGGGCAACATCTTTCAGCTGTCTGAGGCGCTGGATCGTTATGGCAGTGAGGCTGTCATCGACTATCTGATCTCAGGCAACTACCGGCAGCCGATTGCCTTTGGATCGGCTCAGTTGGAGCAGGCGGTTGCTCGCACCGAGGGAATCAGGAACTTCTTTCGCGATCATCCACCCGCTGAGACCCGTCCCGCCGACGAGAGCGACTTTGTGGCGGCGCGCAGAAGCGATTTTCTCGATGCGCTTGCAGACGATTTCAAGACGCCGCGTGCGATGGCGGAGGTTTTTGACCTGGTTGCCGAGGGGAACCGACGCGAGCTCGCTGGAGCACCCGAGGCGCTGCGCGACATGCTTGCGATCGTCGGTCTCGAGTCGCTCGCGGAGGTTGAGCAGCGTGGCGATGTCGAGGCGGAGGAACTCTTGTTGGAGCGGGAGGAGGCTCGGGAGGCCAAGGACTTCGAACGCGCGGATGAGATTCGGGATCGGTTGGCGGAGCTCGGTTGGGAAGTCCGGGACGGCGCCGAAGGCGCGAAGCTCGTGCCCAAGGGCTGATGGCCGGCCAGATCATCTACGGCCGCCGGCCGGTCGAGGAGGCTGAGCGGGGGAGGCGGGCTGTGCGGCGGGTCTGGCGGGCGCCGGAGGTCTCCGGCGAGGAGCTGGAGCGGCTGTGCGGGTCGCCGGACCATCAGGGGGTCGTCGCCGAGGTCGAGCCCTATCCGTACGCGGACCCGGGCGCGCTGCTGGAGCGTCCCGACGCGCTGATCGTCGCGCTCGACCAGGTTCAGGACCCGCGCAACCTCGGCGCCGTCTGCCGCTCGGCGGAGTTCGCCGGGGCGGCGGGGGTCGTCATCCCCGAGCGGCGCTCGGCCGAGGTGACGGCGGTCGCCTGCAAGGCCTCGGCCGGCGCGGTCGAGCACCTCGAGATCGCCCGCGTGCGCAACCTCGCCGACTGGCTGGGGGAGGCGAAGGAGGCGGGCTTCTGGATCTGGGGCGCCGACGCCGCGGCGGGCCAGGCGCCCTGGGACGTCGACCTGGATGGCTCGACGGTGCTCGTGCTCGGCGGGGAGGGGAAGGGGCTCCGCCCCCGCGTCGCCTCGGCCTGCGATGGCCTCGTCGCCCTGCCGCGCCGCGGCAGCGTGGAGTCGCTCAACGTCTCCGCCGCGGCCACCGCGCTGCTCTTCGAGGCCCTCCGCCAGCGGTAGGAAGCCATAGCACCTGCAACGGCAGTTGCAAAGAATCCGCAATTTGGGGTTGACAGAACTCCGCCCGGCGGTAAGAATGCCCCGCCAATAAGGGTGAAGCTCAGCTTGAGTCTGAGCTTTGGCCCGTCAATACGGCGCCACCAGGGGAGGTACAGGCGTCACGACCCTTCGTCTCGAAAAGGAGAAGGATCTGTGGCTCTATCGTCGCCCATCCCCAAAACTAACCCTCAAGTTGAGGTTGACGAGCATTATCTCGTCGCCCTCGCCAAGGAGGGACGCACCGACGCCTACGACCAGATCGTGCGTCGCTACCGCGGTTTCGTCCGTCTCAAGGCCTCGTCCTACTTCCTGCTCGGCGGGGAGAGCGACGATCTGATCCAGGAAGGCCTGCTCGGCCTCTACAAGGCGATCCGCGACTACCGGACCGACCGCGAGTCGAGCTTCCGCAGCTTCGCGGAGCTCTGCATCACCCGCCAGATCATCACCGCGGTGAAGACGGCGACCCGCAACAAGCACACGCCGCTCAACCAGTACGTCTCGTTCAGCCAGACGCCGACCGCGGCGGGCGACTCCGACACGACCCTCGACGAGATCCTCCCGGGCCCCAGCGTCGCCGACCCGGTCAACCAGGTGATCGCCACCGAAGAGCTCTCCAGCCTCGTCTCCTGCCTCTCCGGCACCACTGGCGTGCTCTCCGACCTCGAGAGCAACGTCCTCTCCCTCTACCTCGACGGCCACTCCTACGAGACCACCGCCGAGCGCCTCGACTGCGACACCAAGACCGTCGACAACGCCCTGCAGCGCGTAAAGCGCAAGGTCGCCGCCCACCTCGACTCCCGCGAGGTGCCCGCGTAGACGGCAGCAAACGCTGCGTGGTTCATAAACATGTGCCTGTAATTTCCATATTCGTGGGGATTGATGATCGGACCCTTACAACGACGTTAGGGTCGCGGTCTGTCTCTAACGTTTAGGGGCCGAAACGTTATGGTCGACGTTCACCGAGTCAACGATCGGCTGAAGCGGGCAGCGGCTCGACCTCGGTCGAGAGGCCGGAGTTGCCCAGCGCCGCGAGGAACGACGTCGGGTCGAACGCCTGGGCCGGCGCCAGGGCGCCGCGGCGGTCGTAGCCGGGGTCAGCGCAGAGCGTCGCGGCGTGGGCGAGGCTGGCGGCGGTGAGGCCGTAGACGTCGCTGCCGCGGACGACGCCGCGGCGCGCGCCGGCGGCGCCGCGGGCCTCGCAGCTGAGCGTGAAGCGCGACTTCACCCGGTCGGCCTCCTTCGGCGCCGCGGGCAGGCGGCGGATCAGCGCCCCGGCGGCCCTGCGCAGCGGCGTGCGCATCGCAGCGCCGAGCAGGGGGGAGGCGCCGACCGCGAGCGGCATCAGCCGCGGCGGCACGACCATGCCGTTGAGCAGGGTCCGCACCCGTTTCGTCTCGACGTGCCGCGGGACGGTGATCTGCTCGCCGGCCGGGTAGCGCAGCATCCGCTGCTCGCCGATCGGGTCGGGGAACCGCCAGCGGCCGCCGTCGGCGCTGCGCGGCCCGGGCCGCCAGCCGCCGTCGGCCCAGACGACGTCGTCGGCCCGCATCATCTCCAGCGCCGAGAGCGAGGTCCCCTGCGTGGGCGCGAACCCGTGCACGGCGTAGGCGACGACGATCTCCTCCAGCGGCCCCATGCCCTCGGCCGTGAGCGCCGCGAGCATGTCGCCCGGCAGGTAGTCGAACCCCATCCCCGAGACCAGCGCAGCCCCCGTCTCCTCGGCCCGCGCCCCGTACTTCTCGAAGACCATCCGGATGAACGGCTGCTCCCCCGTCGTATCGAGGTAATGCGTCCCCGTATCCGCCGCCGCGGCCACCAGGGCCTCCCCGTGCAGGGTGAACGGCCCCGCGCAGGCGATCACCGCCGAACACCCCTCCAGCATCTCGCGCAGCCCGGCCGCGTCGTCGGCCGACACGGCCCGCACCGGCACGCCCCCGAGCTCCCCCGAGAGCCGCTCGAGCTTCTCCCGACTCCGCCCCGCGATCAGGAAGTCAGCCCCCGCCTCCTTCAGCCGCCGGGCGATCAACCCCCCGGTGAACCCGGTCGCCCCGTACACGGCGATCGTCCCGCTCATGTCCCAGCGCCCACCGAGTCGCTCGCAGTCGTAGCAGCCATGCCCGGGACGCTACCTCTTGAGGGATTGACTACAGCTGCCGCCAGGGCGAGCATCCGCGACGCCTTCCTGGCCGCCCTCTCCGACGGGATGCCCGACACCTACCCTGAGCCGGGCCCCCACTGCTCGAGGCCTCCGCTCCGCGGTAGCCGCTCAGGCCGGCGGAAACATGCCGGCGAGCGTCCTCGCCAGCGCAAACGTCTCGTCGGCGCTGAGGTCGCCGGCACGGTTCAGCCGCTTCGCCAGCCTGCGGGGGTAGTAGAGCGGGAGGCCGTCGATGCTCAGCGTCCGCAGAAGTGGGATCCCGCTTCCGCTGGACTGGCCCTCCGGGTTGACAAAGCAGAAGCAGCCGTGGACGCGAACCGTCTTTGAGCCGGCAGAGTCGAGGGCGGTTCGCACAGCGTCGACCTGTCGCTTCAGTCCCTCCACCAACTTGGCCTTGTCGCGCCCGGCAATCAGCAGCCTTTCTTCGCCGAAGAGAGGCTTGCGAACTTCGATCTTGCCCTTGTAGCGCTTCGCGTCGATGACGTGGACACCCGAGGACGCGATCGCCAGGTGGTCGATGTTGGCGCGGCTGCGCGGCATGCGCCGGTCGTGGAGGACCGGCACGTCGGGACAGCGCTTGTGCAGAAGCTGTGCAAGAACCTCCTCTCCCGTGGCGCCGGTCGCCCACGCCTTCTCGTGCTCGGGAGCGTCTGGGAACTTCAGCAGGAGGCCGCCGATCCGGGGGTGGCGCTCCCGCGTCCGGTCCTCCCGCTTCGCGCGCCGCCGTTCGTGCTCGCGCCGCCCACTGGCCCCCGCGGTGCCGAGGTCGAGTCCGCTGTCCTCCATCGCGTCGTCCATCGGCAGGCGGCGATGAGGTCTTTACCAGTGGCTGCTCGACATCCACGCCAAGGCGATCGAGCAGATGCGGCTCGTCAACGTGTTGTGTAGGTTCGCGGAGGTGGCTGGGACACGAAGAGAGCGCTCTTGAGCGAGGAGCTGAAACCGCCCCATCCGATCGCCCGGGTCGACGGGAGCGAGGCCTTCGATGGGACCGACGCGACCGTCGCCGACTTCTGGCGCTGGGCGTTCTCCGATCTCCGGCAAGATCTTTGCCTCTGCCCTGCTGTTCAAGGTGAGTTGCCCGGCAAACAGGACAGCTCAACGCCTCGGCTGACTGAACCGAGGTTTGGCGAGATCGGGGTGATTCTCAGCGCAGCCCGAGCGCGCTCTGCAGGGCAGCAGTGATCAGCGAGGCGGCCGCCGAGGTACCGATTGTCCCGGCGACCTCCTGGATGCGGGCGAGTTTCTCGCGGGCCTCGGCCTTCAGTTCGGCCGGTGCCTCGAGGTGCTCGAGCTCGATCTGGGCGGCCCCCAGCAGGATGCGGATGTCGCCGACGGTGTTATCCCCCATGCCAAGCTGGCCGACGGTCGAGGACTCGATGAAGTTGAACTGGATCCGGCCCGAGCCTCGGCTTGCATCGCAGATCAGGTGGCCCCTGCCGCTGACTCGAATCTCGCTCAGCGAGCTCAGCATTGCCTGGTTGATCGAGCCCGGGGCCGGGCGTTTGCTTTCGGTTGACCCGGGGCGCCAGACGAGCGCCTGTAGCTGGCAGAGCAGGTCAAAGGCGCGGGCCACCGCCTCCCAGGGTTCGAGTTCCTCGCCGCTCGTCGGGTCCGTTTCATAGAGCGGGGCGGCGTCCTTGGCCGGGTCGAGCTCGCAGTCGAGGTGGCCGGTCTGGGAGAGCAGTAAGGCCCCGTCGATCCCTGAACCGAGCCGGCGTTCGCGCGCGGCCATCCAGTCGAGTAGGGCAAGCGGGTCTACTGCCATCGTCGCTCAGCCTCGGTCATATTTCCCAAGCTCGCGGTTGGCGCCGTAGGAATTGGCTTCGATTGCTCGGTCGAGGACATCGAGGGCGCGGTTCTTCAGGCTCTCGCTGCGGGCATCGGTGTAGAGCTTCATCAGCACCTCGTTGACCTCGGCAGCGATCAGCGCGTCGCGGGTGCGGGGGTCCTCCGGCGCGCTCAGCCTCTCGAGGACCGCCTCGACGGCGTCCATCGAGAGCCCGACTGGCGGTTCCTCGTCGCCGTCGATCGCGAAGACGATCGCCTCGGGATCCTCGGCGAAGGCGCGGCTCCCCAGGAAGCTGCGGGCAAGCTCTGTGACCTCGGCGAGACCCCCTTTTCGCAGGTGGCGGATCGCCTTGGTCGCCTCCTTTCGAACCTCCTCGTCAGGATCGTCGAAGAGGGCCACGAGCCGCTCTTCACAGAGGCCGCGGAAGCGCGCGTTTGAGACGTTGAAGGCGAGGACACGGGCGGCGCCGAGGCGCATTTCGACGCCACCGGCAAGGCAGCGGTCAAGGAGCTCCTCGCTGGCGGGGCGCCCAAGTGCTGCCAGGGCCGCCTGGGCGGCACCAGCTCTTCGCACATCGGGCTCATCGGCCTCGATCATCCGCGCGATCACCGGCTTGAGGCGCTCGTAGTAGCGAAGCGCGCGGTAGCGGAGGAACTCGTGCACGCCGCGGCTATCGAGGACGACGTCATCAATGTCGGTGATGCCCCTAATGAACCACTCGAGGGCCTGGGCCTCGTCATGGCGGAGCATCGCCAGCGGTATTTCCAGGGCCGCCTCGCGCACCGCGATGATCGGGTCGCCGAGCAGGCTCTCGATCGCCGGGCGGGCCGCCTCGACGTTGGCGGCGTTGGAGGCGACCAGCCGCGCCAGGTCATAGGCGACGCCGCCGCGGACCGAGTTGAGGCCCGCCATCTGGCGTTCGCGCCGGCCGGGGTTCTCCGAGATGCCGACCATCGAGCGGCCATCGCCGTGGATCGCGTAGTAGCCGATGATCTCGATCAGGTCCGCCGGCAACCCCTGATCTGTGAAGCGCCGCAGTGGGTTGGCGATCCAGCGCCCGCAGGGGCGATCAGGCAGGCGGTGGCAGCGCCTGATCAGCTCCGCGACTAGCTCCAGGGGCACCGACTCCTCGCTTTTTCCGACGCCGCGGAGCAGAGCTTCGAAGTAGGCCTTGTTGGCGTCATCGGGGATCTCCGAGGCGAGCTTGGCGAAGCGGACCGGGTCGCGCTCGGCTTCAGACTCGAGCACGCTGGAGAGCTGATCGGCGCCACCTCTTAAGAAGTCCTTGCGGTTCTCAAAGCGATCATCCCTGTAGGTGCCGATTGCCCCGAGCCAGTGCGCATTCGACATCCGCTGCGCTGCATCGGGGGCGATCGGAGAACCGACGGTGCCGCCCTGGATTCCGAAGGGCGACGGGCCGTCGGTTAGGTCGAATTTGCGCTGCCACTCGGCGAAGCGTTTTCGTACCGCCTCCGGGCGGCGCTCTTCAGCGATCCCGCCAAGCAGGGTGAATTGGGCGAGACCCCACTGGGTGTGACCCGCCGCCGAGCGCTCCCAGGCAGTGTAGTAGTCAAGCAGGAAAGCACCGAGGCGCTCGAGGGCATCCTTGGACGCCTGTGGAGTGACCGCCTCGAGGAGCTTTCGCGTCGCCCAATGCTCTCCGTCGGAGTAGCCGACGCGAAAGCGCCGCTGGTCGGCGAGCAGGAACTCGATCGCGGTATCGGCGAAGCGCTCGGGGTTGGCGGCGAGGCCGCAGAACGCGAGGGCGATCACCGTCTCGATTTCGCTTTGCGCGAGTTCGCCTAGCAGTGCCTCAAAGCGCTCTGGCTCTTGGCGGCCCAGCTCGGCGAAGCCGCTTTCGGTCGCCACCAGCAGGTGGTCCTCGATGTCATAGACATCGCCGAAGTGGCGGTGAATCCAGATCTTGTCTCGCAGCAGGCGCTTTTCAGCGCCGAAGGGCTCCTCGGTGGCACGCTCAAGCATCGCTGCGATCACCGGCCAGACATGCTCGACGAAGGCAATGGGCGAGCCCTTCGCCGCGGCCAGGATCTGTTCGTCGATGTGGAGGTTGGCGGGAATCAGTCCCGCCTTATGGTCGAAGGGGTTGGCGACCTCCGCCTCGGTTGCCGCCTCAAGACGGTTTCGCAGATAGGCGGCGAGCAGCTCGCAAATCCAGGTCGGGTGCTCCTTCTCCAGGCCGTGGGTTGCGAACCAGAAATCGCCCTCGCCGAGCTCTCCCGCCTCGATCAGTTCCAGCTGCAGGTCGACCAGCTCGCGGGCGTCGAGGTGGGAGCGCCCGAGGAGCGTCGCGATCTGCGCCCGCCACTCGGCCGAGACCCCGATGTAGGGGGAAAGCAGGGCGGCAACCCGCTCGGGAGCGCTGCCCGTGGCGGCCATCAGGCTGGCCATTGCACGCCCGCGGCGCTCGGGATCCTCGAGCCAGCGCTGCATGTGTCCGGCGCTGTCGAGGAACTCGAACCAAGCCGCCGAGCTGATCGTGTGCCAGCCCCGTTGGTGTAGTGGGTGCTCGGCGTCGGCGAGGATCGGCTCAAGCAGCGCCCACTCCTCGTTGCGCGGTTGGTCGACTTCTGCCAGCCAGCTGGTGACCAGGTCCTTGAGGTGGAAGCGAACCGTCTCTGAGCCGAGCAGGAACTTGAGCTCTGAGGGGTAGAGCTCGGGGGAGGCGCGCCGCGAGTAGTCGAGGATCTGGCGCACCTGAGCGCGGCGAAAGAGGAACTGGTCCTTCGCAAGCAGCTGCTGCAGGGTGCCGCCGCGGCCGATGAAGCGTCGGGCGAAGACGTAGTCGAAAAAGGTCTCGTGAAAGAAGGCGAGGCGGGCACCATCGCGGACAAGGACTCCGGCCGAGATCATCGCCTGGCGCTCCTCCGGCCAGCGGTCGAGGATCGCCGCGGGGGCGGCGAGCGCCTCGTTGGCGCTCATCTCATCGACCAGGGCATCGAGCGCCTCGCTCCAGTGGCTGGCGCCCGTGAGCACCTCGGAGACCTCAGCGCTCTTGGCGCTCCAATAGGCCTCATAGAGGTCGTGCAGGCCGCGCAGGCCGGCGGCTTCGAGGCTGCCCGATTCGGCGATCCCGGCGAGCAGCGAGAGGTGGACAGGCAAGCGCAGCAGCTCCAGCACCGCCGGATCAAGGCCGCCGGGCTCGATCCCGAGCTCGGTCAGGGTCTTGCGGACCACGGCCTCGGGCAGTGGCTCGACCTTGACTTCGCTGGGCTCCTCGCGCCCGCCGGTGAGTGCCAGTCGTCGCAGGCGTGAGTCGTTCTCAGCGTCGAAGGTGCGACAGGCGAGAACCACCTTGGTGCCCGGGCGCGAGAGCGCCAGGCCCAGGGTTTCCGCGACCGCCTCAAAGAAGCGCGGGTTGCGGCCCGAGGCGCTGCTCAGCGCATCGAGCTGGTCGATGATCAGGTAAGCCTCGGTGCCGGGCGAGGCCGACTCGGCCAAGACCATCGCGGGTGAGCCCGGCAGACCGAGCTCCTCGCCCAGCTGGCGGGCCGTTTGCGCCGGCGCTTGGCGGTCGAGGCGCAGCGCCAGATGGGGGGTGTCCGCGGCGCGCAGGCGCTCGCAGAATTCGAGCAGCACGTCACTCTTTCCGCTGCCCGCCTCGCCGTGCAGGAAGACGACCTCGACCTCCGCGAGCGCCTCCTCGAGTCGCTCTGCCTCGCCGCGGGGGATCAGCTTGTGAGCAATCAGGGTCGCTCGCCGCGAGGTACGGAAGCGCTCATTTAGCCGTTCGACCTCGGCGCGGGCGCCGGGGCCCGAGGTCCGGGTGCGGCGGGTAAGTCCGCGGCCCTCGAGCTCTTCCCAGAGGTCCTTCGCCTCAAGGCGCTGGTCGACCCGGTCGCGGAGGATCTCGATCAAGGCGGCAGGTGAGTTCTCGCTCGGACCCTCAAGTGCGAGCTCGGCCTCAAGCGCCAGGCGCTCGGCGAGCTCCCGCTCGCTGAGCGTCGCCACCCGCACCCGCCGTAGCGCCTCCCAGCCCCACAGGCCATCGGCATTCCAGATCTCACAGAGCTCCTCGAACTGGCCTTTCCAGTGGAGGCGCTCCTCGAGGCGCTGCTCGAAGAGCGCCCAGCTCTCGGCGGCCCTCGCCGAGTCAGCGAGCTCGTCGAGCACGTGGGCGGCGTGGGCGGAGGCAAAGACACAGGACGCATCGGGGGATTGCAGCTTCTCCTCGAAGGCGCCGAGAACGCCCTCTTCGCGAAGCGCGGCCAGGGTCCAGCGCCCCTCGCTCGCCCGCTGGCGCTTGACCTGGTGGTGCTCGGGGGCGCCGGGGACGGCGAGGGAGAACTCAAAGCCGATCTCGGAGTTTCGCCCCTCGAGTTCGATCGAGTCGGCCTCGCCGGCGAGTACGCGCAGCGCGCAGTGGGCGGTCCAGCGATCCTCGTAGCGCTGGCCGTACTTGCTCGACGGTCCTCCGGAGCGGGGCATCGGCGGATCGTAAGGGGCGGGGCGGGGCGGGGCGGCAGGGCGGGCGCAGAGGAGTTCCTCGCACTACGAGAACGCTGGCTGACAACTCGTAATTTCCCCTGTGGCGGGAGGGGAGCAGACTCGCTCTAGTTCGCCGGGGAGGCGGACACCCCATCCACTGAGCCAACGACAGGGGCGCTGATATGGACGCCCGTTTGTCAAGTCCCAACCACCAAAATGGGGAGACAGCGGCCAGACGTTCTACGCCGCATCTCTCGACGAGCATCCGACGTGGGTGGCGGATGCCGTTAAAGACCAGTGTTCCGGTGGGCGTGCTCAAGAGAGCTGAACGTCGTGGCGTGTGATGTCTCTTGACTCTGCCCAGGAGCTACACGAACCCGTGCCAACCACCTGACGATCAGCCGGGAGGTGTTGTTGCTTCTCGCGTGGTTGCGATCGCGTCGACAGACGGTGATCACGCGCCCGCTCTGGACGAGAAGCGATAGCGGCGGAGGCCGGGGATAGATGCTGGCTTGGAGGCCAGCGTCGCGTGGCCTGCGCGGAGTCGTGGAGAGGAAGACGACGGCGTTGCCTGCGAGGATGCCGGCATGGTGTCAACGGCCATCGAGAATTCCCCAGCGGCGGCCATCCAACCTCCCCGCTGACGGCCACGTTTACTCCCCACCGGTGGCCATCGGTTCTGCCCGCTTGAGCCCTTCTCTCGCAGCGGCGTAGCGACGGCCGTAGGCCGGAGCGCAGCCGCTGCGAGCGCGAGCTCGCGCGTCAGCCCAGCGGCACCACCCCCTTGCCCTCGGTCGCCTGGGTCAGCCGGTAGCTGTCGGCCCCCTCGGTGACGATCACGTGCGCGTGGTGAAGCAGCCGGTCGACCGTCGCCGCGGCCAGGGTGCGCGGCATCAGCTCGTCGAAGCCCGAGGGATGCAGGTTGGAGGTGATCGCCAGGGAGCGCTTCTCATAGGCGGCGTCGACGACCCGAAAGAGCGCCTCGGCCGCCTCCTCGGAGACCGGGACCATGCCGACGTCGTCGATCACGATCAGATCGGTTCTGATCAGCTTGCCGATCGCCTTGGCGACCGAGCCGTCGGCGCGGTGGCCGCGCAGCAGGGCCTCGAGGCTCTCCAGCGTGTGCCAGGCGACGGTCTTGCCCTTGTCGATCGCCAGGTGACCGAGCGCCTCCACGAAGTGGCTCTTGCCGGTGCCGCTCGGCCCACAGACGCACAACACCTCCGAGCGCTCCACCCACTCCAGGGTGCGCAGCGCCTGCTGGGTCGCCGCGGGGATCGAGGACGCCTGCTCTTCCCAGGCCTCGAAGGTCTTGCCGGCGGGAAGACCGGAGCGCTTGCGGCGGGTGCGGATCGCAGCCTCCGAGCGTCCGGCGGCCTCGGCCTCCATCAAGACGCGCAGGATCTCCAGCGGCTCCCAGCGCTGGGAGGCCGCGGTGGCCAGCACCTCCGGCGCGGCCCTGCGCACGTGCGGCAGGCGCAGGGTGCGCAGCAGCTTCTCCATCTCGGCCGGCAGGGGCGGGGGCTTCGGCGTCTCGACACTCATCGGCCGAACCCCTCCCAGGCGGCGGTGGAGCCCTGCAGGGTGGCTGCCTCGGTGCGCCGACGCGGGAACTCGATCACCTCGGCGCCCGCGCGGTGGGCGAGGATCGAGGCGAGGTCGCCGTCGCCGAAGCGCCCGACGTCGGCTGCGACCTCGAGTGCCGCGTCCACCTCGCCAGCCCCGTGCATCTTCGCCAGGTCGACCGCCTCGGCCATCTTGCGCCGCACCCTGCTCGTGCCCGCCGCAGCCGCCCTGGTCAGCCACTTCGCAGCCCCGGGGCCGATCGCCAGGAAGGCCGCCTCCTCGGCGCTTGCCGCCCGAGGACGGCGCCCCAGCGCTCCTGGCGGTCTGGGCGGGTAGTGCTCCTCGGCGATCCGCGGGCTCCCCGGCGTGGTCAGCTCGTGGCGGGCGACCTCGCGCGGGCCGCGCCCGCTGTCGGCGTGCACGACGACGAGCTCGTTGTCGTGGGCCCTCGCCCAGACGCGCTCTCCGACCAGCTCGTGGGGGACCGAGTAGATCGCCCGCCCGACCGAGACCGTCGACTTCTTGGAGACCTTGCGCGTCTCCCCGAAGCAGATGGTGTGCGGGGCGTCCGGCAGCGGGTGCAGGCGCCCCCGCTCCTCGCGCAGCATCTCCACGGGGATGCGGCCGGTGACGCGGTGCTCGCGGCCGTTGACCTGCTCACAGAAGGACTCACAGGCCGCTTCCAGCTCGGCGAAGCTCGCGTATCCGGGCCGCAGGTTGTGCTCGGTCGGCACCAGATCTGCCTTGGCGATCCGCACGGTCGCCTCCGAGCCTCCCTTGGACTCCGGGTCCGCCGGCACGCAGGTCGCCACGCTCAGCCCGTAGTGCCGGGAGGCGGCGACGATCTTCGGGTTGCGCACCGCGATCCCGCAGACGTGGTCGGTGGTGACGGTCTTCTCGTTGTCGGTCAGCGCATATGTCGGCGCGCCACCGAAAGCCCGCAGGGCGCGGTCGAGCGCCATCACGACCGAGGGCAGGGTGCGGTCGGCGAGCGGCAGCACGACCCTGAAGCGCGACCAGGCGAGCCAGGCGCAAAACAGCGAGGTCCGCCTGCCGTCGATCTCCGGGCCCTCGCCGTAGTCCCACTGCATCCACAGGCCGGGCTCGGTCACCCAGGGCGCCAGCACGCGCCTGTGTCCGGCCTCATAGGCGGCCTTGGCGCGGGCGACCGCCCGCCTCGTCGTGCGCGGGGAGCCCTCGTATCCCATCGCCTCGAGCCGCTCGTGGACCTTGTCGGCGCGCATCTTGCCTTCCGAGCGCTCGACGAGCTCGGTGATCTTGTCCTCGTAGTCGACGGTCCGTGGACAGCGCCGCTGCCCTCGTCGCCAGACGCCGCCGGCGGCTTCCCGCTGCTCGACGTAGTGGCCGACCGTCTTGTGGTCGCAGCCGATCAGCTCCGCGGCTCCCCGCAGCGTGCCGACCAGGTCGAATGCCTCCAGGATCTCCATCGCTTCCTCCGCTCTCTTCAATCCGACGCCTCCTCGATCGCTTGCCGAAGCGGCGAGGCGTAGCGAGGCGGGCGGTCGGCACCGGCCGCTCGGGCCGGCGGTTTTCAGTCGTCGGTGGGGAGATCCGATGGCCGCCACTGGGGAGGTTTGGTGGCCGCCAGTGGGGAGATCCGATGGCCGCCTATGGGGAGAATTTCATGGCCGCCGTCACTTGCAGAGCCAAATCGTGTCCGGCTGAATCCGGTTGAAGCCGGTCGTTTCGGTGCCTGACTGTGGCACCGTTGTGGCACGAGAGTGGACGAGCGGTCGACTGAACGTCGCATGGCCTGCCTTGCGGACGAAACCTGTCGGGTCGCCTGGGTAGTGTCGCCTCATGGCGACCCAGGCTGTCTACTACCGCGCCGCCGACGGTACCGAGCCCGTCGAGGATTTCCTCGATCGCGAGTTTCCCCTTGAGCCTCGGAAGAAGAATCCGAGCGCGCGGGAGATCGAGGCGGCGGCGACCAAGCGGATGACGATCGACTTGCAGATCGACCGCCTGAACGGTCTGGCGAACGACGACCCGCCGCTGCCGTTCCCTCACACCTCGCAGATCGACGGGCCGCTGCGGGAGCTGCGCTGCCACTACGGGCGGGCGCACTACCGAATCCTCTATCGGCGGTCGGGGAATCTGTTCGTGCTGCTGCACATGATCCGCAAGACGAGCGGGGCGGTTCCGCGAGCCGAGATAGAGGTCGCCAGGCAGCGCTGGCGGGACTTCAAGGAGCGAATGGAGGCGCAACCGCGCAAGCCGCCTCGCGCGGCCGGGGGAGACGCACCGTGATTCCGTCCGATGGCTTTAGCAGTTTTGCTAAATTGACAGCGAAGGTAGTCAATGAGATCGGACGGAAATGGCTCGTAAGAACGACTCGCCCATAGGAACTGCCCACTCGGAGAGCATGGAGAAGCGGGCTCGCAAGAGCGCCGCTTACCGAGCCGCCCTCGAAGAGCAGCAGCCCTACGAGCAGTTCGCCCGCCTGGTGATCCGCAAGCGCATGCAGCTCGGCCTCACGCAGCACGAGCTGGCCGAGAGGATGGGGACGAGCCATTCCGTCGTCTCCCGCCTTGAGAGCGGCCAGCACCGATTCAGCTTCGCGACCATGCGCAAGCTCGCCAAGGCGCTCGACACGCATCTCGTCTACGGCTTCCAAGACGAGGCCCCCGACCCGAAGTCTCGCCGGACGCCGAAGCGCGAGCTGGTCGTCTCAGCCTGACGAGGCTTTTTGGCGCTCAAGCTGCTATCAAGGGCAAATGGCGATTTACGACATCGGTGAACAGCCCGGGGTAGGCGACTACTGCTGCACGAGCTGTAGCTGGAGGGTGCACTTGGACGATGCATCCGACAAGCTGCCTCCGTGCGGTAAGTGCGGTGCCGGACAGAGCACCCAGTACACGGACTGCTAGACGAACTCAGGGCAGATCGACAATGGGCTCCTGATCGGGAGCCCTGTTGACCTGACCGAGAAGCCGAGAACGGCATGGCCCAAAAGCGTTCGAGCTTCTTCAAGTTTGGGCGCTGCCCGCGTGCTGGCCCTCCGCGAGATTGCCGAAGCTCGTCTCCCACCTTGAAGCCCGAGCCCTTCAGGGCTCTTCTTGGCTCCTGATCCACTCTTTGCGCTCGCGATCGCTCTGCCGTTCGAGCTTGCGCGACTCCCTATGCCAGAGGTACTCGCGCCACTTCGATGCCTTCGCCGGCTTGTATTCGACATCGTCGATGGGCAGCCAGATGCCCTCCGCGTGCTGCCAATACAGCCGAATCTCCTCGTAGGGCTGACGACCGAAGTCGAAGTGGCAGTAGACATGCGGACCGGAAAAGTTCACGTCGCCGTCGCGGTCAATGGCGACGATCGAGTCATAGGGAACGTGACCGACGACGCGCACAAGCTCGCCTTCCTCGGTGTCCGACTTCGTGTTGGATCGCGCAACGCCGTCTTCGATGAAGACGCAGTCAAGCCGCAAGACCGCCCTCATCCCGTTGGAATAGGGGTGCATAACGCCGACCTTGAACCACGGCGACAACCGCCGGAGGCGGAACTTCCGATCCGGCTCGGGCCAGCCGTCAGGCTGACGATCGGCGTCACGGATCAGCACCTCGGCTTCAACGTCGCCGCGAAACATCGGCACGAAGTCCGCGGCCATCTGCTCCTTGATCGCCAGCCGGTGCCGAATCCGCGCCTCGCCGGTGGCGCGCTGTCGTTCGCCTCGTTCCCGAAGCTCCTTGGCAAAGGCCACACCGTCCCCTACAACGGTCATATCGGCGACCATACAGCGCGCTCCAACCCCTCGTCGTCGGTGAGATCGCTACGCGTCGCTCCTATTTGGCGGCACCAAGAAGGGAACGAATTTGATCGGAAGGCGGCGTCGATCTTCCTGGGGGATTTGGTCGTAGTACTTGACCCACAGCTCGAAAAGCTGAAAGGCGCCGACGAGCCTGATCCGACGCGCCTCGTTGCGAGCCTCCGTTTCGCTGTCGGTCGTGAAACCTCCCAGCGTGACGAAGAGACCGACATCGCCCTCGCGGAGAACAGACGTAAAGGCACGGAGCGTCTGCGCGTCGGTCTTGCTCTGCTCCCGCTTTACCTGCACCTTTACCCGCGGGCCTTTCGTGCCGACGGGATCACCGAGGGCGACGATGTCGACGCCGCCGTCTTTGCCCGGCGGCGCAACCCAGGTCACCTCGTACCCCATACCACGCAGGAGACCTGCAACCAAATGCTGGAAGTCGTAGGGGTCCATCGCGTGCAGAAACTCGCGGACCTCCTTCCAGGCCGTCTCTTCGGCTTCCTCAAGGGTCAGCGAGGCATCCGAGAGCTCGGTATCGGAATCTGGGGAGGGCTCCTTGGCCGGCCGAGCCTTGGCCCAGACGCGGTAGAGCTTTTCAGCCTCTTCCATGAACTGCTCGGGATCGGTGTAGCTGCGGTGAGCCGCAAGACCCTCGTCAGTTGGAGTCCAGACGCCGGCCTCCTTGACCATCCACCCCGCCTTGACCGCGTTGATCGTCTGGAAGCGAACCGTCTTCTCGAAGCGCCGGGTGTCGCTGCCTGGGTAGTTGGCCGCCTCGAACTCGGTCAGCTCGATTCGGTCCTCGACGCCAGCGAGGGCATCCCTCGCCTGGATGCCGTCGGGGTGCTCCGTCAAGACATCGAAGACAGCCCGAAGAAGTTCCCCGCGACGCTTTCTGTCCAGACCTGCCACGCCGGGTCAGCCTATCGCGGGTAGGCCCGGGCCATGCGTTGCCCGCTCCGGTCCGCGGAATATGCTTTTCGGGAGGGCAATGGATTCCAAGGAACACGACCCAACAGATCCGCCAAACCGCAAGGTTGAGCGGGATCGTGAAGTCCGCGAGCCTGGGAGTGCCGACGAGCACGCTGCGAATGCCGAGGAGGTGACGATGAAAGACGGGGAGGCTTCCTTTGAGGCGCTGGAGCGTGAATACGGCGGCGACCACGGGGACATCGAAGACGACATCGACTCCGAGGCGGCGGAGGTCGAGGTAACCGCTGAAAAGGCTCGCGAGTGGGGAAAGCGGGACGGGTCCAAGGCGGTTGAGCTTGCCAAGGAAGAGGTGTCATCGGAGCTTGAAGGGATCGAGATTGCCGGGCCGGAGTTCGCCCGCGCCCTTGGCGTTCCCCATCCCGACGAACCCGGCAGCCCGGCGCGCAGGTTGTGTTCGCAGTGGGACTACGTGACCCAGGGCATCAACTTCGCTCCAACCGACATCCCCCTCAACGGTCTCATCTCAAAGGAGGCAGGGCACTGCTACAGGGCATCTGGGGAGGAGGCGGATGTCTACTGGGACGCACTTGAGCTTGTGCGTCGGTCGAATGTGCAGCTCCTGTCCACCTATTACATCGAACCGTACGAGAACACCTACATATACAGCCTTTACGTGGTCGACCTAGACCGGTTCCCCGTATGGAACGGCAAGAATATCGAGGGCATCAACGAAGAGGGGAATTTTGTTATCGAGGAGACCTTCGTCCAAATGGCATATATGCCAGAGAAGCCCGGAATCAAGGGTCGCCTCGGGGGTATCTTCCGCCGATCTCGTTGAAGTCCGGTTTCAGGATGAGGATTTTTCGGGTCTCCACGGCTTCCCGTGGTTCGTTTCTCTGATTCATGAGAAGGGGAGATCGATCTCGATCCCCCCACAACACAGATAGACCAGGGCGATCAGCGGGGCCGCGGAGTGAAATCCGAAGGAGCGG
>Ga0210086_1000315_pt1 | contig 29877 bp, 20 predicted proteins | sample China_Galinas_PW_3_FD_184867 | JGI IMG/M metagenome (GOLD analysis project Ga0210086, IMG submission 184867) | Wetland microbial communities from San Francisco Bay, California, USA, that impact long-term carbon sequestration - China_Galinas_PWB_D2... | ecosystem: Environmental > Aquatic > Marine...
CCGAAAAAGACCCGGTGCTACCGCGCCAGTAGACAACACCAAGCCAGCCCGGTAGACCTACACCCGAGGCCCACCGGTGGCGGAATTACCTGACAGACACCCCGGCGGAATTACGTGACGGTCGACATGGTAATAGATGTTGTGGCAGTGCATCATCCAGCTGCCCGGGTTGACAGCAACGACAACACTCCAGAGCGCGATCATCACGACGGCCATAAGCAGCCGGCCCGTCCATCCGATGGGCCCCAATGAGGCGTGCCAGATTACGGCTGGTCATCTCCATCGCGACCAGCATGCGCTGGATACCCAGCGAAATCGTTGATGGTTTTGTGAAGATTTGTTCAAGACTTACCCGCTGGGCCGCCGAGAATCGCGGAGAGTCACGATGATGTCATGAACAGCTCGCCGCCGGGATCAGCCGGCTACCGGGCGCTCGTGGTCGACGACGAAGTGCCGTTGGCCAGGGTCGTTGCCAGCTACCTCGAGCGTGAGCACTTCGAGGTCACGGTCGCTCACAACGGCGTAGACGCCTTGGCGCTGGCGAGAGAGAGCGACCCGGACGTGGTTGTGCTCGATCTGGCGTTGCCGGGCATTGATGGGCTGGAGGTCTGTAGGCAGTTGCGGACTTTCTCCGATGCCTACGTGGTGATGCTCACAGCCCGAGATGCCGAGGTGGACACGGTGATTGGGCTTTCCGTTGGCGCCGACGACTATGTCACCAAACCGTTCAGCCCCCGAGAGCTGGTGGCGCGTGTCAGGGCGATGCTGCGGCGGCCCCGTACCGCGGCGAGGTACGCGCCAGGCGAACTCGCGCGAACAGACAACGAAACACGGGTGTTCGGCAGATTGACCATCGACATCGATAGCCGGGAAGTGATGCTCGGCAGCGAACCGGTGACTCTGACCCGCACCGAATTCGACGTTCTGGCAGCCTTATCTTCGCGCCCCGGAGTGGTGTTCAGCCGACGACAGCTCATCGAAGCGATTTGGGGCGACTCATGGGTGGGAAACGAGCACCTCATCGATGTGCACATCGGACATCTGCGTCGAAAGATCGGAGACAGTCCCGCCGAGCCGCGCTACGTGATCACCGTCCGCGGCGTCGGATACCGAATGGGCAGCCGCAAGTGACGGTCTACCGGCAGAAGACCGACGACGTTGCGGCGCGCGGCGTCGGCCGCGTTCCCGGCATCGCGGTACGGCTGCTGCTGGCCCAAACCCTCGTGCTCATCACTGGGGCTGCTTCCGCAGGAATTGTCGCTGCGATCGTCGGACCACCGCTGTTCCGCGAGCACCTTCGCCGGGCCGGGGTCCCCCATGCATCCGACGAGCAGTTTCACGCCGAACAGGCCTACCGCTACGCCACGGGGATCTCAGTGGGAATTGCCCTGGGCGTCGCCGCCCTCGCTGCGCTCGTCGTCACCTGGTATTTCAGTCGCCGGCTGCAACGCTCGATCGCCGAGGTGTCCGCGGCAGCAACAGCTGTCGCGCACGGCCGCTACGCCGTTCGGGTCGTACCGAGCGGCCTCGGTGATGACTTTCAGTCGTTGGCCCGCGCGTTCAACCTGATGGCGGGACGGCTGGAATCCGTTGAAAGCACGCGTCGGCAGTTGTTCGGCGATCTGGCCCATGAGATTCGCACGCCGGTGTCGGTTCTCGAGGCATATCTCGAAGCAGTGGAAGACGGTGTCAAGACGCTCGATCCGGACACCATCGCGATGCTGCGCGACCAGACCCGAAGACTGGTCCGCTTCTCCGACGACTTCGCCGCCTTGGCCAAAGCGGAAGAAGGCCGAGTCGTTGCCGCGCCCGAATGGCTTACTCCCGCTGGGCTGATCTCGACCACAGCCACTGCCGCAGCTGACCGCTATCGCATCAAGGGCGTCACGCTCACTACGCGTGTGCCCGCTGATCTCCCTCAGGTCTGGGCTGATCCGCAGCGACTTGCGCAGGTCCTTGGGAACCTTCTTGACAATGCTCTACGCCACACTCCGCCAAAGGGTCACGTTGAAGTCGCTGCGGCGGCGGACAGGGAACAGCTCACCATCACGGTCCGCGACACCGGTGAGGGCATCGCCGACGACCATCTGGGGCGCATCTTCGAGCGCTTCTACCGTGTTGACAGCGCACGCGACCGCGATCACGGCGGCGCCGGCATAGGGCTGACGATCGCGAAGGCTATCGTCGAGGCCCACGGTGGCCACATCACCGCGCACAGCGAAGGGTTAGGCACCGGAACCACATTCACGATCACGTTGCCTGTCAGCGGTTGATCCACAACGGGATCACCAGCGCAGCGACCCGGATTTCTACAACGAACCCAAAATGCCCTGCATCGTGTTTATCTCTTGCTGCTGGTCACTCGCGATTGCCCGTGCCAACGCAACCTCATCCGGAAATTGGCCCGCATTGATCTCATGCTGCGCCATCATGATCGCACCCTGATGATGGCTAATCATCTGCTGTAAGAACAGCTTGCTCGCGTCAACGCCCTGGGCGTCCTGCAGCGCGGTCATGTCCTCCGAGCTGATCATTCCCGACATCCCATCCATGCCTGGCATCATCGTCTGCCCCGGCATGTTTGGCATTCCGGTCTGATCGGGCATCGTCGTCTGTCCCGGCGTATTTGGCATACCTGTCTGATCGGGCATCATGCTGTGACTCGGCATGCTTGACATCACGGGCGCACCCCATTGCGTCAGCCAGTCTTGCATCTGTTGGATCTCGGAGGCCTGCTCCGCCTTGATCTGGCCGGCCAACTCGATCACCCTGGGATCAATGCCCTGTTTTGCCAACAAGATGTCGCTCATCTCAATTGCCTGTTGATGATGGGGAATCATGCGCTGCGCGAACATCTCGTCCATATTGTTGTGCGCTGCGGCGGCAGTGGATGCGGACGGTGTCGCGCTGGACACCGAGGCATAGGCCTGATCACCGCCGGAGGCACTACATGCAGAGACAGTTGCGAGCGCAGCGAACGCGGCCACACCAATTGTCAGCTTCCTTCTCGTTGTCACACTCAGTCCTTTCGCGGCCGACAGCGTTGGTTCGGCAGCTATCAACTTGCCCCGAGTCGGTGTGGCTGGGTTAGCCGTTCGATGAAGGTCTGATAAAGAATGCAACCTCGGCATGGGCACCTTGCAAACACAGGGCCACCATGCGTTCAGATGTGGGCCCGACGACAGGAAACTGCCAATGAACATCGCATTGTCCACGAAACTGCACACCTGTTTGGAGGATGAGGTCAAGCGGACCTCCAGCCCTTCAATCCAATACCTGGTGCCGATTTATGTTCTCCCGCAGTGAAAGTCGGCTCGGGCGGCGCTCTCGAGCTGTGAAGTTGTGGACTCGGAGGGCACTCGGCATCGTCGTGATCTACGCCGCCGCACTGGCCGCCGCTTCATGCGGGCAGAACCATATCGAGGCGGAGGAGACGCCCTCTGCGATCGCCACGAGTCCGGAAGCCAACCGCCTCCTCGGACCCAGTGACTTCGCCGCCGCGATCGCCGAACCTGCGCGCATCACCGTCAACGTGCATGTGCCCTATGAGGGCGAAATTCCCGGCACCGACCTGTCGATACCGTTCGACCAAATCGCACAACAGGCAGTCAAGCTACCGCTCGACCGGAACACTCCGCTAGCAGTTTATTGCCGCTCAGGGCCGATGAGCGCTCAAGCAGCGGCTGAACTGAGCCGCCTCGGATACACCGATGTGGTCGAATTAGACGGCGGAATGAGGTCCTGGCAAAAGAGCGGTCGTCAGCTCGTAAACGGGTGAATTGGCCGCCGACAAAATGACGAAAACAGTTCACCAGGCTTTCAACGTGCACGTCGCGGCGGTCTCCCCGTCCTGCTGCACGACGACGTTCCCGTCGATCGCGATCTCGCAGTGCGGATTCGGGGTGCCGTTGTATCGCGCGGCGCCGCCGGCCATGACATAGGCCCAGCTGGTGTCGTTCAACGTCGTCTCGAACACCCACGGCGCGCCGGGACCGATGGAGACCCGTTCGTTCCGAAGATAGGAACTCGAATCCGCATTCAACGCCGCCTGGCTCGGCGGATCCGCCACCAGGTAATTCAGGCTGAGGGTCGCCTCCTGGCCGCTCGTGACCGTGTACCGGACCTGGTGCCCAGCGGGCTCGGCATTGGCGATGGCATGGGTAGACACAAGACCCGCGGCAGCAAGCAACGCTGCGCCGATTCGGGTGGCCGCTTTGCGCATATGGGTCACATCGCCGCACGCTACCGGATTGTTACGCCTGCTAACCGCCAAGTCGGGAAAGCACCTCGTCGACCACCGATTCAGCGGCAACCGGCTGTTGGTCACGCGTGCGAAGGTCCTGAAGCTTGAACTCGGGGTCGGACTCGTCCTTGACGACGGCCAGGGCCGCGCCGGAACGGTCCGCGGCACGAAACGCCCCCTTCAGCCCGCGATCGCCGTATGCGACGTCCACCCGAACGCCGGCCGCGCGCAGCTGGGCGGCGATGACGGCAATGTCCCGTTTGGACTCTTCACCGACCGGGATGCAGAAGACGTCGCAGCGCCACGCCGAACCGACCTGCTTGCCTTCTGCGCGTAACGCGAGCATCGCGCGGTCGACACCGAGGCCGAAGCCGATGCCCGACAGGTCCTGTCCGCCGAGTTCGCGCATCAGGCCGTCGTAGCGGCCACCGCCGCCGATGCCGGACTGCGCCCCGAGGCCGTCGTGGACGAACTCGAACGTCGTCTTGGTGTAGTAGTCCAGCCCGCGCACCAGCCGGGGGTTGACCTGATACGGCACGCCGAGGTCGTCGAGCAGCGCCAGCACCGTCTCGAAGTGCTGTTTGGCGGCGTCGGAGAGGTGGTCGAGCATCACCGGCGCGTCGGCGAGCTGGCTGCGCACGGACTCGCGCTTGTCATCGAGGACCCGCAGCGGGTTGAGCTGCGCCCGCTGCCGGGTGTCCTCGTCCAGATCCAGTGTCAGCAGGTAGTCCTGCAGCAGCTCGCGGTATTGCGGGCGGCAGGTGTCGTCGCCCAGCGACGTGACCTCCAGCCGGAAGCTCTCGAGGCCCAACGAGCGGAAGCCGGCGTCGGCGACCGCGATCACCTCGGCGTCCAGCGCGGGGTCGTCGGCGCCGATCGCTTCGACGCCCACCTGCTGCAGCTGGCGGTAGCGGCCGGCCTGCGGCCGCTCGTAGCGGAAGAACGGGCCGGCGTAGCACAGCTTGAGCGGCAGCGGGCCGCGGTCCAGGCCGTGCTGGATCACCGCGCGGATCACCCCTGCGGTGCCCTCGGGGCGCAACGTGACGGACCGCCCGCCGCGGTCGGTGAAGGTGTACATCTCTTTGGACACCACGTCGGTGGACTCGCCGACGCCCCGGGCGAACAACGCGGTGTCCTCGAAGATCGGCAGCTCGATGTCGCTGTACCCGGCCAGCCGCGCGGCGTTCAGCAGCCCGTCGCGCACGGCGACGAACTCTGCCGAGGTGGGCGGCGTGTAGTCGGGCACGCCCTTGGGCGCTTGGAATTCGCTCACGGGGTCAAGCCTTCGAGGAACGGGTTGGTGCGGCGCTCGGCGCCGATGGTGGTCGACGGGCCGTGTCCCGGTAGTACCACGGTGTCGTCGTCGAGCACCAACAGTTTTGTCATGATCGAGCCGAGCAGGTCCCGGCCGCTGCCGCCGGGCAGGTCGGTGCGCCCGACTGAGCCTTGGAACAGCGTGTCGCCGGAGAGGACGACCTCGTCGGGCCCGTCGGCGACGCGGAAGACCACCGACCCGCGGGTGTGTCCGGGCGTGTGGTCGACGGTCACGGTGACGCCGCCGCAGTCGATCTTGTCGCCGTCGCGGTCCAGTTCGACCACCTGCTTGGGTTCGCGGAACAGCGCGCCGAACAGCAGCTGTGCGACCTTGGGCCCGAAGTCTTTGATCGGGTCGGTGAGCATGAACCGGTCCTCGGGGTGGATGTAGGCCGGGCAACCATAGGTGTCGGCGACTTTCTGCGCCGACCAGATATGGTCGACGTGCCCGTGGGTCAGCAGCACGGCCGCGGGGGTGAGCCGGTGTTCGTCGAGAATCCGCCGCAGCGCACCCATCGCGCGCTGCCCCGGGTCGACGACGATGGCGTCCGATCCCGCGCGCGGAGCCAGCACGTAGCAGTTACAGGCCAACATCCCGGCCGGGAATCCGGTGATCAACACGCTGTCCAGTTTCCCACGGAGCGAGGCTTGTCCGAGCGACCCGCTGGCACGGAGCGAGGCTTGTCCGAGCGACCCGCTGGCACGGAGCGAGGCTTGTCCGAGCGACCCGCTGGCACGGAGCGAGGCTTGTCCGAGCGACCGTCTGGCACTGCCTGGCAAGGCGCCCGGTGTTGCATGGCACACTCGGTGGCCAGAAACCCTGGAGTAAACCCCCGAGAAGAGGAGGACTGCGGCGTGCCGACGGAAAAGCAGCGGCGTGCGACGGCCAAGCGCAAGTTGGAGCGCCAACTCGAGCGGCGCGCGCAGCAGGCCCGCCGCCGCCGGATTCTGACCATCGTCGCCCTGGCCGCGGTCGTCGTCGTAGTGGCCGGCGCGGCGGTGTGGGCGGTCTTCTTCCGGAAGGGGTCCAACGAGACGCCGACGGCGTCGGGCACCACCACGTCCGCGGCCCCCACCCAGGACACCGCGGTCCCGCAGGCCGGGGTTCTGCCCCCGTTCAAGCCGCCGGCCGATCTCGGCGCGAACTGCCAGTACCAGCCGACCCCGAACGAGCCGGCTGCCAAGCCGGTCGCGGCGCCCAACTCCGGGAAGGTGCCGACGGACCCGGCCAACATCAGCATGAGCATCACGACCAACCAGGGCCCGCTGGGCGTCCAGCTCAACAACGCGCAGGCGCCGTGCACCGTGAACAGCTTCGTCAGCCTCGCGCAGAAGGGCTACTTCAACGACACGCACTGCCACCGGTTGACCACCGGCCAGGACCTGTACGTGCTGCAGTGCGGCGACCCGAAGGGCGACGGCACGGGCGGGCCGGGTTACCAGTTCGCCGACGAGTACCCGTCCAACCAGTACCTGCCCGACGATCCCGCGCGTAACCAGCCGATCATCTACCCTCGCGGCACGCTGGCGATGGCCAACGCCGGGCCGGGCACCAACGGCAGTCAGTTCTTCATCGTGTACAAGGATTCGAAGCTGCCGCCGAACTACACCGTGTTCGGCAAGGTCGACGAGAAGAACATGGGTGTGCTGGACAAGGTGGCCCAGGCCGGGACGGTCGACGGTTCGCCCGACGGCAAGCCCAAGACGGACGTCGTGATCACGTCGGCGCGCTTGGACTAACGTTGCGTTGCAACGGCTTTCGATCAGATGGTCATGCCGGCGGTGACGGGAACCGCTGTCATCGCGGTGCCGTCCATCGTCGTCTGCCAGGTGCCATAGGTCAGCTGCGGTGCCGGCTGCATTTGCCGCTGTAGCCGCATCTGACGCACCTTGTCCTTGAAGTCCTGCTGCTGGGCGTTGATCTGGTCGATGACTTCGCGATCTCGCTTGGAGTTGGGCATCATCATGCCCACGATGACCTGATTGGGCTTGACGACCCACGTCGCACTGGAGTCGCCCGTCGCGGCCGTGTACATGCCCGCGGGTGCGGACACTCGCGCAGCCGAGAAGCTGTGTGGTTGCGCAGCGGGTTCGTTCATCGTGATGGTGCCGGTGACGTCGGTGCCGTCGAACGATGCGGCCAGCTGGTCCTGGTACGGCGAGATCAGGTTCATGGTGCCGTTGCTCTGGGTGCCCATGAACACCGCTTGGTCGCTGGTGCCATCGGTCGCGTAGGCGGTGACGTCGTCGCCGTCGACGGCGATGGCCAAGGTCATGGTGTTGCCGTCCGGCTCGGGCATGTCGGCGATGAAGTTCGCCGACTGCGGCATCGTGTCGGGCGGGGCTGCGGAGGTGCTCGAACAAGCGCTCAGCGCGGTCGCGGCGAGCACCGCCCCCGCCAGTAAGAGCGGCGCGGCCTGGGTGCGGATGCGCAACATGTGAGTTGTCCTTTCAAACTGCGCCAGTGACAGACACACAGCCGGAATGCGTTTCACACCCTACGTCTACACCGCATCCCGTTGGCGTATCGACGTTTCGGCGAACTCGCGGCTATCGCGGCGGGCGCAGCACCTTCATCGCGGCCTTCATGATGGGTTCCGGAACTCGGTCATTCATCGCCAATGCCCTTGCCGCGGCCTGGCTTCGCAGCGGAGTGCCGCGCCCGAACATCTTGTTCAGCGGGCCGCCTGACGGCTCGAGTTCGAAGTGCAACGGCGGCTTGTCGGCAGCCCCTAAGGCGTTGGAGATGACGACGCGCTGAATCTCGCTGGTGCCTTCGAAGATGGTGTACAGCTTGGCGTCTCGGTACCACTTCTCGACGGGGTGGTCGGTGATGTAGCCCCATCCGCCCATGGTCTGGATCGCCCGTTCGGTGGCCCTGACCGCGATCTCGCTGGCGGCCAGCTTCGACATCGAGCCCTCTCCGCGCTCGAACGGCACACCGTTGGCCGCCATCCACGACGCCCGCCACGTCAGTAGCCGCGCCGCGTCGATCTGGGTCGCGATCTCGGCGATCGGAAAGGCGATGCCCTGGTTGTCGATGATCGGCGCGCCGAACGCCTCCCGTTCCCTCGCGTACGCTGTCATGTATTCTAATGCGGCCCTCGCGATTCCGAGCGCCTGCGCCGCGACCATCGGCCGCGTCTGCTCGAACGTGCCCATCGTCGCCGAGCCGGAGCGTCGGCCGCCCGAGGCCGCTTCCCGCGCCTTGGCGAGTTTGTGCTCGAGCCTCTCCTCCCCGCCCAGCAGGTTCTCCCCCGGCACCCGCACGCTTTTGAACTTCAACTCCGCGGTGTGCGACGCCCGGCAGCCCAGCTTGTCCAGTTTGCGCACCAGCTCCAGACCCGGCGTGCCGCCGGGCACCACGAACAGCGCCTGGCCGCGGTGCCCAAGCTTCTGGTCGACGACCGCGTTCACCACGTGCACGTTGGCGATGCCGCCGTTGCCGATCCACATCTTGTGCCCGTCGATGATCCAGTCGTCGCCGTCGCGGGTCGCCGTGGTGCGCAGGTTGCGCACGTCGCTGCCACCTTGGGGTTCGGAGATCGCCAGCGCGGCCAGCTTCAGGTCCCCCGGTGTGCCGAAACATTCTGGCGCCCAATCGAGCATCTGCTCCGGGGTGGCGGCCTGGCCGATGGCCGACAGCGCCAGCGCCGGCATCACGATCGCCAGCCCGATGCCCGCGCAGCCCCAGAAGATCTCCTCCATGAACATCGGCAACGACAGGCCCGTCGAATCACCGATCAGGTCGCGGTAGAACAGCGGGCTGTAGAACCCGCGCTCGGCGGCCTCCTCCAGCACCGGCCACGGAAACTCTTGGAGTTTGTCGTATTCGCCGGCGACCGGGCGGATGCAGTCTCGCGCGAACTGGTGTGCGCGGTTGGCCAGGTCGTGCTGCGCCCCGGTCGGCGTCAGGTCGAAGGTCACGGTGTTGCGGTACCCGTGGTATCGGGGCCGAAACCCATGCGGTGAGCGCGGGCGGTCGCCGAGCGTGAGCACACGGCGAGAAATCGCACGAAATTTCGCAGTGCGCTCACGCTCGGCGCAAGTGGGGACGGTCAGGCCGCGGACGTCACGCGGTAGACGTCGTAGACGCCGTCGACGTTGCGCACCACGTTGAGCACGTGGCCCAAATGCTTGGGATCGCCCATCTCGAACGTGAACCGGCTGATCGCGACGCGGTCACCGGACGTGGTCACCGACGCGGACAGGATGTTGACCTTCTCGTCGGCCAGCACCCGGGTGACGTCGGACAGCAGCCGGTGCCGGTCCAGCGCCTCGACCTGGATGGCCACCAGGAACACCGACGACGGCGACGGCGCCCACTGGACGTCGATGATCCGCTCGGACTGCTCCTGAAGTGACGCGGCGTTCGTGCAGTCCGTCCGGTGCACGCTGACCCCGCCGCCGCGCGTGACGAAGCCCAGGATGTTGTCCCCCGGCACCGGCGTGCAGCACTTGGCCAGCTTGGTCAGCACGCCGGGCGCGCCGGGCACCGCGACGCCGGTGTCCTCGGTGTTGCGCTGGCGCACCGGCATCGTGGCGGGCGTCCAGCGTTCGGCAAGCTCGTCCTCGGCCGCCTCGTCGCCGCCCAGCTGCGCCAGCAGGCGCTGCACCACGTGCCGGGCCGACACGTGCCCCTCGCCCACCGCCGTGTACAGCGCGGACACGTCGGCGTACCTCAGCTCCCGTGCCAGCACACCCATCGACTCGGCATTCATCAAGCGCTGCAACGGAAGTCCGCCACGGCGCACCTCACGGGCGATGCCCTCCTTGCCCGCCTCCAGCGCTTCCTCACGGCGCTCCTTGGCGAACCACTGCCGGATCTTGGCCTTCGCGCGCGGCGAAACCACGAACTGCTGCCAGTCCCGCGACGGGCCGGCGTTCGCTGCCTTCGACGTGAAAATCTCGACCACTTCGCCGTTTTCGAGCTTGCGCTCCAACGCGACGAGCCGGCCGTTGACCCGGGAACCGATACATCGATGCCCGACTTCGGTGTGCACGGCGTAGGCGAAGTCGATCGGTGTCGACCCGGCCGGCAGCGTGATCACGTCGCCCTTCGGGGTGAAGACGAAGATCTCTTGGGCGGCAAGGTCGTAACGCAGCGACTCCAGGAACTCGCCGGGGTCGGCGGCCTCCCGCTGCCAGTCGAGCAGCTGGCGCATCCACGCCATGTCGTCGATCTCGGCGGCCGCGTGCGGATGAGGAACGTTGCGCCCCTTGGCTTCCTTGTACCGCCAGTGCGCGGCGATGCCGTACTCGGCGGTGCGGTGCATGTCGCGGGTGCGAATCTGTATCTCCAGCGGCTTGCCCTCGGGGCCGACCACCGTGGTATGCAGCGACTGGTACACCCCGAACCGCGGCTGGGCGATGTAATCCTTGAACCGTCCCGCCATCGGCTGCCACAGCGAATGCACCACGCCCACAGCGGCATAGCAGTCGCGGATCTCTTCACACAAGATGCGCAAGCCCACCAGGTCATGGATATCGTCGAAATCGCGGCCCTTGACGATCATCTTCTGGTAGATCGACCAGTAGTGCTTGGGCCTGCCCTCGACGACCGCGTTGATCTTCGATGCGGTCAGCGCCGACACGATCTCGGTGCGCACCTTGGTCAAATAGGTGTCGCGGGACGGGGCTCGGTCGGCCACCAGTCGCACGATCTCCTCGTAGCGCTTCGGGTGCAGAATCGCAAACGACAGGTCCTCGAGTTCCCACTTGACCGTCGCCATGCCGAGCCGATGTGCCAGCGGCGCAATGACTTCCAGTGTCTCGCGGGACTTGCTCGCCTGCTTCTCCGGCGGCAGGAACCGCATCGTGCGCATGTTGTGCAGCCGGTCGGCGACCTTGATCACCAGCACGCGGGGATCGCGGGCCATTGCGATCACCATCTTGCGGATGGTCTCCCCCTCGGCGGCGCTGCCGAGCACCACCTTGTCCAGCTTGGTGACCCCGTCGACCAGGTGCCCGACCTCGTCACCGAAGTCGGCGGTCAGCATGTCCAGCGTGTAGCCGGTGTCCTCCACGGTGTCGTGCAGCAGCGCCGCGATCAGCGTCGTGGTGTCCATGCCGAGCTCGGCGAGAATGTTGGCGACAGCCAGCGGATGGGTGATGTACGGGTCGCCCGAGCGGCGGAACTGGGTTGCGTGACGTTCCTCGGCGACCTCGTAGGCCCGCTGCAGCATCGTCAGGTCGGCCTTCGGGTAGATCTCCTTGTGGACCGCGACCAGCGGTTCCAGCACCGGGTTGACGGCGCTGCGCTGGGTGGTCATCCGGCGCGCCAGACGGGCGCGGACACGCCGAGAAGCGCTGGACGACTTTCCCGCAGGCGCTGCGGCCGGTGCGGGTGCCGCGGGCGTTTCGGGCGCAGGCGGTGTCTGAACGGCCTGGCCTACGCCGGGTTCGTCAGCCGCCATTTGCTGACCCATTTCCTCTTCGCGCAAGCGGCTCACGCCTGTTTCCTCTTCGCGCAAGCGGCTCACGCCTGTTTCCTCTTCGCGCAAGCGGCTCACGCCTGTTTCCTCTTCGCGCAAGCGGCTCATCGACGGCCCTCCTCCACACCGAGGATAAACGCTTCAGACCCGATACAAGCTGCTGACCGGCAGCGGAGCCACCGCGTCCCGACCGCGCAGGCCGGTCAGCTCCAGAACCACAGCGGCGGCGGAGACCTCCGCGCCCGCGTCGTCAAGCAGTCGCGCGGTGGCCGCCAGTGTGCCGCCGGTGGCGAGCACGTCATCGACGATCACCACATTGCGTCCCGCCAGCTCCACGCCCTCGGCCGGGATCTCCAACGTGGCCGTGCCGTACTCGAGGGTGTAGGTCTCGCTGAACACCGGCGGCGGCAGCTTGCCGCCCTTGCGGACGGCCAGCACGCCGGTGCCCAGCCGCGTGGCGACCGCCGCTCCGAGCAGGAAACCGCGCGCGTCGATGCCGGCGATCAGCTCGGCACCGGACGCGAGTTCGGACAGCGCGTCGGTGACGGCGGCCAGCCCGTCGGGGTCGGCCAGCAGCGGCGTCAAGTCCTTGAACAGGATGCCCGGCGACGGGAAGTCAGGCACCTCCCGGGTGAGCGACGTGATGACCTCGACGATGCTTGACCCGGTCCGGTCCGTCATTCCTTCAGCACCCATCGGTCCATGTTCCAGCCCGCGCCCCAACGGGTCGGATTGTCGGTCACCGAAGACATCTTCTTCGACCAGATCAGCGTGCGCTGCTGACGGTACAGCGGCAACGTCGGCATGTCGTTCCACAACACCCCTGCGCCGTCGCCCAGCAGCCCGGCGGTCTCCTTGGGGTCGGTCGTCACCGCCAGCTCGTCGATGATGCCGTCCACCTGCGCGTTGGAGTATCCGGACAGATTGTTGCCGTTGCCGGTGTGCAGGTCGAACGCGTCGACGGCCGACGATCCGCTGGAGCCGCTGCCGGTGGCTCCGCCGGTGCTGGCCAGCAGCACGTCGATCTGGTTGGCCGTGATCGTCTGCGGGCCGGTGGTCTCCGAGGACACGTCCTGCACGGTGATGCCGGCCGGTCCGCAGGCCTTCGCGATCGCGGCCACCACCGCAGTCAGCCGGCCGTTGGGCGCCTGGTAGCCGATCCGGACCGTGAGCGGCGTGTTGTTCAGCGCGGCTCGGGCGGCATCGGCGTTCGCCGCGACGTACTGGTTGTTGGCGGCTGCGTTCTCCGCGGCGCCCAGCGCGTCGTCGTTGGCGGGGTTGAGGCGGGCGTTGGAGATCGGCACGCCCACGTCACGGGCGATCGCGTCGCGCGGCGTACACGATGCCACCGCGCGGCGCGCCGCGGGAGCGGCCAGCGGACCCTGCCCCGAGAAAATGAGCTGCTGGATGCCGGCCGACGCGGTGTCGCTGCGCTGGTAGCCGTCGGGCACCGACAACCCGCCGACCGAGCCCGTGGCCACGTCCACCACATCCACCGAGCCGTTCTTCAGGCGGTCCTGCACGCCGGAGCCGCGGGGCCACACCGTGACGCGGTCGGTGATCGGCTGGGTCGCCCACCAACGCTCGTTCGCCACCAACACCACCGAGCCATCCGAGTTCACGGACTCCAACTTGTACGGGCCCGACGACGGGAACCATCTCGGGTTGATCCCGGGCTTGAGGTCCCACACCGTGTTCCAGGCGTCGGCTATCCGTGCGACCACCGCCGCGTCGTCGCCCAGCAGCGCGGCGGTGACGTCGACCCCCAGCAGGTCGGCAAGGACGTGCGACGGCATCATCGACGTCGCGGTGAACAGCTGCGAATAGTCGGTGAACGCGCGGCCGGCGAAGAACGTCACGCGGGCCTTCTTCTGCCCCGACGCGCAGTCGATGGATTCGATGTCGGCGTAGCCGGCGCGGCTGGCCGCGTCGAATCCGGGCAGCCGGCCCGCCTGCGCCGTCCACGCCAGCACCATGTCGTCGCAGGTCACCGGCTTACCGTCGGAGTACACCGCTGGATCGGCGATCTGGTAGTCCAGCACCAGCGGCTCGCGGCCGACGACGGACACGGTGCCGAAGTCGTGGTCGGCGACGATCTGCCCGTCCGGGCCGTGGTACCCGAACCCGGTGAGCACGCGGGCGAACGCCTGCGGTGCGGCCGAAGCGGCACCGGCGACGGTATTGGGGTTGTAGGTCGGCAGCGGTCCGTCGACGGCGTAGTCGAGCTGGTCGGCCGGCGCACTCGAGCACGACGTCAGCGAGAACGGCGCGACCAGCACCACGGCCGCGGCGACGACAGCCGTCCAGTGGCGCACTAGCGCCGCCGCTTGCCCGACGGGCGGTTGGTCCGGGAGCCGGGCCGGACCGGCCGTGCGCCGGGCGCGGGCTTCGCGGCCAGCGCCACCGGCTCCCTGTCGCCGTCCTGCGTGGTGGTCTCCTCGGTGGTGGTCTTTTCGGTGGCGGCCTCGGTGGTGGCCGACGCGGGCTCCTCAGCCACGTCCGCACCGGCGCCCTTGCGGCGGCGCAGCACCCGTCGGGTGTGGGTACGCACGAGGTCCGTGCGCTCGCGCAGCATCACCAGCAAGGGGGTCGCCAGGAAGATCGACGAGTAGGTGCCCACGATGACCCCTACCAGCTGGACCAGCGCCAGGTCCTTCAGCGTGCCGACACCCAACAGCCAGACCGCCACCACCATCAGAGACGCGATCGGGAGCACCGAGATCAGACTGGTGTTGATCGAACGCATGAAGGTCTGGTTGATCGCGAGGTTGGCCTGTTCGGCGAAGGTGCGCCGGGTGGTGTGCTGGAAGCCGTGGGTGTTCTCCTCGACCTTGTCGAACACGATCACGGTGTCGTAGAGCGAGAAACCCAGAATCGTGAGCAAGCCGATCACGGTGGCCGGGCTGACCTCGAAGCCCACCAGCGAATACACCCCGGCAGTGGTGGTCAGGTCGAACCCCAGAGCGACCAGCGCCGATATCGCCATGTAGCGCTCGTAGCGGATTGTGATGTAGAGGGCGACGAGCACCAGGAACACGCCGAGGGCGATCAGCGCCTTCTTGGTGATCTGCCCGCCCCACGTCGACGACACCGCTGAGTCGCTGATGGCCTGCGGACCGCCTTGCGGCTTGAACTCGTTGGCCAGGGCGTCTTTCAGCTTGCCGGTCTTGTCGTTGGACAGCGTCTCCGAGCGGATCTGCACCGTGGCCGAGGCTCCGTTGCCGACGATGACCACCTGCTGGGGTTCGGAGCCGAGCGTCTGCCGGAACACGTCCTCCACCTGCTGGACGGTGGCCTCGCCGCGAGGGAACGACACCTTGGTGCCGCCCTCGAAGTCGATTCCGAAGTTGAACCAGCGGATGGCGATGCTCGCGATCGCGATCGCGATGATCACGCCGCTGACCGCGAACCACAGCTTGCGCCGGCCGACCACGTCGAACGCGCCGGTGCCCGTGTAGAGGCGGATGAAGAACCCGTGCCGCTGCGCGGTCGACGACTCCAGCGTCTGCTCGATCGCGCCGGACTCGGGCGTCTTGTCGACGGTCTTTGCGTCGGACGTTTTTTCCGAAGCCATGGCTACCTCTGTCCCGTCGTCGCGTGCGCGGCCGCGCGACGTTCCCTGGCGATCTGCTGAACGGCACCGAGTCCGTTGAGCGCCGGCTTGGCCATCAGCGTGGACTTCGACGCCAGGTACACCAGCGGCCAGGTAACCAGGAACACCACCACGACGTCGAGGATCGTCGTCAGACCGAGGGTGAACGCGAAGCCCTTCACCTGACCGATGGCCAGGAAATAGAGCACCGCGGCGGCCAGGAAGGTCACGGCGTTGCCCGACACGATCGTCTTGCGGGCCCGAGCCCAACCACGGGGCACCGCCGACCGGAACGAGCGGCCTTCGCGGATCTCGTCTTTGATGCGTTCGAAGAACACGACGAACGAGTCCGCGGTGGTGCCGATGCCGATGATCAGACCGGCGATACCGGCCAGATCGAGCGTGTAGTTGATGTAGCGGCCCAGCAGAATCAGGATCGCGTACACCATCGCGCCAGACGCCACCAGCGACAGTGCCGTGAGCAGACCCAGCACGCGGTAGTACAGCAGCGAGTACAGCAGCACCAGTGCAAGCCCGATCGCGCCGGCGATCAAGCCGGCCTTCAGCGACGTCAAACCGAGTGTCGCCGAGACGGTTTCGGCTTCTGAAGACTCGAAGGACAGCGGCAGCGAACCGTACTTCAGCACGTTGGCCAGATCACGGGCTTTGGCGGAGGTGAACTCGCCGGTGATCTGGGTGTTGCCTCCGGGGATCGGCTCGTTGATCACCGGGGCGCTGACCACTTGCGAGTCGAGCACGAACGCGGTCTGGGTGCCGACGTGCGCGGCGGTGTAGTCCGCCCAGGTGTTGGCCGCGTCGGACTTGAACTTCAGGTTCACCACCCACTGCGGCGGCTGCTGATTGAAAGCGGCACTGGCGGTGTCGATCTGGTCGCCGCTGATGATCGACTTGTCCAACAGGTAGATCTGGGTGCGGTCCTGCGAACAGGTCACCAGAATCTGGTTCGGATCGTCGTTGCCGGCAAGCGGGTCAGGACCTTGGCACCGCGACTCCAGCAGCACGCTGAGCGCAATCTGGGACAGTTGCGGGTTCTGCCGCAGCGCCTTCTGGAAGGCGATGCTGTCGGCCAGGTCTTTGCGCGGGTCGGGCGGCGGGGCCGGCGTGCTCGCCGCGGGCGGCGCCGGCGCAGGCGCGGTTGCCGGCGTCGAAGGCGGCGTTGACGGCGCGGGCGGGGTGGGTGACGGCGGGTCCTGCGGATAGGGCCTTGGCTGCGGGGCCGGCGTGGGTGGCTCGGGTTGCGTCGGCGGAGCCTCGGCCGGGGCTTCGCCAGGCGGTGGGCCGGGCTCCGCGCCGGGCAGGCCCGGAATGGATCCCGGCGGCATCTGCGGTGTCGCGCCGGGGGGCTGCTCGCCCTCAGGCGGGATCTGCATGGAGTCGAGCACGGGCCGGATGTACAGCCGGGCCGTCTGGCCGAGGTTGCGGGCCTCGTTGCCGTCGTTGCCCGGTACGGTGATCACCAGGTTGTCCCCGTCGACGACCACCTCCGAGCCGGACACCCCCAAACCGTTGACGCGCGCACCAATGATCTGTTGCGCCTGGTCCAGCGCCTCGCGCGTCGGGCGTGACCCGTCGGGGGTCCGGGCCGTCAGCGTCACCCGCGTGCCGCCCTGCAGGTCGATGCCGAGCTTCGGTTTGGCCTGCTTGTCGCCGGTCAGAAAGACCAGCAGGTACACACCGATCAGCAGGATCAGGAACAGCGACAGGTACCGGAATGGGTGCACCGGCGACGACGATGCCACGGTCCTCGGGTCTCCTCGGGGTCGATTCGGCTACAGAGCGTACGTGCCGCCAACTGCTCGGAAACGTTCAGTCCTGTGTGAGCCGGCCCGGCTCCTCCGCCGCGGCGGGGCTCGCGTCGTCGTCGACGTCCGGGTCGATCCGGTCACGGATCGCCAGCTTCATCCAGGTGGTGACCACACCCGGGGCAATCTCCAGCTCGACGGTGTCGTCGGTGATGCAGGCAATGGTGGCCTCCAGCCCCGCCGTGGTGTGCACGCGGTCGCCGACCCGCAGCGACTCGTGCAGGTCGATGGTGGCCTGCATCGCGCGCTTCTGTCGCCGCGAGGCGAAGTACATGAACGCGCCCATGATGATGAGTAGCGGCAGGAAGATGATCAGCTGTTCCATGAAGGCACGCGTCTTTCTTGTTGTGCAGGTGGGGCAAGGCCACGTCAGGAGGCCTCGCAACTGACCAGTGTGCCATCTGCGGTGACGGCGACCGCGCGGCCCGTCGCGACGTCGTCGGCGGCGGACCTCTCGGATTCGGCAACCGCCCAGCAAGACCGGCGATTCGCACCTAGGCTCGGCGCGGGAGGGGTGTCCGAGGAGAGCCGTTGACCGACATCCAGCAGAGCCGCCGGCTCGTCACCGAGATACCGGGCCCGGCATCGCTGGAGTTGATCAACCGCAAGGCCGCGGCCGTGCCGCGCGGAGTCGGCAACACGATGCCGGTGTACGTCGCCCGCGCCGGCGGCGGCATCGTCGAGGACGTCGACGGAAACCGGTTGATCGACCTGGGCTCTGGCATCGCGGTCACCACGGTCGGCAACGCCGCACCCCGGGTCGTCGACGCGGTGCGCACGCAGGCCGGCAACTTCACTCACACCTGCTTCATGATCACGCCCTACGAGAGCTACGTAGCGGTGGCCGAGCAGCTCAACCGGCTCACGCCCGGCGACGGCGAGAAGCGGTCGGCGTTGTTCAACTCCGGCGCGGAGGCTGTAGAAAATGCCGTCAAGATCGCCCGGGCGTTCACCCGCAAGACCGCGGTCGTCGCGTTCGACCACGCCTACCACGGGCGCACGAACCTGACCATGGCGCTCACCGCGAAGGCGATGCCGTACAAGAGCGGCTTTGGCCCGTTCGCCCCGGAGGTGTACCGCGCGCCGCTGTCCTACCCCTACCGCGACGGGCTGGTGTCCAAGGAGCTGGCCACCGACGGCAGGCTGGCCGCCGCCCGGGCGATCACCGTCATAGAGAAGGAGGTCGGCGCGCAGAACCTCGCCGCGGTGGTCATCGAGCCGATCCAGGGCGAGGGCGGGTTCATCGTGCCCGCCGACGGCTTCTTGCCGGCGCTGTCGGCGTGGTGCCGCGACAACGGCGTGGTGTTCATCGCCGACGAGGTGCAGACCGGCTTCGCGCGCACCGGCGAGATGTTCGCCTGCGAGCACGAGGGCATAGAGCCGGACCTGATCGTCACCGCCAAAGGCATCGCAGACGGCCTACCGCTGTCCGCGGTGACCGGCCGCGCGGAGATCATGGACGCTGCCCACATCAGTGGGTTGGGCGGCACCTACGGTGGCAATCCGATCGCGTGCGCGGCGGCACTGGCAACGATCGAGACCATCGAGGCTGACGGGCTGATCGCCCGCGCGGCCGAAATCGAGAAGCTGATGAAGGATGCGCTCGGGCGGATGCATGCCGACGATGACCGGATCGGCGACGTGCGGGGCCGCGGCGCGATGATCGCGATGGAACTGGTCAAGCCCGGCACCGCCGAGCCCGACCCGGTGCTGACCCGGACGCTGAGCACGCGCGCACACGCCGCCGGGGTCATCGTGCTGACGTGCGGCACGTTCAACAACGTCGTGCGGCTCTTGCCGCCGTTGCCGATCAGCGACGAACTGCTTCTCGAGGGCCTCGACGTGCTGGCCTCGATCCTCGCCGAGACGGTAACCGGCGCGGCGAAACTCGAGTGAGGACCACGCGGAATACCGTCTCGGCGCGAGGACGGCGCGAGGACAGGAGCATTCATGACGACGGTGCAGAACCTGATCGACGGCAAGCTGGCCGATTCGGTGAGCGGCGCCAAGATGTCGCTCGTCGACCCCGCAACCGGGAACCACCTACGGCACGGCGCCGGTATCCGGCGAAGAGGACATCGACAAGGCGTATGCCGCTGCGGCGCGGGCGTTTTCGGACTGGAAACGCACCACCCCGTCGCACCGGCAGAAGGCGCTGCTCGACTTCGCCGACGAGGTGGAGAAGGCCGCTGAGGCACTGGTCGAGGCCGAGGGCCGCAACACCGGCAAGCCCAACCACGTGACCAAGGCCGAGGAGATCCCGCCGATGGTCGACCAGATCAGGTTCTTCGCCGGTGCCGCAAGGGTTTTGGAGGGCAAGTCCGCGGGCGAATACATGGCGGGACACACCTCGTGGATCCGCCGCGAACCCGTCGGCGTCATCGCCCAGGTGACGCCCTGGAACTACCCGATGATGATGGCGATCTGGAAGTTCACGCCGGCCATCGCGGCGGGCAACGTCGTGACCGGCGACCGGGTGACCGGCGCCGCGCTGGTGGCCCACCCGACGCCGCAAATGGTGTCGATCACCGGCTCGGTGGCGGCAGGGCGGGCGGTCGCCGCGTCCGCGGGCGGCCACCTGAAGCGCACGCATCTGGAGCTCGGCGGCAAGGCGCCCGTCATCGTGTTTCCCGACGCCGACGTCGCCGCGGCCGCCGAGGCCATCGCGACGGCCGGTTATTTCAATGCCGGGCAGGACTGCACCGCGGCCACCCGGGTGATCGGGCACGCGTCGCTGGCCACCGATCTGACCGATGCGCTGGCCGAGCAGGCCCGAAGCGCGGCAACGACATTCGGCAGGGCAGCCGACGACGAAGACGCCTGGGTGCCGCCGGTGAACAATGCGAATCAACTGCAGCGGGTGCTCGGATTCCTCGCCGAGGTGCCAGACCACGCGACCGTCGCGGTCGGGGGCCGCCGTCAGGGCGAGGCCGGCTACTACGTCGAACCCACCGTCGTCGGCGGACTGCGCCAGGACGACCGGCTGAGCCAGCACGAGATCTTCGGCCCGGTGATCACCGTGCAGAGCTTCGACGACGAAGAGGACGTGGTGCAGTTGGCCAACGGCGTGGAGTACGGGCTGGCGTCGTCGGTGTGGACCAAGGACGTGTCGGTGGCGTTACGGATGTCCGCGGCGCTGGACTTCGGCTGCGTGTGGATCAACACCCACATTCCGATAGTCGCCGAGATGCCGCACGGCGGGTTCAAGTCGTCGGGCCACGGCAAAGACCTGTCGATGTACGGGTTCGAGGACTACACCCGCCTCAAGCATGTGATGGCAAAGATCGACTAGCGATCGACTGGCGATCGACTGGCCTTTTCGGCGCGGTTACGTGCGCTGTGAGAGCGTTGGTTAGCGCGCCGAATTCACACCTCGGACCAATTCCCTTCGAGTCGGGGGCCTGCGGACCCTGCGGAAACGATCCGCACCCGACTACTTTGGGCATGGGAAGTAGCAGGCAGGGGTCAGCCGATGATGGATCGCGGTTCCCGCTTCCGTGGGCTATGCGTGGCCTGCTGCCCACACTCCGAGGCGTTGCACGCCGGAACCAAAGGGCTGAAAGGGACCCACTGATGACCACGACCGTCGGTTTGGATCGGGACACCCTCGAGATGATGTTGTCCTCGCTAGACGAGTTCGTCGCTGAGACGCTGCCGGACCAACGTCGGCTGGACCTCGACCACGAGGACGTCTGCCCCGAGGACACGGTCCGGGAGATGTGCAGCGAAGAACTCGGCGTGCAACTGGTGTTCGTCCCCGAGGAGTACGGCGGGCTCGGGGGCGGCGCGTTCGACTCGTACCGGGTGTGCGAACGGCTGGCCCGCGCCGACATCGGCGTCGCGACGTCGGTGTTCGCCACGTTCCTGGGCAGCGACCCGATCCTGGTCGGCGCGACCGACGAGCAGCGCAAGGAGTGGCTCGGCCGCATCGCCGAGCAGGGCATCATCTTCGCCTACGGCGCCACCGAGCCCGAGGCCGGCAGCGACCTGGGCGCGATGACGACCACGGCCCATCCGGTCGAAACCGACGGAGAAGTCACCGCGTACCGCATCAACGGCCGCAAGCAGTGGATCAGCAACGGCTCGATCGCCGATGTCTACTCGATCCTGGCGCTCGCTCCCAACGGCCCGTCGTGGTTCGTCGTGGAAAAGGGCACCCCCGGCTTCTCGGCCGCCCCGCCGGAGGACAAGCACGGGATCCGGCTGTCGAACACCGCCGCGCTGTTCCTCGACGACGTCGTCGTGCCGGCCGAGAATCTGGTGGGCCGCGAAGAGGGCCGTGGACTCGTCCAGGCCCAGCAGGTGTTCGGCTACACCCGCGTGATGGTCGGCGCGTTCGGGTTAGGGGGCGGCTGGGAGGCGCTGGACCGCGCGATCGCCTACTCGGAGAACCGAATTCAGGGTGGCGCCCCGCTGTCCACCAAGCAGGGCTACACCCACAAGCTGATCGTGCCGCACGCGGTGCGCCTGGAAGCGGCGCGGGCGTTCCTAGAGGAAACCGCGACGCGGATCGACGCCGGCGAGGGTGGCGGTGGGGCGCTGAACACCGAGGGCGCGATCGCCAAGCTGTTCGCCACCGAGTCCGGCAACGCCGCCGCGGAAGCGGCGATCCAGGCACACGGCGGCTACGGCTACACCCGGCCCTACCTCGTGGAAAAGATCAAGCGTGACGTCCGGATCACCACGATCTACGAGGGGACGTCGGAAATCCTGGAGATGACCATCGCCCGGGACCGCTGGCAGCAACATCTCAAGACCTCCGGCGCCTATTACCGCGATGCCGCGCGCGGACTTGCCGGTGTCCCCGACGAATGCGCCGGCCCCACCGCGGCGCTGGCGGTGGAGTGCCTGGCGGCTGTGCTCGAGGCATGCCGAACCGGCCGGCTGACCCGCAACCAGCACGTGCTGCTGCGGCTCGGCGAACTGGTCACCTGGGCCGAATGCGCCGGCGCGCTGGCTCGCCGCGCCGCGGCGGCCGCCGCAGGCACGCTGCCGGATAAGGCCGATAAACGCTTCAGGCCAACAGCTTTGGCCGCCGTCAGTCGGGTGTTCGCCCGCGAGGCCGCACACAAGGTCGCCGAGGAGGGCCTGCGCTGGGTGGCCGGCGCCAGCAGCGGCGCCGACCTGGCCGCCGCGCTGCCGCTGGACCGGGTGCGCGCCGCGCAGTCCGGGCTGCTCGCCGACATGAACCAGGTCGCCGACGCGCTCTACCGACGGGAGGCCACATCATCATGACGACCCCGATGGAACCGGTCGCGGTGGTCGGCGTCAGCGCGGTCATGCCCGACGCTGCGGATGCAAATGCGTTCTGGGACAACGTCAAGTCCGGCCGCTACAGCATCAGCGACGTGCCGCCCGACCGGTGGGATCCCGAGCTGTATTACGATCCCGACCCGCACGCCCCGGACAAGACGTACTCGCGGATCGGCGGCTGGGTCCGCGACTTCGCCTGGGAGCCGCTGAAATGGAAGCTGCCGATCCCACCGGCGGTGAGCACCCAGATGGACGTCGGGCAACAATGGGCGGTCGCCTGCACCCGCGCGGCGCTGCTGGACGCCGGCTGGCCGGACTGGACCGTGGACCCCGAACGCGTCGCGGTGATCCTCGGCAACGCGATCGGCGGCGACAAGCAACACCGCAGCAATCTGCGCGTCCAATTTCCAGCGCTCACAAGAGATTTGGCCGCAGCACCGTCGTTTGCGGCGCTGCCGGCCGACGTGCGCGACGCCGTGCTCGCCGAGACCCGTGCGTCGTTCCTCGACCGGTATGAGGAGATCACCGAGGACACCATGCCGGGCGAGCTTGCCAACGTGCTCGCGGGCCGGGTGGCCAACCTGTTCAACTTCCGGGGTCCCAACTTCACCGCCGACGCGGCCTGCGCCTCCGCGCTGGCGGCGATGTCGGCGGCGGTGCGCGGCCTGCAGGCCGGCGACTTCGACGCCGTCGTCACCGGCGGCATCGACCGCAACATGGACGCGCCCGGGTTCGTGAAGTTCTGCAAGATCGGCGCGCTGTCGGCCACCGGTACCCGGCCGTTCGACGCCGGCGCCGACGGTTTCGTGATGGGCGAAGGTGCGGCGCTGTTCGTGCTGAAGCGGTTGTCCGACGCCGAGCGCGACGGCGATCGGATCTATGCGGTGCTGTTGGGCATCGCAGGCGCCAGCGACGGCCGCGGCAAAGGCATCACGGCGCCCAACCCGGTCGGCCAGCGGCTTGCGGTGGAACGGGCTTGGCACGTCGCGGGCGTCGACCCGCTGCTGGCCACCTACATCGAAGCGCACGGCACCTCGACGCGGGTGGGCGACGCCGCCGAGCTGTTCAGCCTGGCCGACGTGTTCCGCAAGGCGGGCGCGGCGAAAGGCTCGATTGCGCTGGGGTCGGTGAAGAGCAACATCGGCCACCTCAAGGGCGCGGCCGGGGCCGCCGGCCTGTTCAAGACCGTGATGAGCCTGCACGACAAGATGCTGGCGCCCAGCTTGCACTTCGAGCATCCCAACGAGAGTGTTGAGTGGGACGATGTCCCGTTTGCGGTGAACACCGAACTACGCGAGTGGCCGCCGCACGAGGGCGGCGTGCGCTACGCCGGGGTGAGCGCGTTCGGGTTCGGCGGCACCAACTTTCACGCCGTCCTCGAAGAGTACGTGCCCGGCCGGCACCGGGCCACCGAGGCGCCTCGGTCATTCGCCGGCGCGGCGGTCCGACAGCAGGCCGCCGCGACGAGCGTGTCGGCGTCCGCCGCATCCAAGCCGCCGCTGCGGGGTGCGGCTGTGGTGGGCGGCGCCGACGACGCCGAGGTGGCCGCCAAGCTGGAGCAGCTGGCCGCCGACGCGTCGGCCGGGCGGGTGCGCACGACCGCTGCCCCGGATCCCGCTCTGGCCGGTGCGCCGGTGCGGGTCGCCATCGACTACGCCGACACCGCCGAGCTCGCCGCCAAGGCGACCAAGGCGGTGCAGGCGCTGCGCGGCGGCAACCCCGCGATGTGGAAGATCCTGCGCGCCCAGGGCGTGTTCGTCGGCCGCGGCGCCCCGGGAAAGGTCGCATTCCTTTACACCGGCCAGGGTTCGCAGTACGTGAACATGCTGGCCGAGCTGCGCCGGCTCGAGCCGCTGGTTGCCGCGACGTTCGACGAGGCCGACGAGGTGATGGCGCCGCTGCTGGGCAAGCCGCTGACCGAGTACGTCTTCGCCGACACCGCCGACAAGGCCGCCGCGCAACGGCTGGAAGAGCAGCTGATGCAGACCGAGATCACCCAGCCGGCGGTGCTGGCCACCGACCTGGCTCTGACCCGGATGCTCGGCGCGTACGGCGTGCGCCCCGACATGGTGATGGGCCACAGCCTCGGCGAGTACGGCGCGCTGGTGGCCGCGGGCGCGCTGTCGTTCGGCGCCGCGCTGGAGGCGGTCAGCGCCCGCGGCCGCGAGATGGCGAACCTGATGGTGGGCGACAACGGTGCGATGGCCGCCGTGTTCGCCCCGCTGGCCGAGATCGAGCGGATCGTTGCCGAGACCGACGGGTACGTCGTCGTCGCCAACATCAACAGCACCGGCCAGGCCGTCATCGGCGGTGCCACCGACGCCGTCGAACGCGCCGTCGCCGCGTTTGGGGCCGCCGGGATGAACGCGTCGCGCATTCCGGTCAGCCACGCGTTCCACACCGAGATCGTGGCGCCGGTCAGCGACCCGCTGAAGGCGGTGCTGCGCCGGCTCGACGTGCGGCCGCCGAGCCTGCCGATCGTGGCGAACGTGACCGGCGACTTCTATCCGGCCGACGCCGACGTGGAGACGATGCTCGACCTGCTGGGCAGGCAGGTGGCGTCGCCGGTGCGGTTCATCGACGGCCTACGCACGTTGTACGCGGCAGGCGCCCGCGTGTTCGTCGAGGTCGGCCCCAAGAAGGCGCTGCACGGCTTCGTCGAGGACGTACTGGGCACCAGTGAAGAAAACGTGCTGGCGCTGTTCACGAATCACCCGAAGCAGGGCGACATCGTGTCGTTCAACCAGGCACTCTGCGGGCTGTACGCCGCGGGGCTGGGATACGGCGAGCGGGCGTCTGCGAAGCCGGCCGTAAGGACGGAGACTGCTATGTCGGACGCGCAGTATGCCGAGCTGGGCCGCCACCTCGTCGACGTCGTGCAACACGGCGTGCATCCGCAACGGGCCGTCGCCGGCGCCCCACCGGCTGCCGCCGAGCCGGTGGTTGTCACGGGCGCCGCGCTCGGCCTGCCCGGCGTCGAGCGGGTCTTCGACGACGAGAACATCACGCGGATTCTCGACGGCCACCAGTTCATCGAATCGATTCCGCACCGGCTGCGTCGCGAGATGCTCGACCGCCACATCACCCGGCTGGTCAAGCGTGAGTCCGGCGACCCCACCTTCGAGACCATCGACGACGAGGCGGACGTCATCAAGCTGGCCGGGCGTAGCGCGCCACTGGACATGGTCGCCGAGTTCGGAATCGACGCCGCCCGCGACGCCGCGCTGGACTCGTCGTCCCGGCTCGCCATCGGAGCCGGATTCGACGCACTGCGCGACGCCGGGATCCCGCTGGTGATGCACTACAAGACCACGACGCTGGGCACCAAGCTGCCCGACCGCTGGGGGCTGCCGGAGTCGATGCGCGACGACACCGGCGTCATCTTCGCCTCCGCGTTCCCCGGCCTGGACAACTTCGCCAAGGACATGGAGCGCTACCACACCGACCGCGGCCACCGAGAGCAGCTGGCCACGCTGGAAGCGGTGCGCGCGCGGATCGGCGACGACGAGCCGGCCGCGGCCGAGGTCGACCGGCGCATTCACGAGTTGCGCCACGTCATCGAGACCGAACCGTTCACGTTCGACCGGCGGTTCTTGTTCCGCTGCCTGTCGATGGGGCATGCGCAGTTCGCCGAGATCATCGGGGCCCGCGGGCCCAACACGCAGGTCAACGCCGCGTGCGCCAGCACCACCCAGGCGGCGGCGCTGGCCGAGGACTGGATCCGGGCCGGCCGGTGCCGGCGGGTGGTCGTGGTGTCCGCCGATGACGCCAGCTCCGACACGCTGCTGCCCTGGCTGGCGTCGGGCTTCCTGGCATCCGGCGCGGCCGCCACCGACGACCTCGTCGAGGACGCCGCCACCCCGTTCGACCAGCGCCGGCACGGGATGATCCTCGGCATGGGCGCGGCGGCGTTCGTCGTGGAGTCCGCCGACTCGGCCGCAGAACGCGGGCTGCAGCCGATCTGTGAGGTGCTGGGCACGGTCACCGCGAACAGCGCTTTCCACGGCACCCGGCTGGACGTGGAGCACATCGGCACGGTCATGGAGAAGCTGCTGGAGCAGGCCGAATCCCGGGGCGTGGACCGGCACGCCATCGCCGGCAGCACGGTGTTCGTCTCGCACGAGACATACACGCCGGCCCGCGGCGGCAGCGCGGCTGCCGAAATCCACGCGCTGCGAAGGATTTTCGGGTCCGACGCCGACGCGGTCGTCATCACCAACACGAAGGGCTTCACCGGCCACGCGATGGGCGCCGGGGTGGAGGACGTCGTGGCGATCAAGTCGCTGGAAACCGGTGTGGTGCCGCCGGTGCCCAACTACAAGGTGCCCGACCCGGAGTTGGGACATTTGAACCTGTCGACCGGAGGCAGCTACCCGGTGCGGTACGCGCTGCGGCTGGGTGCCGGGTTCGGCTCCCAGATCGCGATGACGCTGATGCGCTGGACGCCGGTGCCCGACGGACGGCACCGCCTGCCCGACGAACTGGGGTACGCCTACCGGATTGTCGACGAGGCCGCGTGGCGGCGTTGGCTGGCGCAGGCCGCGGGCACCGACGACCCGGAGCTGGAGGTCGTGCAGCACCGGCTGCGCATCGTCGACACCGGTCCGCCGGCGGCCCGCCCGACAGCGACACCGGTGGCGACCGAGACGGTGCTGGTCGGGCCTGGGTCCGCGCCGGTGGCGTCGACGACGGCCGCCCCGCCGCCCGCGGAGCCCGCAGCCGTGCCGGAACCGGTCGCGTCGGCACCGACGGGCGACGAGCTCACCGACGCCGTGGTCGGCATCGTCTCGGGGTTGACCGGCTACCCGCCGGAGTTGCTCGACGTCGACCTGGACCTGGAGGCCGACCTCGGCGTCGACACCGTCAAGCAAGCCGAGATCTTCGCCGCCATCCGCGAGCACTACAGCGTGCCGCGCGACGAGAGCCTCAAGCTGCGCGACTTCCCCACGCTGAGCCACGTCGTGGCGTGGATCCGCGACAAGACCGGAACGCCAGCGCCTGCAGCGGCACCGGCCCCGGCGGCCCCGGCAGAAGTGCCCGCCGCCGAGCCGGTGGCGGCTGCGGCGCCGGTAGCCCCGGCAGGCGACGAGGTGACCGCCACCGTGGTCGGCATCGTCTCCCAGCTGACCGGCTACCCGCCGGAGTTGCTCGACGTCGACCTGGACCTGGAGGCCGACCTCGGCGTCGACACCGTCAAGCAAGCCGAAATCTTCGCCGCCATCCGCGAGCACTACGGCGTCGCCCGCGACGACACCCTCAAGCTGCGCGACTTCCCCACGCTGACCCACGTGGTCGGCTGGATTCGCGACAAGGCCGGATTGTCCGCACCACCGGCCGCGACCGAGGCGCCCACGGCTGCCCCACCACCGCAACCGGCCGCCGCGCCCATTCCGACGCCGCTGGCGGCGGCCGGGGACGAGCTAACCGAGACCGTGCTGCGGATCGTCACCCAGCTGACCGGCTACCCGCCGGAGTTGCTCGACGTCGACCTGGACCTGGAAGCCGACCTCGGCGTCGACACCGTCAAACAAGCCGAAATCTTCGCCGCCATCCGCGAGCACTACGGCGTCGCCCGCGACGACACCCTCAAGCTGCGCGACTTCCCCACCCTGACCCACGTGATCGGCTGGATCCGCGACCGAATCGAGGCCGCTCCAGGCCCAAAAGCACCGAGTGACACCGCTGCTGCCGCTTCGGGCCCGGCGGCTGTCACGACCACGGTCGTCGGCGACCTCGCGGCAACAGACCGCATCCCGCGCCGGGTGCCGGTACCCGCGCTGCGCCCCGACCTTGCGGCCTGTGCGCCCACCGGGGTGACGCTGGCCGCCGGTACCCGGGTGGCCGTGATGCGCGATCACGGCGGTATCGGCGACGCGCTGACCACCCGGCTGACCCGACTCGGTGTCGACGTGCTCGAGGTGCACCCCTACGATGACGTGGAAGCCGTGTTCGCCGACACTGCCGTCGACGGCGTGTATTGGCTGGCCGCGCTCGACGACGAGGGCCGCGTCGAGGACATGGACCTTGCCGGCTGGCGGGAAGCGCTGCACCGTCGGGTCCGCAACCTCTACCTCGCGATGCGACGGCTGTATGAGCACAGCCCCTTCCTGGTGGTCGGGACCCGCCTCGGCGGGTACCACGGCTACGACGCGGCCGGGGCGACGTGCCCGCTGGGCGGGGCCGTGACCGGGTTCGCCAAGGCGTACAAGCGGGAGCGGCCCGACGCCCTGGTCAAGGCCGTCGACTTCCCGGTCAGTCGCAAGACCTCGGCGCTGGCCGAAATCCTGATCGACGAGACGCTGCGGGACCCGGGCTGCGTGGAGGTCGGCCACGCCGGCGGCCGGCGCTGGGGCGTGGGCCTGGCCGAGCGCCCGTTCCCGGACGCGCAGGAGGCTGTGCTGGGCCGCGACCCGGTGTTCGTCGTCACCGGCGCCGCCGGCAGCATCGTCGCCGCGATCACCGCCGACCTGGCCGCCGCGCACGCAGGCACGTCCGGGGGCACGTTCCACTTGCTCGACCTCACGCCCGAACCCGACTCCGCCGACCCCGACCTGCGCCGCTACGCCGAGGACCGGGACGGCTTCAAGACCGAGATCGCCGACCGGATGCGGCAGCGGGGCGAACGGCCCACCCCGGTGCTGATCGAGCGTGAACTCACGCGCTTCGAGCGCCTGCAGGCCGCGCTCGCCGCGGTCCAGGCCGTCGAAAATGCCGGCGGCACAGCGCATTACCACAGCGTCGACCTCACCGACGCCGACGCGGTGAGCAAGGTGCTCGCACAGATACGCGACGCCGGCGGGCGCGTCGACGTGCTGGTGCACGCGGCCGGGATCGAGGTCAGCCACGCGCTGCCCGACAAGGAGCCCCGCGAGTTCGACCTCGTGCTCGGGGTCAAAGGCGACGGGCTGTTCAACGTGCTGCACGGCGCCGGCGACATGCCGCTGGGGACCGTGGTGGCGTTCAGTTCTGTGGCGGGCAGGTTCGGCAACGTCGGGCAGACGGATTACAGCGCCGCCAACGACCTGCAGGCCAAGGTGCTGTCCAGCCTGCACCGCACCCGGCCGGACGTGCGCGTGCTGACGATCGACTGGACCGCGTGGGCCGGCATCGGGATGGCCACCCGCGGGTCGATCCCGAAGATCATGGCGGCGGCCGGGGTGGACATGCTGCCCGCCGAGGCGGGCGTGGCCTGGATCCGGCGGGAGCTGAGCACCGGGG
>Ga0210086_1000316_pt1 | contig 29836 bp, 32 predicted proteins | sample China_Galinas_PW_3_FD_184867 | JGI IMG/M metagenome (GOLD analysis project Ga0210086, IMG submission 184867) | Wetland microbial communities from San Francisco Bay, California, USA, that impact long-term carbon sequestration - China_Galinas_PWB_D2... | ecosystem: Environmental > Aquatic > Marine...
GGGAAGCCAAGGCGGTGTATGCCGAGGTGGATGCGGCGTTGGATCGTGCGGCCGGGCTGGCGGTGGACGGGTTGTCGGATCAGGAGCGGGTCGAGTTGTTGGAGCACCGGCAGACGTGGCGGCGTCGGCTGCCCGCCGCCGAGCACGAACTGATCACCGCGGTCGCGGCCGCACCGCGTGAGGAGTTGGGCGGCTCGCCGGCGCATGTGCTGGCAGATCGGTTGCGCATCCGCCGCGGTGAGGCGCGGCTGCGTATCGAGGAAGCCGTCGATCTGGGTGTGCGCAGCACGCTGACGGGCCAGCCGCTGCCGCCGAAACTCGAGTGCACGGCGGCCGGGCAGCGCGCCGGGCTGATCGACGCCGAGCACATCAAGATCATCCGTGCGTTCTTCGACCAGCTGCCGTCGTTCGTCGACGAGCCGACACGAACGAAGGCCGAACAGGACCTGGCCGGAATTGCTTGTGCGTACGGTCCCAACGAGTTGCAGCGCTACGCCGTGCATTACGCGTTGGTGCTCAACCCCGACGGCACGTTCAGCGACAAAGACCGGGCCCGCCGGCGCGGCATCACCGTCGGGCCGCAGGGTTTGGACGGGATGAGCCGCATCAGCGGATACCTCACACCGGAGGCGCGCGCGGGCTGGGATGCAGTGTCAGCCAAGTGGGCCGCGCCGGGCATGTGCAACCCGGCCAACGAGACGCCGACGATAACCGGCATGCCGTCCGATGAGGCGCTCAACGCCGACACCCGCACCACCGCGCAGCGAAACCACGACGCATTCACCGCAATGACGCGCTGTGCGCTGATGTCCGGCGAGCTGGGCAGCCATCAGGGATTGCCGGTGACCATCACCGCCACCGTGGAGTTGAAGGATCTCGAATCCAAGGCCGGGGTCGCCACCACCGGCGGTGGCACGCTGCTGCCGGTCAAAGACGTCATCCGGATGGCCGCGCACGCCTACAACTTCCTGCTGGTCTTCGACAAGGGCAAGCCCCTGCAGCTGTACAAGGGCCGCAGCACCCGGCTGGCCACCCCCGCCCAGCGGCTGGTGCTGTATGCCACCGAGCGCGGATGCAGCCACCCCAACTGCGACGTGCCGGCCTACTGGTGTGAAGTGCACCACGCCAAGCGCGATTGGGCCGCCGGCGGACAGACCAACATCGACGAGCTCACCTTGAGCTGCGGACCACACAACCGCGACGTCAAAGACGGCGGCTGGAGAACCCGAAAACGAAAAGACGGCACCACCGAATGGATACCACCAGAACGCCTAAACCACGGGCAACGCCGCACCAACGACCACCACCACCCCGAGAAGATGCCGGCAAGCGACGACGACGAGGACGAGTCCGACTCCGGCGATGCGCCATAGAGCCTTACGATCAGCCGATGCGCGGCTGCAAGATTCTGATCACGGGTCCCACCGGGCAAGTGGCCACTCCTGTCGTGAAAGCGCTGGCCATCGACAACGAAGTCTGGGGCGTCGCGCGCTTCACCGACGCCGCTACACGGGAACACCTCGAAAAGGCCGGGATTCGGTGTGAGACGGTCAACCTGGCCGCCGGGGACTTCACCGGGCTCCCGTGCGACTTCGACTACGTCGTGAACTTGGCAGTGGCCAAGAGCGGCGATTGGGAGAAGGACCTAGGGGCCAACGCGGAATCGGTGGGCCTGCTGATGGCCCACTGCCGCGGCGCGAAGGCGTTCCTGCACTGCTCTTCGGCGGCCGTCTACGACCCGCCGGACGACGAACTCCGGACCGAGGCCGCCGCCCTGGGCGACAACCACAGGTACCTGTTCCCCACCTATTCCATCTCCAAGATCGCCGGCGAGGCCGTCGCCCGCTCGATGGCGCGCGTTCTCGGCGTGCCCACCACCATCGCGCGCCTCAACGTCCCGTACGGCGACAACGGCGGGTGGCCGTACTACCACATGGAGATGATGCTGGCCGGCATCCCGATCCCCGTCCCGCCCGGCGGACCGGCCCGCTACAACCCGATCCATGAAGACGACATCATCGCGACCATCCCGAAGCTGCTCGAGGCGGCGTCGGTTCCGGCGACCACGGTCAACTGGGCCGGCCACCAGATCGTCAGCTTGCAGGACTGGTGCACCTATCTCGGCTCCCTGGCCGGCCGGGAGCCGGTGTTCGAGGAGAACGCGCACGCATTGCGCGGCAATCCCGTCGACGTGACCCGGATGCGCGAACTCGTCGGCGCCACCACGGTCGACTGGCAGGACGGCATGCGCCGGATGGCAGCCAAGTTCCACCCGGAGCTGGTCACGGCTTAGCGATGACGTGCCGCCTCCTGAGCCAGTTGCACGCGCGAGGCTAGACCCAGCTTGGTGTAGATGCGCATGAAATGCGTCCGCACTGTGCGCGGTGAGATGAAAAGCGTCGATGGGCAACACGGCGCCATCCGTCCAGACGGCATCGAAATCAATGTCGCTGAACGCTTCTCGGGTCCTCGCACTGAGGTCGTCAACGTCAGCGTCGAGAGTCTTCAGGCGGACCGAACCCATGCTTTGCCTAGCGGCGCCGACTGATGCGGGGAGTCGGGCCGCATCGCGATGGCCTCGTTCACGCGGATAGTCATTCTGCGGTCAGCGAGTGCGCCGCCTCCATCAGCATCCAACCCGACAGCTGCACCGAGAGGTCCCGCTCGGGCACCGCCGACGCCATCACCGCGCCACCGGTGAACTGTGCTCCGCCACTCGCCGCGCTCGGCACTTGTGCGGTCCGGTCCCAATGCGCGCCGAACAGCGGCAGCCCGTCGACGCTCTGGCGGAAGTCCCAGGCCGACTGCGCCGACGTCATCACCAGCTGCTGGGCGGTGTCGCGCGCGGCGACGTCCTCAGCGGTGTCGCCGGGCAACGCCGAGGCCACCAGCGCCAGGTACCGGATCGTCACGCCGCCGAACAATCCGCCGTCGCCGCCTCCTTCGCTTTTCAATACGCCGTCGTTGGACATGTACTGCGCAACCGCCGCCACCAACCGATGCACCCGCGGCCGGTGCCGATCGTCGCGGGTGCGCACCGCGAGTTCGGTCTCCAGACCGAGCACCACACCCTGGCAGTAGGTGAACTGGGCCCGGTCCAACGAGCCCTCCTTGACCCCGTCGAACACCAGGTGCGTTTCCGGATCGATCAGCGTCTCGTCGATCCAGTCGGCCATCATCTGGGCCTGGCGCAGTTCGCCGTTGCGCGCCAGGAAGATTCCGGCCGGGCCGTTGGCCGGAGCGTTGAAAAACCGGTCCTGTTTGCGCCACGGGATGCCGCCGCCGTGCTCGGGCATCCATGCGCGGGTGAACTGCTTGGTGAAGGTGCGCAGGGCACGGTCCCTCTCGACCCCGGCGAGCCGGCCGGACCGCTCCAGCGCCAGCGCCAGCCAGGCCATGTCGTCGTAGTAGCTGTTGGTCCACCGGCCGATGTTGCGCAGATGGTGCCCGCGGATCTGCGCCGCGATGCGCTCGCGCCGCTCCGGTTGCGGGTCGCGCACCTGCGCGTCGACCAGGCAGTCCAGCAGGTGCGCTTGCCACCAGTAGTTCCAGCTCGCAAACAGCCGGTCGCGCCGTTCCGACGGCCACGCCACGACACCCAGTTGCGTTCCGGGCGCTGCCCACACCCGCGCGATGTGGCGCTTGGTGATCGCGGCTTCAGCGCTCGCGGCGCGGTTCGCCCACTGCTGCTCCATGGCAGGAATCCTGCCTCACCAGGCGCGGTTTAGGTCGCCATCTCGCGCATCACCATGCGCGAGACAAATCGGCCCAGTGGCAGATCCACGCGTGCATCGCGATGCCGGCGGCGACGGATGCGTTGATGCTGCGGGTCGAGCCGAACTGGGCGATCGAGACGGTCAGGGCCGCACCGGCACGGGCGCCGTCGGTGATGCCGGGGCCCTCTTGGCCGAACACCAACAGGCAGTCGCGCGGCAGCGTGGTCTCCTCCAGGCGGAGCGCGCCGGGCACGTTGTCGACCGCCACCACGGTGAGACCTGCCTGCTCGGCGAACGCGAGCAACTCGGCAGTCGTCTCGTGATGCCGCAGCCCCTGGTAGCGGTCGGTGACCATCGCCCCGCGCCGGTTCCACCGTCTGCGCCCGACGATGTGCACGGTGTCGACCGCGAACGCGTTTGCGGTGCGCACCACGCCGCCGATGTTCGCGTCGTGACCGAAGTTCTCGATCGCGATATGGAGGGGGTGGCGGCGCTGGTCGATGTCGGCGACGATGGCCTCGCGCGACCAGTACCGGTAGGCGTCGACGACGTTGCGGGTGTCGCCGTCGCGCAGCAGCTGGGGGTCGTAGCGCGCGTCGTCGGGCAGCGGGCCTTCCCACGGCCCGACCCCGTGGGTCTCTGATCCCCACTCGGTGGGGCCCGGTTCGGTCACGACGACATGATCCGTCTGTTCTCCCATCCGCGGCGCCGCGGGCTCCGAATCACTGTGTGTAAATAACCGCGGCGTGAAAGCAACCGCGGCGACAACCGTCGCACGACACGGGAGGTTCGACAACGATGAACAACACTTCACGACGGGTGGCCATGGCCGGCTGTGCCGCCGCGATCGCGGCTGCCGCCGCGTTGCCGGCGCTCAGCGCCACCGCGAGCGCCGAGCCGATGAGCGGTCTGGTCGGCCCGGGATGCGCCGGCTACGCGCAGCAGGTGCCCACCGGCCCCGGCTCGGTGGCGGGAATGGCTCAGGACCCGGTCACGGTGGCCGCCTCCAACAATCCGATGCTCACCACGTTGACCGCCGCCCTGTCGGGCAAGCTGAATCCGAACGTCAACCTCGTCGACACGCTCAACGGTGGCCAGTTCACCGTGTTCGCGCCCACCGACGACGCGTTCGCGAAACTGCCGCCCGCGTCCGTCGACGCGCTCAAGACCGACTCCGACCAGCTGACCAGCATCCTCACCTACCACGTGGTGCCCGGGCAGACCAGCCCGAGCAAAATCGTCGGTACCCACATGACGGTGCAGGGCCAGTCCGTGACCGTGACCGGGATGGGCGACAACCTCCAGGTCAACGACGCGTCCGTGGTGTGCGGCGGGGTTCAGACGGCCAACGCGACGGTCTACCTGATCGACACCGTGCTGATGCCGCCGGCGCCGCAGTGACAACCTGGCGGTGACAACCAAGCCGTAGCGCAGAACCCGTCGCCGTGCCACAGTGGCGGTTATGTACGCCACGCTGGTGATCCTCACGGTCGGAGCGCATTTCGCGTTCCTGATCTACGTGGCCAGCGGCGGGTTTCTTGCGCTGCGCTTCCGGCGCACCATCTGGCTGCACGTACCGGCGGTGGTGTGGGGGGTCGCCGTGGTGGTGTGTCACCTGCCCTGTCCGCTGACCTGGCTGGAGACGTGGGCACGAACGCGCGCGGGAATGGGCTCGCTGCCAGGCTCGGGCTTCATCGGCCACTACGTCGCCGGGGTGCTGTATCCCGTCAACGACACCGGAGTCGCGCAGGCTCTTGCCTTTTCGGCGGTGGTGGTGTCGTGGATCGCCTACGCGGTCACGACAACCGGGGCTCGGCGCGGTCCGTGGCCAACAGGTGTTGCTCGATCAGCGCCGCCCCACGGCCGGTTCCACCGGTAGCGGCGAAACCGGCAGCCACCCGAGCAGCGCCATCGATCATCGTCATCGCCTCACGCACCTTGGCTCGCAGCCTTTCTGAGGTCAGTCTTTTCGCCGGCAGCCGGGTACCGCAGCGTGCCACCTCCGCACGACGAGCCACCTCAGCCTGATCGCGGGCGAACGGTACGACACAGACCGGGACACCACGATCGAGTGCCCTGACGGTCGTGCCCATACCGCCGTGCGTGACAGCGCACACCGCACGATCGAGCACGGCATCATGCGAAACGAATCGCCGCACCGTCGCATTCGCTGTCGTCGGCAGGTGGTCAGGGACACCGGCCGGGAACGTGGCCACCACATGGACCGGCTCCTCGGCCAGCGCCTCGAGTGCCGTCACGCCGAGCACGACGTCGGCCTGCGGAACCGACGAGGTGCTCACCAGCACGATCGGCCGCTCGACATCGTCCAGCCACTCCGGCGCCTGCACCCGTTGCGGCGGCGTGCACGCGCCGATCAGATGCACGCTGTCGCCCCAGTCCGGATGCGGGTACTCGAACGGCTCCCCGCCGACGGCCAGCAGCAACGGTGCCCGGCGCATCAGCTCGTCGACGGAGCCCACCCGCGGCACGCCCAGCGCCTGCCGAATCACGTTGACACGGGGCAGGACTCGCCGATCGAACAGCCGCGTCACGATCGGCCTGACTTGCGCGTCTCGCATCCGGCCGACGATGCCGGGCAGCGGACGCAACCCCGGACCGAACGGCGGCACACCGCGCGAGCGCAGGTACGGCGTGAACGGCGAGAACACCGCCCACGGGATGTCCGACGCGTCGGCAAGCGAGATGGCGCCCCAGCAGTTCGCATCGACGATCACGGCGTCCGGCCGCACCTGGTCGATCGCACGACACAGGTCGTCGACTTCGAGCGCAGCGCGCCGGCACAGCACGTCGATCGTCGTCGCGAGCACATCAAGCGCGTTGCGGGCGGCGCGGTCCCGGCCCGTGATCGCCTCGATGCGGGGATCGACCGGTTCGGCGCAGAAGCCGTGCTCGCGGGAAGCGGCGACCCCGGCAGCCAGCGTCCGCAGATGGACCTGGTGACCGCGCCGCCTCAGCTCCGACAGCAACGTGCTGATGGGAATCTGGTGGCCGAGAGCCGGCGACCCGTACGCGAGAAGGACTGCCACGGTGATTATTCGGCGCCGGCACGGCATCGGTTGGGCGTGGCGTCAATCACGGCCGGTCCATACCGCGGCGTGCGTGCCAACCACGGAGAGCGTCGCGTACAACACCGCGTGGTTGATCTCGCCCTGGGTGCACAGCGACGTGTCGAGTTCGACCGAGTCGAGTTTCGTGTCGGGCAGCACCAGCACCGACGACCCGTAGGTCGCGCAGGCGTGGCTGAGGCCCTGCCCGGCCGGCAGCGTCGGCGTCACCACCACCATCAGCGGTCCTCCCCGCTGGGCCGATTCATCGCTGTACTGCGCCTTGATCGCCGACACTGCAAGGCCCAGCAGCATGTAACCGTCGCCGGTGAACACTGCAGGATCGCCGAGAGACGCCTGGGTGAGCATCACGCCGTCGGCCCGCCATGCTTCGACGCTGGTGGATTTGACGGTGACGCCGGTGTCGTTGCGGTCGGTCGGCAGGATTCCGACCGGGAACGCGAGCGGGTACGCCGCAGTGGTGCCGGCGATCCGGTCGCGAGGCGAATACACGTAGACCCCGCGTACTTCGCTCTGGTTCTGCAGCGGGCCGAGGCACACCGTTCCGCTGAGCCGGTCCGGGCTGGGTGCCGACAGCTGCGAAAAAGCCAGGGACGCAATGTCCTTGCAGCTGCCCAGGCCGTCAGCCTCGATCGGGTGGGCGAGCGCGCCGTACAGACCGAAGCGGATGTCCTCGGCTTTGGCGTGCGGCTTGCCCTGTTCGGCGGGGGCGGCATCGACGTCGACGAGCACCCGGCCCTGCTCCCATCGCAGATTGGATACCGAAATGTTCCACCCCAGCAGCGCAATCGATTCGCCGATCTTCGCGGTGTCCGCGCCGTAGGGCTTCGGCTGTGGTTGCGGCGTCGAGCATCCGGCGAGCGCAGCGAGCACTGCGATCGACAGCGCGGCGATCAGGGCGCGCACCGTCTTAGTGGGTCAGCCGCTTGTTGACCAACCGCGACATCCACGTCGGACTGACCTGCGCGAAGTGGTACGCCAACTTCGTCTGGGTGCCGACCGGGTGGTGCACCTTCGGCACCGGCGATTTCCGGTGCAGCGCACGCCACGCCGCGTCGGCGATGTCGTCGGCCGTGAGGTGAACGCCCAACGACTTCGTGCTGCCGGTGTGCACGCCGGTGAGCATCGCCGTGTCGACGAACAGCGGCCACAGCGCGGAGACCGAGATGTCATGGCCACGCCATTCCAGATCGAGCGCCTCGGTCAGGCCGCGAACCGCGAATTTCGTTGCACTGTACGAGGCGAGCTCCGGCTGGCCGTAGATCGCCGACGCCGAGCACAGGTTCAGCACCCGGGCGCCGGGGGTGTCCCGCAGGTACGGGAACGCGGCGTGGCAGCCGAACATCACCCCCGTGACGTTGACGTCGACGATCTGCTTGTGGCGGGCCGGCGGGATGTCGGCGAACTCCCCGGCCGACAGGAGGCCCGCATTGTTGACCAGAATATCCAGCCGGCCACGTGTGCTGGCGACGAACTCACCCAGCGTGCGCTGCCATGCGTCGATGTCGGTGACGTCCATGGGCGAGGTCCACAGCGACCAATTACGTTGAGTGGCTTCAGCTTTCAACTCGGACAGCTGGGCCTCGTCGACGTCGACCGCGCCGACGGTGTACCCGGCGGCGGCGAACCGGCGGGCGATGGCCAGCCCGATACCGCGCGCGGCCCCGGTGACGAAGATCGACTCAGGTGCGGCCACGGCCACGTCCCACCGTTTTGGTCATCAGCCTCACCAGGTTTCGGGGCACCATCCGCGCCGCGGTGGTCAGCGTCTTGTACTGCAAACCGGGAATGATCACCACCTTGCCTTTCGCGATATCCGCCAGGCAGTCGTCCACGACACCGTCGACGTCGAGCCACATGAACTCCGGCATCGTCTTCTCGATTCCGGCCCGGTCGTGAAAGTCCGTGTGCACGAAGCCCGGGCACAGCGCGTGCACGCCTACCCCGGTGCCGGTCAGCCCGTTGGCCAGCCCTTCGGAGAACGACACCACCCAGGCCTTGGAGGCCGAGTATGTCGAGCCCCGGCCGGAGACAAGCCCGGCGACGCTGGCGACGTTGATCACCGTGCCGATGCCTGCCTCGAGCATCGGCGGCAACGCGGCGCGGGTCAGATGCATCACCGCGGTGACGTTGACGTCCAGCTGGGCCTGCAGCACCGCCGGGTCCGTGGTCCAGAACTCGCCGGAAGTGCCGAAGCCGGCGTTGTTCACCAGCACACGCACGCCGTCGGCCAACCGCCCGACGACGTCCGCGCGCCCGTCGGGCTTGGCGAGGTCGGCGGTCACCACCTCGCTGTTGGTGCGATGCTCTTCGTGCAGCATGCCGGCCAGCTCCCGCAACCGTGCGGTGTCGCGTGCAACGAGCACGAGGTCGAACCCGTCGGCGGCGTATCGCCTGGCGAATCCTTCGCCGATGCCGGACGTCGGACCGGTGATCAGGGCTACGGGACGCGGCATCCGGGCTACGGCTGGTAGCTGGCCGGACCTGGCCGACCGGCGCGCGTCTGCTGCGGGCGGGGGACGGGTTCTGCGCGCGGCTGGTCACGCGGCGGCTCGGCACGGCCGGGCTGGCGGACGGATTCGGAAGGGCCCGGGGCGCGACCCTGCGACACCTCGGCGGGCGGCACGATCGGCCGGCCGGGCGCGCCGTTGCGGCGGGAGCCGGACTGCCCGATCGCCTTGGAAGGCACCGGCGGTAGCACCCGCAGCAGGTCGTTGAACTGCCGCACCGTGCGCAGACCCTCGTCCCAGTCGGCGCGGGTGCCGGTGATCGGCATGCTCACCAACGTCCAGTTCTGCTCGTTCCACATGAGCTCCGCGCAGTCGGGAGCGGTGTGGGCGAACGTCACCATCCGCCGGTCGCAGGCGCGACGCGCGGCGTCGAGGTTGGTGGAGTAGACCATCCGCGGGCCGATCGCGCCGAGCAGCCACACATCGTTCTCCCGCGGCTCCTTGAGTCCCTTGAGCCGCAGATCCATCACGACGTTGGTGCCGATTTTGCGGTGCAACGCGATCACCGTCGCTACGTCTTCGAGGTCGAAGATGTAGACCGCCTCGCCGCGGATCTGGCCCAGCACCACGTTGCGGGCGGCCACGTCGCCGACGGTGGACATCACGCCGCGCTTCCAGCGCTTGACGATCTCGCCGGACTGCGGTTCGTAGTCGAACCCGTGCGAGCGGGCCCAGGACCTGCGGCGCCGGCCATGGTTGTGCCGCCGGTCGAGGTCGACGTACAGCAGCACCCCCGCGGTCACGAAACAGAGCGCGGACAGCGTGAACCAAAGCGGAACCATTAGGCCCATAGCCTATCTGCTGTCGGCGGCGATTCCCGAACTCGCGGCGATCACAACCGCGTCACGCGGCCATGCCCTAGCGTCGGCCCATGGCATACCAGGGTTACCAGCACCTGCGGATCACTGTCGAGGACCACATCTGCCGGGCGACGATCGACAATCCGCCGATGAACCTCGCCGATCTCAACCTCTTCGGCGAGATCGGCCTCTTCACCCAGCAGGTCGCCAACGACGGCGACGTGAACGTGCTGATCGTGGATTCGGCCGACCCCGACTTCTTCGTCGCGCATGCCGACGTGACCATGCTGCAGGCTCTGCCGACCGACGACACGGCACTTCACGACGAGCTCTCGGCGTTTCACAGCGTCGTCGAGCTGTTCCGGACCATGCCGAAAGCGACGATCGCGGTGATCGAGGGGATCGCCCGCGGCGGCGGCAGTGAATTCGCGCTGTCGTTCGACATGCGGTTCGCCGCGCTGGGTAAAGCGCGCTTCGCCCAGCCCGAGGTCGCGGTGGGAATCATCCCCGGCGGCGGCGCCACTCAACGCCTGCCTCGCCTCATCGGCCGAGCCCGCGCCCTCGAAGTGATTCTCGGCGGCATGGACATCGACGCGGCCACCGCGCAGGCATGGGGATACGTCAACCGGTCTCTGCCGGCCGACGAGCTGCGCCCATTCGTCGACACGCTCGCCACGCGCATCGCGTCGTATCCGCTCGACGTGATCGCGCGGGCCAAACGCGCCGTCGACGCCGCACTCGGCGATCCGACCGCCGGGCTGAACATCGAGGACCAGCTGTTCCGCGAAGCCATGGCAGGCCCCGCGGCCGCCGAACGTATGGCGGCGTTCATGGCGGGCGGCGGCCAGACCCGCGACTACGAGCTCGGCGATACGCCGTTCTAGCTTGTCCTGACGCGATCTAGCCGAGGACCAGCGAGTCGCCGTCCGGGCCGACGTTCACCGGCACCGTGTCGCCGTCGTGCACTTCGCCCGAGAGCAGCATCTTGGCCAGCTGGTCGCCAATCGCCTGCTGCACCAGCCGACGCAACGGCCGGGCGCCGTAGACCGGGTCGAACCCGCGCTGGGCCAGCCACTTCTTGGCCGGCAGCGACACCTCGAGCTGCAGCCGCCGCGCAGCCAGCCGCTTCTGCAGCTGCGCCAGCTGGATGTCCACAATAGCCACGAGCTCCTCGGGGTTGAGCCCCTCGAAGATCAGCACGTCGTCGAGCCGGTTGATGAACTCGGGCTTGAACGTCGCGCGCACGGCCGCCATCACCTGCTCCTCGCTGCCGCCCGACCCGAGGTTGGACGTCAGGATCAGGATCGTGTTGCGGAAGTCGACCGTGCGGCCCTGCCCGTCGGTGAGCCGGCCCTCGTCGAGGACGGCCAGCAGCACGTCGAACACGTCCGGGTGGGCCTTTTCGACCTCGTCGAACAGCACGACCGTGTACGGGCGTCGCCGCACCGCCTCGGTCAGCTGACCGCCCTGGTCGTATCCGATGTACCCCGGAGGTGCGCCGACCAGCCGGGCGACGGAGTGCTTCTCGCCGTACTCGCTCATGTCGATGCGCACCATCGCGCGTTCGTCGTCGAACAGGAACTCGGCGAGCGCCTTGGCCAGCTCGGTCTTGCCCACGCCCGTCGGGCCGAGGAACATGAACGACCCGGTCGGCCGGTTCGGGTCGGCGACACCGGCCCGGCTGCGGCGCACGGCATCAGAAACCGCTGTCACCGCCTTCCGTTGCCCGATGACGCGCTTGCCCAGCTCGTCTTCCATCCGCAGCAGCTTGGCGGTCTCGCCTTCGAGCATCCGGCCCGCCGGAATGCCGGTCCACGCCGACACCACGTCGGCGATGTCGTCGGGTCCGACCTCCTCCTTGAGCATCACGGCCTCGCGGGCCTCGGCCTGCGGAAGCGCGGCCTCCAGCTGCTTTTCGACCTCCGGGATGCGTCCGTAACGCAGCTCGGCGGCCTTGGCCAGGTCGCCGTCGCGCTCGGCGCGCTCGGACTCTTGCCGGAGCGTTTCGAGCTGCTCCTTGAGCTCGCGGACGCCCTCGATGGCGCCCTTCTCGTTCTGCCATCGGGTAGTGAGTTCTGCCAGCTTCTCCTTCTGGTCGGCCAGTTCGGCGCGCAGCTTCTCCAGCCGGTCCGCCGACGCTTCGTCCTCCTCCTTGGCCAGCGCCATCTCCTCGATCTCCAGCCGGCGCACCAGCCGCTCGACCTCGTCGATCTCGACGGGCCGCGAGTCGATCTCCATCCGCAGCCGGGACGCGGCCTCGTCGACCAGGTCGATGGCCTTGTCGGGCAGGAAGCGGGACGTGATGTAGCGGTCCGACAGGGTGGCAGCGGCGACAAGGGCCGAGTCGGTGATCCGCACGCCGTGGTGCACCTCGTAGCGCTCCTTGAGGCCGCGCAGGATGCCGACGGTGTCCTCCACCGACGGCTCGCCGACGAACACCTGCTGGAAGCGGCGCTCCAGCGCGGCGTCCTTCTCGATGTGCTTGCGGTACTCGTCGAGCGTGGTGGCGCCGACCAGTCGCAGCTCGCCGCGGGCCAGCATCGGTTTGATCATGTTGCCGGCGTCCATCGCCCCCTCGCCGGTGGCGCCGGCGCCGACGATGGTGTGCAGCTCGTCGATGAACGTGATGATCTGCCCGGCGGAGTTCTTGATGTCGTCGAGCACGGCCTTGAGCCGTTCTTCGAACTCGCCGCGGTACTTGCTGCCGGCCACCATGGAGCCAAGGTCCAAAGCGACAATCGTCTTGTCCCGCAGGCTTTCCGGCACGTCGCCGGCCACGATCCGCTGGGCCAAACCCTCCACGATCGCGGTCTTGCCGACGCCCGGCTCGCCGATGAGCACCGGGTTGTTCTTGGTGCGGCGGCTCAACACCTGCACGACGCGGCGAATCTCGTTGTCGCGTCCGATGACCGGGTCGAGCTTGCCCTCGCGGGCCCGCGCGGTCAGGTCGGTGGAGTACTTCTCCAGCGCCTGGTAGGTGCCCTCGGGGTCGGGGCTGGTGACCCGCGCGCTGCCGCGGACCTTGACGAACGCGTCGCGCAGTGCCTGCGGTGACGCGCCGTGGCCGGTGAGCAGTTTCGCTACCTCGCTGTCACCCGTCGCCAGCCCGACCATCACGTGCTCGGTGGAGACGTACTCGTCGTCCATCTCGGTTGCCAGCTGCTGCGCAGTGGTGATCGCGGCCAGGGACTCGCGCGACAACTGCGGCTGCGCGCTGGCGCCGGCGGCGCTGGGCAGCTGATCCAGCATCCGCTGCGTCTCGGCGCGAATGGCCGCCGGGTCGACGCCGACGGCCTCCAGCAGCGGAGCGGCGATGCCGTCATTCTGGGTGAGTAGGGCCATCAGCAGATGGGCCGGGCGGATTTCCGGGTTACCTGCGGCGCTCGCCGCCTGCAGTGCCGCGGTCAACGCCGCCTGAGTCTTCGTGGTCGGGTTGAACGAGTCCACGACACCTCCGATCGTCTAGGGGCCAGAAAAATGCTTGTCGGGATATCCAACGCAGTCAAGGTTTAGTCTGTTCCGCTCAACTTCATCAGTTTCGCGAACGTGCGGGTCTGTACCCCGACACGCCGCCGAGAACGGTACAAGCGTGCACGCTCGCCGGGATCGCCGGATGCGAAGATCAGCTGTTATGGCCACGAACTGGGGCACCGTCCTGACGGAACTCATTCCGCTGGCGCTGGTGATCATGCTGTCACCACTGTCGATCATTCCGGCGGTGCTGGTGCTGCACTCCCCCCATCCGCGGCCCGCCGCATTGCTCTACCTGGTCGGCTGGGTGGTGGCGCTATTGGCGCTGACCGCGGCTTTCGTCGGGGTGTCTGGACTGATCGGCAGCCTCAAGCAGCCTCCTACGTGGGCGTCGTGGCTGCGGATCGTCATCGGGGCGGCCCTGATCGTGTTCGGCGTCTTCCGCTGGCTGACCCGTAACCGCTCCGCGCACATGCCGGCGTGGATGCGTCAGCTCAGCAACGTCACCCCTGCCAGGGCGGGCATCTACGGCGCGGCGCTCGCGGTGGTGAACCCGAAGGTGCTGTTCATCTGCGCCGCCGCCGGGCTGGCGATCGGCACCGAGGGGCTCGGCACAGCCGGGGCCTGGCTGGCGGTCGTCTACTTCGCCGCGATCGCCGCGGCCTCGGTGGCGCTGCCCATCCTGGCCTACGCGGTGTCCGGCGACCGCCTGGACCGCCCGTTGGCGAAGCTCAAGGACTGGATGGAGAAGCACAACGCCGCGCTGGTGGCCGCAATCCTCATCGTGATCGGCCTGCTGGTTCTCTACAAGGGCATCCACGGCCTATAGCGGCAGCTTGTCGAGACCCAGCTCCACCGCGTCCGCGGTCAGAAAACCGATGCACCTCGGGGCCGATCAGCGCCACCTAGAATCATCCGGCGTGGGGCTCGAGGATCGCGACGCGCTGCGCCTGCTGCGCTCGGCCCTCGATCCCCCCGACGCCGACAACGAGCTGGTCCGCCAGTTCTACACGCGATGGTTTGCCATCGATCCCGCCGTCCGAGACCTGTTTCCGCCCGAGATGGGCGGCCAGCGCGCGGCGTTCGGCCAGGCGCTGCGGTGGGTGCTGACTGAACTCGTCTCGCAGCGGTCCGAGGAGCCCGTCGCATTCCTGGCCCAATTGGGCCGCGATCACCGCAAATACGGTGTGACACAACGGCATTTCCGGGTAATGCAGGAAGCGTTGTACGGCAGCTTCCGTGGCCGGTTGACCGAGCAATGGGACGACGCGCTCGACGAAGCCGCCCGCGACGCGCTGGCGTTGATCGTCGGCGTGATGAGCGGCGCCGCAGAGGGCGAATCCGGCCCGGCGTGGTGGGACGGCACGGTCGTCGAACACCAACGCGTCTCCCGCGACCTCGCCGTGGTCAGGCTTGCGCTGGACCGGCCGATGCACTACCACGCGGGCCAGTTCGTCAACGTCGAAGTTCCGCAATGCCCGCGGCGTTGGCGTTACCTCAGCCCCGCGATCCCCGCCGACCCCGGCGGCACGATCGAGTTCCACGTCCGCACCGTGGTCGGCGGGATGGTCAGCGCCGCAGTCGTCGGCGAGACCCGCCCCGGGCAGCGCTGGCGGCTGTCCGCACCGCACGGCGCGATGGAGGTCGACCGCGAGGGCGGCGACGTGCTGATGGTGGCGGGCAGCACCGGGTTGGCGCCGCTGCGCGCGCTGATCATGGATATGACGAGATTCGGGCACAACCCGCGCGTCCACCTGTTCTTCGGTGCCCGCTACCCGTGCGAGCTGTACGACCTGCGGACACTGTGGACCATCGCCGCGCACAACCCGTGGCTGTCGGTGTCGCCGGTGTCGGAGTACAACCACGACCCACCGTGGGCGGGGGAGTATCCCGACGTCCAGCCGCCACGCGGCCTTCACGTGCGCCAGACCGGCAGGTTGCCCGAGGTGGTGACGAGGTACGGCGCCTGGGGCGACCGGCAAATCCTAATCAGCGGCAACCCACAGATGATCGCGAACACTAAAGCCGCGCTCGTTGTCAAAGGCGCTCCGCCCGAACGCATCCAGCACGATCCGCTGATGCCCTGACTTTCGCCGCGCGGGCAGCGGACAAGTGAGCTGTGGCACAATCCGACGATGGCCGACTTAGAGACGATCACGCTCAAAGATCCGTCCTCGTCCCTGACCGCCACCTACGTACCGCGCGCCGGCATGGTGGGCACTTCTCTGTCAGACGACGGAAAGGAGCTACTCGGCCAGCGCCGCGGGCTGCACGCCTACATGACGACGGGCAAGACGATGGGCATCCCGATCCTCTACCCCTGGGCAAACCGGTTGAGCGCCAACACATATCAGGTTGCCACCGGCGCCGTGACCCTGACGCCGGGCATCGGCGGGGTCCGCACCGACCAGCACGGTGTGGTAATCCACGGTATCCTCGCCGCCTACGAGGGCTGGGAGGTAATGGAGCAGACCGAGAACCGGCTTACTGCCGAACTCGATTACGCAGGCACGCCGCGGTTGCTGGTCAGCTTTCCGTTCCCGCATGTGTTGACCATGGACGTGACGCTGGCCGACCGCGTGCTCACCGTGCGCACCACCGTGACGGCGACATCGGCGGCCGATGTCCCGTTGTGTTTCGGATTCCACCCGTATCTGCGGATTCCCGACGTGCCCCGGGCGGAATGGCAGATGGAGGTGCCCGCCATGCGCTACTGCCCGGTGAACGCGTGGATGATTCCCACCGGAGAGACGGAGGACCGCGCGGCCTCCACGGAAACCTTGGGCGACAACTACTTCGACAACAGCTACGACGAGGTCAAACCCGGATCGGTGTTTGCGGTATCGGGCGGCGATCAGCGCATCGAGGTGCACTTCGACGAGGGATACACCGCGGCGCAGGTCTTCTCGCCCAGCGACGACGAGGTGATCTGCTTCGAGCCGATGTGCGCCCCCACCGATTCGCTACGCCGCGGCACCTACCGCGTGGCCACCGAGGGCGACCCGGCCACCGCGACGTTCTCGATCCACGTTTAACGGCGTTGGCACGAGACCCGGCACACCGTCGGCGAAAGTCGTCATCAAATGAGGCGTCAGCTGCAGATGGTGCTCATCGGCGCGTTCGTCGCGAGTGCCGCGGCTCCCACACCACCAGCGCGGTGGACTTCGGCACCACCGCGACGTCGCGGCGCTGGTTGGCGCGCAGTTGCTCGACCTCGTCGCTGAGCTCACGCAGCCGTGACTGCAAAGCCTCGACGTGGTTGGTCAGTTCGATGATCCGCTTGATGCCGGCCAGGTTGACGCCCTCGTCGTGCGACAGCCGCTGCACCTCGCGCAGCAGGTCGACGTCGCGCTGCGAGTAGCGGCGGCCGCCGCCGGTGGTGCGGCGCGGAGTCACCAGGCCGAGCCGGTCGTAGGTGCGCAGCGTCTGTGCGTGCATGCCGGCCAGTTCGGCGGCCACCGAGATCAGGAACGTGCGCGTGTTGTCCGACTGACTCATGCCCCGGCCCTCGATTCTTGGCGCGAGCGGCTCATCGCGAACCCGCCCATCCGGCCCGCGGATCGAATCCGCTGGCCTTCTCTGCGGCCGCGTACTTCTCCAGCGCTTCCAGCGCGGCGCCCTCGAGGTTGGGCGGCACTGCAACCTTCACCGTGACCAGGAGGTCCCCGTTGCCGCCGTCGCGCTTGGGCACACCGCGCCCGCGAACCCGCAGAATGCGCCCGTCGGCGGTGCCCTTCGGCACCCGCACCCCAACCTTGCCGTCCAGCGTCGGGACGGAAAGTGTTGTGCCCAAGGCCAATTCAGTGAAACCGACTGGAACGGTGACGGTCAGATCGTCACCGTCGCGGCCGAACACCTTGTCGGGTCGCACGTGCACGGTGACGTACAGGTCGCCCGACGGCGCACCGCGCAGCCCCGCCTCGCCCTGCCCGGGCAGCCGGATCCGCTGCCCGTCCTGCACGCCGGGCGGAATCCGGACGTTGATGGTGCGCGTGCGGGTGGCCACTCCGGTGCCTTTGCACTCCGGACAGGGGTGCTCGATGATCGAGCCGGTCCCGCGGCAGTCGGTGCAGGGCTCGGAAAACCCGAACGCACCCTGGTTGCGGTTGATCACGCCCGACCCGTTGCAGGTGCCGCACACCTTCGGGCTGGTGCCCGGGCGCGCGCCACTGCCGTGACAGTTTGTGCACGGCGCCGGACTGGTGAGCCGCAGCGGCATCGCGACGCCCTTGGTGGCCTCGACGAAGTCGAGGTCGGTTTCGGTTTCGAGGTCGTTGCCGCGACGCGGGCGACTGGGGCGCGGCTGGGCGCCTCGGCCGAACAATCCACCGAACAAGTCCCCGATGTTCGCGCCGCCGGTCTGCCCGGCGGAGTCGAACAAGTCGTTCAGGTTGAACTCGGTGTCGTTGCCGCCGGTGCCGAACCCGCCGAAGTTGCCGGCAGAGTACCGGCGGCGGCCGAAGCCACCCTCGGCGAACAGCCGCCGGGTCTCGTCGTACTCCTTGCGCTTGGCCGGATCCGACAGCACCTCCTTGGCCTCGCCGACGGCTTTGTACCGTTCGTCGGCCGCCGAATTGCCCGGGTTGCGGTCGGGGTGGTTTTCGGCGAGCAGCTTGCGGGCCACCCGCTTGATCTCGTCTTCGCTGGCGTCAGAGGAGACGCCGAGCTCCTTGTAGAAGTCCTTTTCGATCCACTCGCGTTGAGCCATGCGGCGTCACCTCCTTTCGTTGCAATTACACGTCAGCCGGCTGACGATGAATCTGATTCTGCGTCCTCTTGCGCATCCGCGTCGGTTTCTTCTTCCGTCGCGGTTCGCGCAAGCGGCTCGTCGTCGACCGTGTCGACGACGCCGACCAACGCGTGACGCAAGATCTGATCACCGAGCCGGTAGCCGCGGCGCATCACTGTTCCGACGATCGGCTTGGTGCCGTCACCCTCGTGCTGAACCGCTTCGTGCAGTGAGGGGTCGAAGCCCTCGCCTTCGTCACCGAACGGCGCCAGGCCGAGCCCCTCGAGTGCGCCGGTCAGCTTGTCCGCGACCGACTTCAGTGGCCCGGACTCGAGGTCACCGTGGCTACGGGCGCGTTCGAGGTCGTCGAGCACACTGAGCAACTGCGTGACGACGGCCGCCTTGGCCCGCTCCGCGGCGACCTGCTCCTGGCGGACCGACCGCTTGCGGTAGTTGTCGTACTCGGCCTTGACGCGCTGAAGGGTCGCCTTCAGCTCCGCGGCCTCGTCGTCGGTGTCGGCCGTCGCCGGCGCCGGCCCACTGGGGCCCGGCCCGGCTGGGCCTTCACTGCCTTCGCGCACTTCTCCGGTTTCGGGGTCGATGCGCCTCTTGTCGGTGACGGTCACGGGTTCGTGAGCTTCACGTTCGGAACTCACTTGTCCTCCCGACTGTCGTCGTCGACCACCTCGGCATCCACCACGTCGTCGCTACCGGAAGTGTTCTCACCGCCGTCGGCGCCGGCCGCCTGCGCGGCCTGGGTCGCCTCGTAGATGGCCTGGCCCAGCGCCTGCGACTCTTCGCCGAGCTTCTCCATCGCCGACTTGATCGCGTTGATGTCGCTGCCGTTCAGCGCGGTCTTGGCGTCGGCGATCGCGGCGTCGACCTTGTTCAAGGTGTCCTCCGGGACCTTCGAACCACCCTCGGCGCTGCGCTGCTCGCTGACGAACTTCTCCGTCTGGTAGACCAGCGTCTCGGCCTGGTTGCGGACGTCGGCCTCCTCGCGACGTTTGCGGTCCTCCTCGGCGTGTGCCTCGGCGTCCTTGACCATCCGGTCGATCTCCTCCTTGGACAGGCCGGAACCCTCCTGGATGCGGATCGTATTCTCCTTGCCGGTGCCCTTGTCCTTCGCGGTGACGTGCACGATGCCGTTGGCGTCGATGTCGAAGGTGACCTCGATCTGCGGCACGCCGCGCGGGGCGGGCGGGATGCCGGTCAGCTCGAAGCTGCCGAGCAGCTTGTTGGCCGAAGCCATCTCGCGCTCACCCTGGTAGACCTGGATCTGCACCGACGGCTGATTGTCGTCGGCGGTGGTGAAGGTCTCCGAGCGCTTGGTCGGGATCGTGGTGTTGCGCTCGATCAGCTTGGTCATCACCCCGCCCTTCGTCTCGATGCCCAGCGACAGCGGCGTAACATCAAGCAGCAGAACGTCTTTCACTTCGCCCTTGAGCACACCGGCCTGCAAGGCCGCTCCGACTGCAACCACTTCGTCGGGGTTGACGCCCTTGTTGGGCTCCTTGCCGCCGGTCATCTCCTTGACCAGATCGGACACCGCGGGCATCCGGGTGGAGCCGCCGACCAGCACCACGTGTTCGATGTCGGCCACCGAAATGCTGGCGTCGGCGATCACCGACTGGAACGGCTTGCGGGTGCGGTCCAACAGATCCTGCGTGATCCGCTGGAACTCCGCGCGCGTCAGCTGCTCGTCGAGGAACAGCGGGTTCTTGTCGGCGTCGACCGTGATGTACGGCAGGTTGATCGACGTGCTCTGGCTCGAGCTGAGCTCGATCTTCGCCTTCTCGGCGGCCTCACGCAGCCGCTGCATCGCCATCTTGTCCTTGGTCAGGTCGATGCCGCTGGTGCCTTTGAACTTTTCGACGAGCCATTCGACGATCCGGTCGTCCCAGTCGTCGCCGCCGAGGTGGTTGTCACCCGAGGTGGCGCGGACCTCGACGACGCCCTCACCCATCTCCAGCAGCGAGACGTCGAACGTGCCGCCGCCCAGGTCGAACACCAGGATGGTCTGTTCCTTGTCGGCCTTGTCCAGCCCGTAGGCCAGCGCGGCTGCGGTGGGCTCGTTGATGATGCGCAGCACGTTGAGGCCGGCGATCTGGCCGGCGTCCTTGGTGGCTTGGCGCTGAGCGTCGTTGAAGTACGCGGGCACGGTGATCACGGCGTCGGTGATGTCCTCGCCGAGGTAGCTCTCGGCGTCGCGCTTGAGTTTCATCAGCACACGCGCGCTGATCTCCGGTGCGGTGTAGTTCTTGTCGTCGATCTCCACCGACCAGTCGGTGCCCATGTGGCGCTTGACCGACCTGATGGTTCGGTCGACGTTGGTCACCGCCTGGTTCTTGGCGGGCTGGCCCACCAGCACTTCGCCGTTTCGCGCGAACGCGACGACGGACGGCGTGGTGCGGGAGCCCTCGGAGTTGGCAACGACGACAGGGTCGCCACCCTCCAGAACCGCAACGACGGAGTTGGTGGTCCCGAGGTCGATTCCAACCGCACGAGCCATGGTGTTTCCCTCCTGAATTGGTTACGTCTGCTGAGCGAATCGGGCTCAAGTCTGCTCTTAGGGCCGCAGCCCGTCAAACTGGTAGTTGAGCCTATATCACTCAAGTTGTCGATCACACCAACGAGGTGAGTGGCGAGTTTGTTCCCGGCCCCTGCCCCGCCCGCGTGCCGAAAGGTGATCACCCACGTTGTCGCGGCGTGGCCCGTGCCCAACCGTGAGATGCCGTCACTGCCCGCCGATCAACCACGGTCGCCAACCTCGCCGCGGAAATGCCCAGGCGTGACGCGGAGTCAATCAAGCTGGTCCAAGCAGATCGCCATGATGAGGCCCGTCGCGGCGGCGATTCCGGCCGCGAAAGAGTCCTCCTTGAACGCCTTCGGAAATACCTCGGTCGCCAACGACGCCACACTGCACCGCCAGCGAAGCACCTGACGAGCGCCAAGATCTCGCGCGGCACCCGGCCAAGGAGAAGTTCTCGGCCAGTGCTGCCGCCGAGAGAAGATTCCATCGCGCTGTCGGCGGCTAGTGCGATGCTGCGCAACAAGCGACTAACCCGCCAGGTCACCGTGCCGGTCTCGGCGGGACTGCTGACCGACACCGACTCCTATTTCGACGCACTCACCTGTTACCGGCAGGGCGACACCGCCCCGATTGTCGAAAGGCTCTCCGCCGCATCCGTCTTGGCGGTGGCCAACGGTCGCCATCTCGTCCGCGACCTGCGCTCGATCCGAGATGAATTCACCAGTCTCCGAGCGGACGCGGTGTCGTATGCACTCCGGCGTCTTGAAGGCGATCCCGCGCCTCGGCGACGGTCGTGAGCTTGTGCAGGTGCTGGACGCCAGGTTCAGGTTCATCGTTGTCGAAGAGGCGACCGGCAAAGGCGACGACGGCCGCGGTGCCGCGTGACTGGCTCGGCCCGATCACCCAGTGCGAGGGTCCGCCACGGAGGTCCACACGCCCGGCAAACCACGCCGTTCCGACGCGGGCGGCCGGCAGCCGACGGGCAGCTTGCGCGAGCGGTCCCGCAAGGGCCCGCAGCCGGCTGGCTGCGGCAGCCAACCCGGTGACGACGGCGGGGTCGAAGCAGAGTCGGGTGACCACCGGACGGTGCAAGTCGCGAGTGAGGATGTGCTGGTCGGCGAGGTCGAAACGATAGGCGCGACGCCGACCGAACCCAGCGGGCAACAACACTCGCCGACCGTCGCGGAAGTTCCCCACCGCACGACCGTCAACCGGATCGGGAAACGTCGTACCGATCCGGGAGAGGGTCCACGCTCGCGATGCGTCGCCGTACTCGTCGCCGAGACCGAGCAGCACGGTCACCTCGATGGGCTGCACGCCTGGATACCGACGGTGAAGATCAGCCGCGAGAAGGTTCGTCAGCCCTGGCGCAAGACCGACACTGCACAAAATCGTGCGACCGCGCGCCGCCGCGATCTCGTCCAGGCCGGCCAGCGCAACGAGGTGCTCGCGCGAGGCGCTGATGTCCAGATAGTGCGCCCCGGCCTCGACGACGCTGCGGGCCAGGGCAACGCTTTCCACGCCTGCACAGTTGATCACCAGATCGTCTCGGGACACCACATTTCCCAGGGCGCCTGGCGTGTTGATATCGACCGACGCCGGGACCGCTGCTGTGAACGTCGCTGCCAGGGCGCTGGCCCTTCGTTGGTTGCGACCCACCACCACGACCTGCCTGCCGGCGTAGGCGAGCAGGCTAACGACCTCACGGCCCACCGCGCCGTACCCACCCAACACGACCGTTCGTCGGCTCATCGCGTCACCGCATCAGGAGATCAGAGCAGTCACGAACGTCGCGGTTTCGCGCAGGGCAGCTGCACCGATGGTGCCAATTGGGTCGTCGAGCGCAGCGAGAGGAAGCCACTGCACGAGTTCCGGTAGAAGCGTGCCCTCGGGCTGACCGACTACGACGACCATCGCCATGGCGTCGTCCGGGACTCGGCCGGGAATGAAAGGGCACGTGATCACACGCCCGGTATCAGCGGCCAGATGGATCGCGTTGGACAGAACGGCGACGTACAGCTCGTGGTCGCTGTCGCGGCGCGGCGCGATGTCGCCGGACGTGATCACAGGCCGGCGACGCGGTTCGCGTGGTACACGGTCTGCGCGTAAGCGTCGATGTCCAGCGCCGGGACGGTCCGGGCCGTGTAGTTCTGCAGCGCGACACGCAGATGCTCGTTGCGCAGGGCCAGCTCGACCATCTCCGAACGACTCAAGCCAGCAGCCCGAGCGTCCGCGTCGGTCGCGGCGAGGACGGCCGCGTCGACCGTCACCGAAATCTTTTCCTTCGCCACACCAACTATCCTACCAATCGTACTACCAAGTTGAGGTTGCCAGATTGACGCCGGTGTCCGCACCGTACCGGGAAGCCTTGCGTATCTTCATAACAATGGTCTTCGAAGAGCAGATGCTATGACCGGTGCTGTTGGCGCCAGCACGGCCGAGACCGGTCGTGCGATCAAGCGCATCGCCGTATCTACCGGGGGCGGTGATGCGCCCGGCCTCAACGCCGTTATCCGGGCGGTGACACTCGCCGGGCGCAACCAGGGCTGGGAGGTCGTCGGCATCCGTGACGGCTTCAACGGGCTGATGTACCCCGAGCACTACCCCGAGGGCGGTGTCGTGACGCTGACCCGAGATTCCGTGCGCGGCATCCTTCACGAAGGCGGCACCATCATCGGCACGACCAACCGTGGCAACCCGACGGCCTTCCCCGTCCTGCAGCCCGACGGCACCTACGTCGAGGTCGACCGAACGCGGGAACTGGTGCAGCTGCTCAAAGCCCAAGACATCGACGCGCTGGTGACAGTCGGAGGGGACGGCTCGCTGGCGATCGCCTACCGGCTGTTCCAAGCGGGGATGCGCGTCATCGGGGTCCCCAAGACCATCGACAACGACCTCGACAAGACCCATCAGACGTTCGGCTTCGACACCGCGGTGAGCTTCGCGTCCCAGTGCATCGACCGGCTGTTCTCCACGGCCACGTCGCACGGCCGCATCATTGTCGTCGAGGTGATGGGCCGCTACGCCGGGTGGATCGCCCTCGAGGCCGGGGTCGCGTCGGGCGCGCACGCGATCCTGATCCCGGAGATCCCCTTCGACCTCGAGCCGGTGGCCAAAACGATCGAGCAGCGCGAGCAGCGCGGCGCCAAATTCTCCATCGTCGTCGTCGCCGAGGGGGCGGCGCCGCGGGGCGGAGAAACGTCGGTGCTGACCCGCAAGGTGGGCGAACCCGAGCGACTCGGCGGCGTCGGCGCGCGGGTCGCTGCCGGGCTCGAGGAGCTGACGGGCAAGGAGTCGCGCACCGTCGTCCTGGGTCACCTTCTGCGCGGCGGGTCGCCAACGGCGTTCGACCGGGTGCTCGGCTTGCGCTTCGGGGCTGCGGCCGTGCGCGCCCTGGTCCAGGGCGCCAACGGCGTCATGGTCGCGCTCAACCCGCCGACCGTCGACTACGTCCCGCTCGCGGAGGCGACGCGACGCATGAAAAGGATCCCCCTCGACGGTGACGCGATACTCACTGCCCGCGAGATCGGCGTGAACTTCGGCGACCGCATGCCTGACTGAACCGTCACCCCGCAGGCCACGATCACAACTCCGGGTGAAGCCGCAGTGCGTCGTCGCGCTCCGCTAGTTCTGCAGACGAGATCCGGCCAAGCCGGCGGCGCAGTCGTTGGGTTACAACAAATGTGATCTGTTCGGCTTGCGCCTTGGAATCGTCTCGCCCTCAACCGTTTCACCGCAGCGGCCGTACGGTGACCCGTCCTACGAATCGCTGGCCCATGCGGGCGAAATGATGACCACCGCCGCCATGGCGCAGTACGCATGCGATCAGATCGACCAGGCCCGAGCGGACTCAAACAACCGAGCTGATTTTCATTCAATCGCGGCGTTATAGCTGGGAGTCCTTGTCGAGCACTCCCAGCTCGACCCGTCGGGCTGCGGCAGCCAGTGCGTCGTCGAAAGTTGCAAGATCTGCCTGGTGGCGAAGGGCGACGTCCAGTACGCAGCAGCCGGGTAGCTTCAGCCCGCTTATTGTGCGCAGTTCGGCCAGACGCAGCGGCTCGCCGTCGTCGTGCGGGGCGATCAGGATTCCGGCCGCGCGCAGATCGTCGCGCATTGAAGCACCCTGCCCGGCCCGAACCCCTCCGACCAGCACCTCGGCCATCGTGACGGTGTGGGCAAGCATCCGTCCGGGTGTCCCGGCCAACAAGATAGCGGTGGCGGCCCGGTGGTGCAGGTCAGCGGGATTCAGATGCGCGATCAGGACGCTGGCGTCCAGTGCGATCACGCGGGCCAGTCCTCCCGCAGTTCAGTCAGATAATCGGGTCCGAACGCGTCGGGGTACCGGCCACTGCTCGCCGTCACCGCCGCATGGTGAGCGCACTCTTCGGCATGCTGATCGCGCTCGAGGGCGCCGGCGCCGGCCTTGACCAGGCGCAGCAACAGCTTCGAACGCGTCTCACCAGGCCATCGCTTGGCGGCCCGGTCCAGCGCACGGGCCAGCTCTGGGGTCTCGGTCACCTGGTAGCGCGGACGAGTGGTAGGCATTACGCAAGTGTACCACTTGACACTAAGTGGTACACCCTGGGTCTGATCCAACGAACGGCAGCCTCCTCCAACGATGCTCGAATTCGGACCGTACGCTTTGTGACATCCTTTGTGAGTGTCCGCGGCGGTTGCGCCTTCCGGGGTTGTGACCTTTCTGTTCACCGAAGCGCGGGTGATGGCCACCGGGCACGGCGGGCAGATCCTGCTGGCCGATTCCACGGCCGGACTGCTCAGTGGAGTGGATCTTGTCGATTTGGGGCCGCGGCGCCTGCGGGACCTGCCGAATCCGGTCGGGGTGTTTCAGGTGCGCAACCCACCTACGAAGCGCTCGCGGCGACGGGCGCACAGATGACCGCCGCGGCGGTGGCGACGTACGCCTACAGCCAGATCGACCAGGCCCGAAGGGAACTCGAACACCCGTGAGCACACTTGCCGATCAGACCCGATGGATGGATGCCGTCGACCAGGCGGCCCTGGTCGCCGGCGGCGAGGTGTCGCCGGGCGAACTGCTCGAGGCGGCCATCGAGCGCATCGAACGCATCGACCCGGCGATAAACGCCGTCGTGATCCGGTGGTTCGACCACGCGCGCGGGACCGCCAGCCGCGACCTGCCCGACGGCCCATTCCGCGGCGTGCCGTTCCTGCTCAAGGACCTGTTCGCGGCGTATGCCGGGCAGCGGATCAGCAACGGCAACATCGCGTTCAAGGAGGCGCACGTCACCTCCGAGGCCGACACCACGCTCGTCGGCCGCTACCGCGCCGCCGGTCTCGTCATCGCCGGGCGGACAAACAGCCCCGAATTGGGCAGCGTGCCCACCACCGAGCCGGTCGCATGGGGACCGACCCGCAACCCGTGGGACACCACCCGCACACCTGGGGGCTCCAGCGGTGGCGCAGCGGCAGCGGTGGCGTCCGGGATGGTCCCGGTTGCCCACGCCAGCGACGGCGGCGGCTCGATTCGCATCCCCGCCGCGTGCTGCGGCCTGGTGGGACTCAAGCCGAGCCAGGGCAGGATCACGCTCGGCCCGATCCGTGACGAGAGCGGGCTCGGCGTCGAGCACTGCGTGAGCCGGACCGTGCGCGACACCGCCGCACTGCTCGACGCGGTGCGCGGACCCGGGATCGGTGACACGGTGATCGCTCCGGCGCCGGCGCGGCCGTACGTCGACGAGCTCGGGATGGACCCGGGCCGGCTGCGCATCGGCATCCTCGACCACCATCCCCAGGGCGGTGCGGTTGACCCCGCATGCACCGCGGCTGCGCAAGCCGTCGGCTCGCTGCTCGAATCGCTCGGCCACACGGTCCAACCACGGTGGCCGAAGGCGTTGGAGGACAACACCTTCGGGTCGGTGTTCGGCGCACTGTGGAGTGCAAACATCGGGCTTTCGCAGCGCCGGCTGGAAGAGCAGCTCGGCCGTCCGCTGGCAGACGGCGAGTTCGAGCCGATGAACCGGGCCCAGGCCGAATTCGCCGACCACTTCTCGTCGGTCGACTATGCCCTGGCGCTATCGGCCGTCACCGGGTACCGGCGCGCGGTGCAGTCCTGGTGGCACGAGGGGTGGGACCTGCTGCTCACGCCGACGCTCGCCGAGCTTCCCCTCACGCTCGGCACCATCGTCAACGACCCCGAACACCCGATGGCCCCGGTGCGGCGCGCCGGTGAGTTCGTGCCCTTCACTCCGCCGTTCAACATGAGCGGCCAACCGGCCGTCAGCCTCCCGGTGGAGTGGACTCCTGACGGCCTACCGGTGGGCGTGCAGCTCGTCGCCGCCTACGGCCGCGAGGACGGCCTGTTCCGGGTCGCCAGCCAACTCGAGCAGGCGAAACCTTGGGCGGCCCGCACCCCGGACCTCTGATCGGCAGCGCGGTACGTCACGACGACAGCCCGAAGACCCTCCGGGCGTTGCCTGCCAGGTAGAGGTCTCGGGCGTCTGCGGTGAGCTCCAGCTCGTCGAGTCCGTCGAGCGCATGCGCCGGCGAGATCATCGGGTAATTGGTGCCGAACAGCACCTTGTGCTGCCCGCTGGGGGTATTCAGGTAGGCGATCAGCTCCGGCGGCAGCCGCCGGGTCGTGTACGCGGAGGTGTCGATGACGACGTTCTCGTGTTTGCGCGCGACCGCGATCATCTCCTCGGTCCACGGATAGCCGACGTGCCCGCACACGATCGTCAGCTCAGGGAAGTCCAGCGCGACCTGGTCGATGTACGGGATCGGCCGCCCCGTCTCCGACGGGCGCAGCGGCCCGGTGTGGCCGACCTGGGTACAGAACGGGACCCCAAGCTCCACACATTCGGCGTACAGCGGGTAGTAGCGCCTGTCGGTGGGCGGCGCGTTCCACAACCACGGCAGGAGGCGTAAGCCCTTGAAACCCGCCTCCGTGACGCATCGCCGTAGCTCGCGCACGGCGGCCATCGGCTTGTCCAGGTCGACGCACGCCAGGCCGGCGAACCGATCGGGGTAAGCCGAAACCCATTCGGCCACTTCGTCGTTGCTGATCAGCGGTTCCTGATAGGGAGCCGACCACGCGGAGAGCAGACCGAAGCCGATACCCGCGGCGTCCATCGCAGCAACGGTGGTGTCGATCCCGGGCGCATCGTCGGGTATCACGCCGCCGGTCCATCGGCGCAGCGACGCAAAGATGTCCTGGGCCAATAAGCGCGGCGTCGGGTGCTGCATCCACACATCGATGATCATCAGCCTCGAGTGTGCGCCACACCCGTCGGCAAGGGCGCGAGTTCGGCGCGCTTACCGTCGCTGAGCGCAGGTACGCGCGCCGAAATCGCTGACAGCTAGGCGGCGACGGCCACGTCGACGGACAGCAGATCCTCGAGCGCGTGGGCCGCGGGCCAGTCGCCTCCGCGGACCGCTCGGGCCAGCTCATCGACCATCGGGCTGTCGATGTCGAGCTCGGCCAGCCAGGCCGACACCGTGGCCGCGATCTCGTCGCTCGACACGCGCACGGGCACGTCCCTGATGCAGCCGGTCCGCGACCCGGTAGACGCCGGCTGTGGTGCTCCTCGCGGCCGCGGTGCCGTTGCGCGATGTCCGCCGCATCCAGATCGTGCCCATGGCGTGCTCCTTGTTCTCGTGCCCGCAGCTTGTGTGCCGCTCTTGTAGGTAGGAGCACCGGCACGGGCCGGCAGAGACACTTTTTCGGACGACTATTTGCCAACCTCGTAAGCCACGCGAGTCACTGCGGCACCTTGCATCACTTGTTGAGTAGCCTTACCGGCGAAGGCACGAGGGGGAACCGGTGCGGGAATCACAGGTCAGCAAGGCGACCTTCGCCGCGGCCGTCCTGGTCGCCGCCACCGCGGCCCTGGCCGGATGCACGACGTGGACCAACGGCAAGCCCGTCGCCGAGCCCTCCAACCCGACCGAGCCCACGTTCCCTACGCCCCGGCCGAGCCGTACGCCGCCGAGCACGCCGTCGTCCACCACGGGTGTCCCGGCGCCCACACCGACGACCGCGCAGCCCCCGGGCGGCGAGGCACTGGCGCCCAACGAGCAGGGCTACGTCTACATCGAGACGAAGTCCGGCAAGACCCGCTGCCAGATCTCGCAGACGTCCGTGGGTTGCGAGGCTCAGTTCACGAATTCACCGGAGCAGGGCGGCATCCCGGCCAATGGTGTCACCGTTTCCGCAGACGGCCGGTTCCGCTGGCTCGTCGGCAACCTCGGCGACATCACGCCCGTGACGCTGGACTACCGCACTTACCAGGCACAGGGCTGGACGATCGCGGCCGACGAGTCCGGCACCCGCTTCACCAACAGCCGCACCCGCCACGGGATGTTCGTCAGCATAGAGCGGGTCGACTCCTTCTAACAGCACTGACGGAAGACGTCCGTCTAACAGCACTGACGGAAGACGTCCGTCCCCATACGATCACGCAATGACCTTCCGCGGGGGCGACGAGCGGCCGGGCTCGGCCGAGCCGCCGGAGGTCCCGTGGCATCAGACCCCGGGGGCCGTCACGGCAGCCGGCGTGCTGGGTGTATTCGTGATCATCGCGATCATCGTCGCGGTCGTGCAGACCGCAAACCATTCCACCCGTCCCGACGCGCCGCCATCGACGCCGCTCACGACCACCGCCATGACCACCACGACGACGACCACCACCACGACGACCACCACCACGACGACGACCACCACCACGACCACGACTGCGGAGACCAGCACGACGACTGCGGAGACCACGACCGAGGAAACGACGACCACCGAAGAAACGACGACCACCGAAGAAACGACGACCGAGGAGACCACCACCGTCAGGATCCCGGGGCTTCGGGCCACGCCGACTCCTCATTCGGTCTTCCCGCCCAGCTAGCGAACCCGAGGCGCCGTACCATCCCCTCATGGCGGTGACCGAACCGTCGGGGGATTTCGACTACCTCTGGCAGGACCTCGGCACTCTCGGCCAAGACGACGACGACGAGGACGGCGGG
>Ga0210086_1000319_pt1 | contig 29710 bp, 35 predicted proteins | sample China_Galinas_PW_3_FD_184867 | JGI IMG/M metagenome (GOLD analysis project Ga0210086, IMG submission 184867) | Wetland microbial communities from San Francisco Bay, California, USA, that impact long-term carbon sequestration - China_Galinas_PWB_D2... | ecosystem: Environmental > Aquatic > Marine...
CCGCCGACAAAACCGTAGAAATACTCGAAACCCGAGCCGGTCGGCCAGTGGCCGAACGGCCCGACGGGGGTGACCTCCCAGCCCGGCACCTCGTGACACTTGCCGAACTGGGCCGTGGAGTAGCCGTTGAGCCGCAGCGTCTCGGCGATCGGTGCCTTCTCCTTGGGCCGGATGCTGTTGTTTCCGGGTGCCGAGGTCGCCATCTCGGTGATGGCGCCCATGCCGACCGAGTGGTGGTTGCGCCCGGTCAACAGGGCCTGCCGTGTCGGGGAGCACAACGCCGTGGTGTGAAAGCGGTTGAGTTTCAATCCATCCGCGGCCAGCCGCTCGGCGACCGGGGTGTTGCACGGCCCGCCGAAGGCCGACGATGCTCCGAAGCCGACATCGTCGATCAGGACGACAAGGACGTTCGGGGCGCCTTCCGGCGGCCGCAGCTCCTTGATGGGCGGATACTTGGTGGCGGGATCCTTGGCGTCGTAGGTGGTGAGCCCGACGTACTTGGGGTCCGGGATGGGCAGGTGCTCGCGAGCCAGATGCGGCTGCGAGGGTGGCACTGCCGCGGGGGCCGCCGGCCTCGCCATCGTCCTCGGGGCCTTCTTCGGGGTCTTCGCCGCCGAAGCCTTCGCCGCCTTCGGTGTCCCGCTCTTGGCCCCACGCGATGCCGGTGATTTCGCCATACCGCCCTCCCTAATGCTTGCCCCACTCCGCGTCGTGGAACTGCGTGTTCGATGCCGCAAAGCCTGCGCCCGGCGCCCGTCATCCGGGTGTGCGCGGATGCACGCGAAGAACCTTGCCACGGTTGACAATTAGCGGCGAACGTGCGAGGCCCGCAGCAAAGCCGAGTATAGGCGTACACCCACCGGCGCCGGTGTTCACGGGCAAATCCGGATACCGGCGCACCCACCGGCGTACGTTCGCAGCGATGGAGAAAGTGATTGTCACGCTGCGAACCGACAGCGCCGAGGACGACTGGGCCGACCGGCTGCGCGGAGCCGTGGCGCACGAACTCCTGGGCGTCGACGTGCCCGGCCTGGTCGTCAACGTGCGCGATGCCCCGGTGCGCGATGCGCTGATGACGCTGACCACGCTCGACCCGCCCGTGCAGGCGATGGTCAGCGTGTGGACCCAGCAGCACTACGGGGACCAGATGCGGGCGGCACTGCGGCTGCTCGAGCGTGAGGCTCTTGCCGCGGCCTATCTCGTCACCGAGTCCACTCCGCTGCCCCCGCCGCCGACACCATCGGGTGAGCGCACACCCGGATTGGCCAACATGGCGCTGTTGCGCCGCCCGCCCGACATCGATGAGCCGACCTGGCTGACCCGCTGGCAGCGCAATCACACTCAGGTCGCCATCGACACCCAGGCGACGTTCGGATATGTGCAGAATTATGTGGTGCGCGCGCTGACTCCCGACTCGCCGCCGGTTTCGGCGATCGTCGAGGAACTGTTCCCCATCGAGGCGGTCGGCAGCCTGCACGAATTCTTCGGCGCCGCCGACGATGCCGATCTTGCGGACCGAATGGGCCGGATGGTCGACAGCACGGCGGCGTTCGGGGCCAATGTGAACATCGACACGGTTCCGACCAGCCGCTATCCGTTCCGCAGCCCGTTTGCGGACTGACCGTCGTCAACGGGAGAGATCATGACCACCTTGGCCGAGGCCGCCGCACTGGCCCGCGCCGACCGCGGCCTGGCCGTGGTGTCGACGCTGCGCGCCGATCAGACCATCCAGGCCTCGGTGGTCAACGCCGGAGTGTTCGATCACCCGGCTACCGCGCAGCCGGTGCTGGCGTTCGTCACCTACGGTGCGGTGAAACTGGCCAATCTACGGGCGCGCCCGCAACTGGCGGTGACGTTCCGCCACGGTTGGCAGTGGGCGACCGTGGAGGGTCGTGCCGAGTTGGCCGGTCCCGACGACAAGCAGGACTGGCTGAGCGGACCCGACCAGTTGCGCTTGCTGCTGCGCGAGGTGTTCGTCGCGTGCGGCGGCAGCCACGACAACTGGGCCGAATACGACCGGGTCATGGCCGAGCAGCGGCGCACCGTCGTACTCGTGGCACCGGCCCGCGTGTACAGCAACCGGTGAGAGCGCCCTGATGCACACCGGCTCGTCGACCTCATCCACGCGCCGTCGCCCGATAGCCCGATAGGCTGCTGCGGATGACGCTGCATATCTCCGACGAGAACCGGGTCCGCACCCTCACGCTGGACCGGCCCGATGCGCTCAACGCGTTCAACGAGGCCCTCTACGACGCCACCGCCGAGGCGCTGCTGGCCGCGGCCGAGGATCCCGAGGTTGCCGTCGCGCTGATCACCGGCGCGGGCCGCGCGTTCAGCGCCGGGCAGGACCTCACCGAGATGCAGGCTCGCATCAGCGACCCTGACTTCGCACCCGGAAGGCACGGATTCCCGGGCCTGATCGAGGCGCTGACCCGCTTTCCCAAACCGCTCATCTGCGCGGTCAACGGTGTGGGCCTCGGCATCGGAACCACCATCCTCGGCTATGCCGACCTGGCCTTCATGTCCACCACCGCGCGGCTGAAGTGCCCGTTCACCAGCCTGGGGGTGGCGCCCGAAGCGGCGTCGTCCTATCTGCTGCCACAACTGATCGGCCGGCAGAACGCGGCCTGGCTGCTGATGTCCTCGGAGTGGGTCGGCGCCGACGAGGCATTGCGGATGGGCCTGGTCTGGAAGGTCTGCGAACCCGACGATCTGCTCGCCGATGCCCGCAAGCACGCCGAAGTCCTTGCCTCCCACCCGATTTCGAGTCTGATGGCCGTCAAGCAGACCATGGTGGAGCCCATCCGCGCGGAGATCACGGCGGCGACCAGCAGGGAGAATGCGTTCTTCGAGAAACTGATGGGCGCTGCGGCCAACGCCGAAGCGCTCGCCGAGTTCACTCGCGGCCGCTCGAACTGACGGCTCTCAGCCCGCGACGGCCGGCGTCTGACGGGCGGCATGCAGCTTGCAGGTCGCGCTTCTGCATATCGCGGAGCCGGCGGCGCTGGATTGAGTCACCGGTGCCGGGCAACCGGTCTGTGCGGCGGTGATGATGGCCTGCACGGTACGACGGCACCGGCCGCAGTCACGGCCCGCGCCACACTCGGCGGCGACCTGTCTCGAGGTCGACGCGCCGCGGGCCACCGCCTCGGTCACTGCCTGGCTGGTGGCACCGGTACACAAGCACACGTACATTCAGCGCCTCCGCTCCACCACCCCAACGTGCACACTCGATATATTAGCGCAGACTAACCTTAGTTAGATGTCCACGAACACGCCAGGTGCCAAAGCCGGCCAGGGCTGTGCGGCCTGCACTAGATTGACCTGAGCTACGGCTGTCGGCCTCAGCGCTCAGCCCAACCAGCGACCACCGAACCGGGGTAGGAGACGCCATGCAAGGGGATCCAGAGGTATTGCGCTTGCTCAACGAGCAGTTGACCAGCGAGCTCACGGCTATCAACCAGTATTTTCTGCATTCCAAAATGCAGGAGAACTGGGGGTTCACCGAACTGGCGAAGCACACCCGGGCCGAGTCGTTCGAGGAGATGGTGCACGCCGAGCAGATCACCGACCGCATCCTGCTGCTCGACGGCCTGCCCAACTACCAGCGCCTGTTCTCGCTGCGTGTCGGTCAGACACTGCGCGAACAGTTCGAGGCCGACCTGGCGATCGAGTACGACGTGCTGACCAGGTTGAAGCCCGCGATCATCTTCTGCCGCGAGAAGGAAGACACCACCACGGCCAACCTGTTCGAGGCCATCGTGGCTGACGAGGAGAAGCACGTCGACTACCTCGAGACGCAACTGGAGTTGATGGACAAGCTGGGCGAGGAGCTCTACTCCGCGCAGTGCGTGTCGCGCCCGCCGGCCTGATCGTCGTCGCGACCCACACGGCGTAGCGACCCCGGCCGCGCGGCGAACTAGAACGTGTTCCAGATTTTCGGTTTGCGGCGTAGCATCGCGCCATGAGCCGAATCGGAGCGTTCGCCGACGACGATGTAGCCGGCTGGATCACGAGGTCGCCGGAACTGGGAACCGCTATGGCGGGTTTCAGCAACGCGGTCTACAGCGATCGCAATCGCCTGCCGATGCGGGTGCGTGAGATCGCCCGTGTGGTCCTGGCCCACGACAACGAATGCGCGGTGTGCATCAACACCCGCGACGCCGACGGACCGACCGCGGGCGTGGACGAGGAACTCTACGAGCACGCCCTGGAATGGCGAACCTGGCCGGGCTATTCCGAGCAGGAGCGCCTCGCCGCGGAGTTCGCCCACCGATTCGCCACCGAGCACACCGAACTCCGCGACGACGAGGATTTCTGGGCGCGGGCCCGCGAGCACTTCTCCGACGAGCTGCTGGCCGACCTCACACTGTCGTGCGCGATGTGGCTCGGTATGGGCCGGATGCTGCGCACGCTCGATATCGGGCAGAGCTGCACATTGATGTTGCCCAGTCGGGCCTGACCCTCCCGAACCCCGGCAGCGCCGCCACAAGATCGGCACAATAGCTGCCATGACCACTCCGTTCGCCGGCGCGGCGATCGCCCAGCTGGAGGCCGACGGTGTGGACACCGTTGTCGGGACCGTCGTCAATCCGGCGGGGCTCACTCACGCCAAGACCGTTCCCGTTCGTCGCACCGGGGCGTTCGCCGACCCGGGCCTCGGTGCCAGCCCGGTCTGGCACGGCTTCGCCATCGATCGCGCGGGAATTGCGTTCACCGAAGGCATCAGCGTGGTGGGCGACGAGCGGGTGCGCATCGACCCGGAGGCCCTGCGCTCCATCGGGGACGGGCTGGCCTGGGCACCGGGGGCGTTCTTCGGCCAGGACGGCAACCCGATCCCGTCGTGCGCCCGCGGAACCCTGGCACGCATCGAGCGCCGGCTCGCCGAGGCCGGTCTGCGCGCTCAGGTCGGGCACGAGATCGAGTTCCTGCTCGTCGATCCCGAAGGCAATCGCCTGCCGGGCAACCTGTGGGCGCAGTACGGCCTGGCGGGAGTGCTGGAACACGAGGGCTTCGTGCGGGACGTGACCGCGGCGGCCATCGCGGCCGGGGTTGGAATCGAACAGTTCCATCCCGAGTACGGCCTCAACCAGTTCGAGATATCGCTGACTCCGCTGTCCCCGGTCGCCGCTGCCGACCAGCTGGTACTGGCCAGGGTTATCGTCAGCCGGGTCGCCCGCAATTACGGGATGCGGGTGAGCCTGTCGCCGGTTCCGTTCGCCGGCAGTGTGGGTTCGGGTGCGCACCAGCACTTTTCGCTTCTGCGTAGGGACACCCCGGTGTTCTCCGGCGGTACCGGCGTGGCGGGCCTGACCGACGCCGGTCAGGCGGCCATCGGCGGCATCATCGCGGGCCTGCCCGAAGCGCAGCTGATCTTGTGTGGGTCCATCGTGTCGGGCCTGCGGATGAAACCGGGGAACTGGGCGGGTGCCTACGCCTGCTGGGGCACCGAGAACCGGGAAGCGGCGGTGCGGTTCCTGCGCGCCGGCCACGGCAACCCCTACGGCGCCAACGTCGAGGTGAAGATCATCGATCCGTCCGCCAACCCGTATTTCGCCAGCGCGGCAATCCTCGGCCTGGCGCTCGACGGCATCGAGCGCAACACTGCGCTGCCGCAGGAAACCACGGTCGACCCCTGCGCATTGTCGGATGCCGAACGTAGAGCGTCGGGCACCGTCGCGCTGTTCACCACCCAGGCCGAACAGATCGCCGCGCTCGACGAATCACGGCTCATGCGCGTCATCCTCGGGGAGCCAGCCGTGAACGTGCTCGTGGCGGTGCGCCGCTACGAGCACGAAACCCACGCGCATCTCGACGACCAACAGCTCACCGACAAGTTCCGGATGGCCTGGAGTCTGTGACCGGCGGTCCGGCGCAGTCGGTGTTGACGTGCACATGTCGGCCGCACAGGAGGTAACCCATGCCGGATAGGCCATTGGATACGAACACTCGACTCGCCGCGGAACGCACACGGCTGGCCCAGGAGCGGACGCTGATGGCCTGGATCCGGACGAGCACCTCGTTGATCGCTTTTGGGTTCACCATCTTCAAGTTCTTCCAGTACCTGGCCGAGCGAGAGCAACGTCACAATCCGATCCTGAGTCCATGGGTTGTCGGGCTACTGCTCATCCTGCTGGGTCTTGTCGCACTGGTACTGGCCTGGATTCAGCACTACCAGGAGATGAAGGCACTCGAAGCGCAGGTCGGCACGATGCCGTACTCGATCTCGGGCGTGATGGCCGGCCTGATCGTGGTCCTGGGCCTGATCGCCCTGGTCGTCGTGATCTGGCGGTTGTAACGACGGAAGGCCGCTGCAATCGCCGTCAAGTCCGGCGTCACACCGGCGGGTCGAAATGCACCCAGCGCAGGCCGTCCGTCACCTCACCACACCTCAGCGGAATACCGGGAACACGCGGCTGCAAGTCGTTGCCGCTCAGGGGTTCCTGTGCCGTATCGCCCAGCCGGTCGCAGGGTTGCGCCACCTCGCGCGCACCGATCAACGGCCCGACCGGTACCCACACGCCGTTCGCGGCGCAGATGAGAGTCCCGTTGGCGGAATCCAAACCGAAGACAAAGGAGGGGCGCGGTGTGCACGGCGCGCCCGCGACAACATTGAGAGCCACGTTGGGCACGCAGTCCGCCGAGTCGCATGCCGCCGATGCCGGTCCGGCAACAGGCATTGTCGCCGCGACCAATCCGCAGGCGATGATCGGCGCCGCGATGACCTTGCGCATGCTTGCCCCTCGTGAAGTTCGACGGCCAATCCAGAGTAGCGTCATCACCTCGGCTTCGAGTCGTGTTTTCCAGTCCCGCGACCGGGCTGTGTCGGCGGCCATGGCGCCGGCTATCTGAGAATTGGCCCGCGGGTGTCGCTCAGATCAGTCCCGTGGCGTCGAAGACCCAGCTGGTGTCGGCGTTTGCGAGTTGCTCCATCCAGTCCGGGGGAGCGTGGTTGACCAGACCACCGAAGTCCCAGTAGTCCTTCCAGAGGGTGATCTTTCCGCCCTCGACCTTGTGGACCGTCACGAATGTGAGAACCGCCGACTCCCCGGTGGGCCAGTTCCACGTCTCGGAGTGTTCGTACATGGTGTCCACGCCGTTGCTGACCAGAACGCCGTCGTGGTTCTCGTAGCCGGCCAGTGTCTCCAGACCGACCTTGAGCCGCTTGACGATGTCCTCGGGGCCACGCGCGGCGGCGACGGGACCGACGGGCATGTCGACGTAGATGCACTCGTCGGACAGGAAGGTCTTGACCGCCTCCCAGTCGCGACGAGACAGTGCCTGCCACATGCCGAGCACAACCTGAGACACCTCGAGTGGAACCGTCGTTGTTTCAGTTGACATGGGCCAGCTCCTCTTTCGTCGTGCCGCCGGGCACCGGCGTGGATTGGCCGGCTCGCAGGAAGCTGCCGGTGCGCCCCGCACCGAGGGTCTCGGTGGGCCTGCCGTCACGCACGACGGTGTGGCCGCCGATGAGTACGAGGTCGACCGCCTCGTCGTTGCGGTTGACCATCCGCGGCAGACCCCCGTACTGCTCGACCCGCTCCTCGGCATAGTGGTCGAGACACTCGTCAAGGTGGTCGGGGTCGAGCACGACGAGGTCCGCCCGGTCACCGATCCGCAGGTGACCGGCATCGATCTGGTACCAGTCGGCGAGCTCTCCGGTGAGCCGGTGTACGGCCTGCTCGATGGTCATGAACGGGTGACCGGTGGCCTCCGCGTCGCGGACATGGCGCAGCAACCGCAGCCCGAAGTTGTAGAACGCCATATTGCGCAGGTGGGCTCCGGCATCCGAGAAGCCCATCTGGATACCCGGGTCGCGGGCAAGTTTCTTGAGCACGCCGGGACGATGGTTGGAGATCGTCGTACGCCAGCGCAACGCGGTGCCGTGCTCGAGCACCAAATCCAGGAATGCGTCCACCGGATGCAGCCCACCACGGTCGAGACCCACCTGGCCGAAGGACTTGCTCACCACGGATTCGTCTGGGCAGGCAACGATTTCGGCGTCGAAAAAGTCGCGATGCCACACCCGCACCCCGAACTTGTTGTCGTAGTCCTTGCGGAATCGGCGCCGATATCCCTCGTCGCGCAGCAGCGCGTTGCGCTCCACCTCGTTGCGCAGGTGCAGCGCCGCCGCTCCCGAGCCGAACTCCTCGAACACGACCAGGTCGATGCCGTCGGCGTAGACCTCGAACGGCACCGGCAGATGCTGCCAGCGGAAGTCGGCACCGAACCGGTTCACCAGCCGGGCCAGCGGTCCCATCATCAGAATCGCGAATGGGTTGGTCTTTACGTCGGCCGCTGACAGCAGGCTGGTCTTCAGCTTGCTGCGCAGCACCGGAAGCGACTGGGCCACTTGGGATGCCAGGTTGAGCGGGTTCTGGATGTCCGGCCCGGACTGCAGCACCCGGCCGCTGCGCCGCAACAGCGACTTCAACCGGCGCAGTTCACGCGGTTTGGCGTAGGTCGACGGTAGCGTGCGGGAGCGGCAGGCCTCGCCATCGATCTTGTCGAAGAGCAGCTGCTGCGACGACATGCCGATGAATCCGGCATCCAGCGCGTCGGTCAACATCCGCTCCATCTGCGCCTGTTCGCTGAGCGTGGGGCGCAGGCCTTTTCGAGTGGCCCGATCCAGTCCCATGATCGCGGTTCGCATATCCGAATGGCCGATGAAGGCCGCCACATTGGGCCCCAGCGGCCTGGCCTCCAGCGCGCAGATGTAGTCCTCGGGGCTGTGCCAGGTCTTGGCGTTGTCGACGGCGGCGATGACGTACTCACGGGGGATCGCCTCGACTCGGCCGAACAGGTCCCCGGCGTCGGTACCGCCGACGTGAACGGTCGACAGCGAGCACGAGCCGAGCAGGACGGTGGTCACGCCGTGGCGCACCGACTCCGGCAGGCCCGGGCCTCCGAGCACCTCGACGTCGTAGTGGGTGTGGACGTCGATCATCCCGGGCAGCACCCACTTGCCGGTGGCGTCGACAACCTCGGGGCACCCGGTCTCGTCGAGGGCATGGGGCGCCACGGCGACGATGCGCCCGTCGCTGATGCCGATGTTGCGGGTTAGCGACGGGGCGCCCGTTCCGTCGAACCACCGCCCGTTACGGACGATCGTGTCGTAGGTCACAAGGGTCCATAGAACAGTGCGCTCGGATGGGTGTCAACGATTTAGTAGACATATCCTCCAATGTGTTCACTGGTGGCCCGATCAGGGCTCGTGGCCGGGTTCCAGGTCCTTGACGTCGGCGTAGGTGACCAGATCGCCCAGGTGTTTCGGCGCATATCCAGCCACCGGCTCCGTCAGGAATCCGGCGTGGTCGCCGAGGTCGAACCGGTCGAGCACACGACCGGCAAACCACGCCGCCGCATGGCACAGAATCGGCAACCCCTCGGGGCCGTCCCACCACTGGCAGCGACCGAACTTGTCAACCCGGTCGCCGGTTTCGCTGCCGAACAGCCGCGCCAGCTCCCGATGCCCCTTCGACAGCAGGTGCACGGCCAGGTGCGTCGCTCCCCGGGCGGCCACCCGGTAGGTGTGGTTGCGCACCGACAAGCCGATCAGATACCGCGGCGGGTTGATCGACACCTGGCTGCCGAAGCCGACCAGGCAGCCGGCGCGATCGCCGCCAACTCGGGTCGTGACGACGAACATGGGATAGTCCAGCAGCCCGACCACCTGTTCGAACGCATCGGCACCGGGCATGACGTCGTGGTCGGTCATCGTGGCACCTCCGTTGCCGATCATGCCCTCGTGCACGGTTGTCTCCTAGGCGCATACTCGCGGAGGTGACCCCGCTACAGCGCTATATCGCCGAAGAGATCGCCACCGACCATGTCGACGGTCTGCTGTCCCGCCGGGAAGCACTGCGCCGGCTGGCGCTGCTGGGTGTGGGTACGACCGCGGCCAGCGCTTTGATCGCGGCATGCGGTGACGGGAAGCCGCCGGCTCCCGAGCCGACACCGGCCTCGCCGCCCCCGTCAACCACCACCACAACGACCACAAGCGTCCCGCCGGGAATGCAGACCGCCGTCCCGACCACGCCCACCAGCTGGGCCGGACCGCAGGGCCAGCTGCAGGGCAGCTGGGCGCCGGCGGCGACGCCGCGCGGCGCGGTCCTGGTCATCCACGAGAACAAGGGCCTCAACGACTGGGTGAGGACGGTGGCCGCACGGCTGGCCGGCATCGGCTACTCGGCGCTGGCCATCGACCTGCTATCCGAGGAGGGCGGCACCGCGACGTTCTCCGATCCCGCCGCGGCGACGGCGGCGCTGGGCAGCATCCCCATGGACCGCTTCGTCGCCGACCTGAAGTCCGGCCTCGACGAACTCCAGCGCCGCGAGCCCACCCAGAGACTGGCCGTCGTCGGGTTCTGTTTCGGCGGGGGACTGGTGTGGCAGCTGCTGGCCGCCGGTGCACCGCGACTTACGGTGGCCGTGCCGTTCTACGGCCCGCTTCCGGACCACCCCGACTTCGCCGGTTCCAAGAACACCGCGGTGCTCGGCTTCTACGGGGCACTCGACCAGCGCGTCACCTCCTCGGAGCCGGCCGCCAAGGCCGCTCTGGAGCGGGCCGGCCTGGTCAACGAGCTCATCGTCGAGCCGGACGCCGGTCACGCGTTCTTCAACGACACCGGCTCGCGCTACGACGCCGCAGCCGCAGCCGATGCCTGGCGGCGGCTGCAGGAGTGGTTCGGCCGCTACGTCGCCTAGGGGAGGTGACACCCGCGTTGCCGACACCGACCATCCGCCGAGCCAGGTCGGTGATCTGCATGCCGACCACGGTATGTCGCATCGCGCGTTGACGGTGGTGGCTGTTCACCGGCAATTAAGCCAGGGGTTCGTGTCTCGTTGTCACCCGCACATCGCCGACGGTTCAGATACGCCCATGATGCGGGTCGTGCAGGTCGCCAACTTCTACGGACCTCGCTCGGGCGGCCTGCGCACAGCGGTGGACCGACTGGGCGCGGAGTATTGCGCTGCCGGTCACCAGGTATATCTGATCGTTCCCGGACACGAAGCCGCCCGTGTCCAGCTTCCGACGGGTGTCACCCGAATCACGGTGCCCGCCATGAAGATTCCGTTCGCCGGCGGGTACCGCGCCGTCATGCCCAGCCCGGTCACCTCGCTGTTGGAACGGTTGTCGCCGGATGCGGTGGAGGTCTCGGACCGATTCACCCTGCGTTCACTCGGAGGCTGGGGGGCCAGGAACGGCGTCACCACGGTGATGATCTCCCACGAGCGGCTCGATCGGCTCACCGGTCAGGTCATGCCCAAGCCGTTGGCCCGCCGGATCGCCGACATGGCCAACCGGCGGACGGCCGACAACTATGACACGGTCCTGTGCACAACGAGCTTCGCACGAGAGGAGTTCGACCGAATCGGGGCCGTGAACGTGATGACCGTTCCGCTGGGGGTCGACTTGGAGATGTTCCACCCCAGCCGGTTCTGTGCCCAGACGCGCAACCAGTGGGCCACACCGGACCAGGTGCTGCTGGTGCACTGCGGCCGTCTGTCGGTGGAGAAGCGCGCCGATCGCAGCATCGATGCTCTCGCCGCTCTTCGCGATTCGGGTGTCGACGCCCGGCTGGTCGTCGCCGGCGACGGCCCGTTGAGGACGCGCCTGCAGCGCCAGGCCGCCAAGCTGCCGGTCGACTTCACCGGATTCATCGAAAGCCGCGGCACCGTTGCCACACTGCTGGCCTCCGCCGATGTCGCGCTCGCGCCCGGCCCGCACGAGACGTTCGGACTGGCCGCGCTGGAGGCGCTGGCGTGCGGGACCCCGGCGGTGGTCTCGCGGACGTCGGCCCTGGCCGAGATCCTGACCGCCGACAGCGGAGCATGCGCCGACAACGATCCCGAGTCGATCGCCGGCGCCGTGGCGACCGTCATCGACCGGCCCGAACAATACCGCCGTCATTGCGCACGCCAGCGGGCCGAGGGTTTCACCTGGCCGCGCTCGGCCGCGGGAATGCTGACCGCCCTGGGGGCCGGCGCCACCACCTGAACCGCGGTGTGCCCGCTTCGATGAAAGCTCCGCCGAGATCGACGTCTTGGCGTGTTCTACTCGCGATTAGGCCCCAAACGCCGGTTTGGGCGCAGACGGGGTCGGGTGCTATCAGCCCACCATGCGCGCGGCGGATCCCAGGCTGACGGGCAGCTCGGTCCACCCGCGCAGCACGCGGGTGTCCCGGCGCCTGCCGATGCCGGCCAGCTGCACCTCGGGAAAGTGCGTGAAGAACCGGCGCAGTCCGACCTCGCCCTCGGCGCGCGCCAACGCCGCCCCCAGGCAGAAGTGCCTGCCGCCCGAGAACGCCAGGTGTTTGCCGGCGTTGGGCCGCGTCACGTCGAAGCGATGGGGGTCGGTGAACACCGCCGGATCACGGTTGGCCGCCGCGAGGTAGATCACCACCATCTCGCCACGCTTGACACGGGTGCCGGCGATCTCGGTGTCGGTGCGCGCCGCCCGCGCCGACAGTTGCACCGGCGACTCCAGTCGCAGGATCTCCTCGACGGCGTTGGGCCACAGCGACGGATCGGCGGCGAGCACGGCAAGCTGGTCGGGGGAGTTCAGCAGCAACCGGATTCCGTTGCCCAGTAGGTTGACCGTGGTCTCGAAGCCGGCAGCCAGGACCAACCCGGCGGTGGCATGCAGCTCGGTGTCGTCGAGTCGGGCTTGCTCCGATTCGGGGTCCTGGGACACCTGGATCAACTGACTCATCAGATCGTCGCCGGGGTGGTCGCGCAACTGCCGTAGGTGATTGTCGAGCCAATGGTTGAATCCCGCGATGCCGTTCTGCACCTGCTGGTACTGCGGCCAGGACAGGCCGATGTCGAGGCTGGGTGCGGCCAACTCGCCGAACTCCAGGATCCGGGCCCGGTCGGCGTCGGGCACCCCGAGGATGTCGCTGATCACCGCGACGGGCAACTGCGAGCAGTATCGGGCGACGATGTCGACCACATCGGGGCCTTCGGCGAGTTCGTCGAGCAGTTCGGCCGCGGTGTCCTCCACCCGGTCGCGCAGCGCGGCAACCGCCCGGGTGGTGAACACCGACGACACCGTCTTGCGGTAGCGGGTGTGCTCGGGCGGCTCGACGGCAAGCAGCGACGGCGGTTGCAGCGGATGCAGCAGATCGGGACGGGTGTGCTGCTCCAGCCAGCGCAGCGGCGCGGGCAGGTTCGCCCCCAGCGACAGAACCCGGAAGTCCTCGGAACGCAGCAGCTCGTGGGCGACTCCGTGATCGACGGTCAGGTAGCTCACCCGCGACCGCACCAGCGGCCCCTGGGCACGCAGCTCCTCATAGAACGCAACCGGGTCGGCTCGCACCGCCGGATCGGCGACAAACCGGGCCTGCGGATCGCCGCGGCGGGCAGACCACGTCGCCACCGCGCGCACCACCCCGTGCATCGCGAGCCAGTGCAGCCGATCCTTCATCGTGGCCTCCCTGCTAGACACCTGTGCAATAACACGCTACGGGCCCGGACCGGTGCACGCCACTACCTCAGGCCGGCGGGGTCCAGCTAACCGGAAGCGTCTTGATGCCGTGGATGAATGACGACAGCAGCATCGCCGGCCTCGACCAGGCGCATCAGGTTGCCCGTCGTGACTACCGGACCCTGGGGCTGTTCATCGTCGATAAGCACCGCGGTGTCGAGCCCCGATCCGCCCACCCGCGTGCGACCCGCTGCCCCCACGCCGGATCCGGACGCCGTGGCAGGCTGGTCTGATGGCCGACACCGTGACGCTGCCGCCGCTGGTATGCGGTTCCTGCAGTCACGAGTACGACGTGCGGGAGCTGGTGTGGCGCTGCCCATGTGGCGGTGTGCTCGACGTCGCCAGGTGGTGGCGTCCGCACCCGCCGATGGGGCCGGCCGCGCCGGCCGGCACGCTGTGGCAATTCCGTTCGGCGCTGCCCGTTGACTTCGATCCCGCGATAACCCTGGGCGAAGGCGGCACACCCATCGTGGCATCGCGCACCCTTCCTGCGGTGCGACTCAAGCTCGAGTTCCTCAGTCCCACATTGTCTTTCAAGGACCGCGGTGCGGTGGTGCTGGCGGCGCTGGCGGCACGTGTCGGCGTGCGTTCGGCCGTGGTCGACAGCAGCGGCAATGCCGGGACCGCGGTCGCGGCGTATTTCGCTCGGGCGGGGATTCCGTGTGAGGTGCTGATACCTGCGTCGACGTCGCGGGCGAAGCTCGCGCAGATCCGAGCGCACGGCGCGACGGTCACCCTCGTTGCGGGCAGCCGGGCCGATACCGCGGCGGCCGCGATGGTCAAGGCCGATGCGCCCGAGGTGTTCTATGCCAGCCACGTCTACCACCCCTACTTTCTGCACGGGGTCAAGACCTACGGCTACGAGATCTGGGAGCAGAACGGACGAACGCTGCCTTCGGCGGTGATGGTCCCGGTGGGCAACGGAACTCTGTTGCTGGGCTGCTACCTCGCCTTCAGCGAGCTGGTCGCGGCCGGGCACGCCGCGCGGCTGCCGGCTTTGCTGGCGGTGCAGGCGACCAACTGCGCGCCGCTGGAGCAGGCGTTCCGGCGCGGCGCAGACGATGCCGGCCCGGTCGCGGCCGGGCCGACGGTGGCTGAGGGAATCGCCATCACGACGCCGCCGCGGGCCAGGCAGATCCTGGCCGCGGTACGCGCCACCGGCGGCACGTTCGTCGCCGTCGACGAGCACGCGATCGTCGAGGCACGCGCTGCGTTGGCCGGCGAGGGTCTGTTCGTGGAATCGACCGCGGCGGTGTGCTTCGCCGCGGCAGCGACGGCCCCACAGCGCCCCGGAGCCCATTGGCAACGGGTGCGCGAACTGCTGGGGCGCGGCGACGTGGTGCTGCCGTTGTGCGGAGCGGGCCTCAAGCATCCCGAGCCGTGATGGCGGGTTGTCCTGCCGGCTGGGGGGTGTCCGGTCAGGAGATCGCCGCCGAGGTCGCGTTCACGCATTGCCGGCCCCGGATTAGGCCGGCTCCCAGCCCATCTTGCGGGCGAATTCGACTGCGTCGTCGGACAGGGTGCCCAGGGCCCGGCACCGCTCGATGTATCCGCGCACCATCGGTGCGAAGTTCATCGGGTTGTAGGCGTCCTCCTCGTAGCTCCACAGTCCGTCGCCGGCGTACTTGAGCACCGAGAGGTTCGGTTCCTGGTGGATGCTGCCGTCCCCGGGGTCGCGCATACGATTCTGGAACTCACAGATCACCCAGCCCTTGTCCGTGTCGATCGAGTGCCATGTCGAGGGGTAGAAGGGCATCTCGCTACCCGGGAAGGTGTTCATCGTCTTGACGATCCAGTTCCGGATCTGCTCACGGCCGTGGAAGGTGCCGTAGGAGTGCTCGACGTAGGTGGCATCCTCGGTGAACTGGTCGGCGAACCGCGACCAGTCCCAACTCTCGCCGATGCCGACGACGACCTGCTTGTGCCGTTCGAAGGCTGTCTCCAATTCTTCACGCGACCATCGACCCATCTCGGCTCCGTTCTGCGTCCCCCGTGGGCTCATCAAGCGGTTCTACCAAACCGCCCTCGCTGCACGACGAAGAATCGTGCGTCCGATGGGGTCGGGTCAGTCCCCTTCGACGACCTTCTTGATCCGCTCCAGGGTGGTGCGCATGTCGCGGACATTGCGCCGGCCACGCAGGTGCCCGCCGAGCAGCCAGAACACCCGCATGGCCGCGGAGTCGTTGAGACGGAACGACTCCGTGACGTCAGTCCCGTCCCCACTCGGGGTGAGCCGGTAGTGCCAGTTGTTCAGTGCCCGGTCGCCGGCCAGCACCGCGAAGCCGAACTCCCTGCCGGGTTCGCAGGCCGTGACCCGGCAGGTGGTCCAGTACACCGGGCCGATCTCGTTGCGGCGAACATGGCCGCGGAACCTGGCTCCCAGCGCGGGGCCGGTGGCGCCGTCGAGCCACTCCGCTTCGAACACCTCCGGGGAGAAGCGTCCGGTGTTGCGGACGTCGGCGATCAGGGCCCAGACCTTGTCGGCCGGCGCGGCCATGTGCACTGTGGCGGAGCCTTCCATGACGGTGACCCTACGCGGCGCCGGGCTGTCGGCCTGGCTTATGGACATAGTCGCCTGAGATGGGTTGGGGCGCGGCGGCACAGCCCCGGGAGAGCCCGTCAAAGCCCCTGCAGGATTCTTGGACCGCCTCCGGAAAGCCCTGTGCCCCACGGCCGGTGACCCCGGGCGGGATCAGGTCGGTGTCCCCGGGTGCCAGCCCGAGGTGATATGGGGGATCTCCGGCTGCAGGAAGACGTCGTTGAGAGTGACGGTGCGCAGGTTGCGCGACCGGATGATGTCCACCAGTGCGGGGTAGACGTGGGTGACCGGCAGGTTGTTGAGATGTCCGACGATGATGTTCTGTTGGATGAAGTACTGATCGGCCCTTTTGACGATGTAGGCCTCGGTCACCGGCGACGAGTCGGCCAGCGAGCCCGTCCACAACGTGGGTACCCGGTATCCCAGGTCTGCTGCCACGCTGTCCACGTCGGCGTTGTGATTGCCGTAGGGCGGTCTGAAGTACGGGGTGGCGGCCACCCCGAAGGTGTTGCGCAGGAACCGGTCGTTGCGCTCCAGCTCGGTGGCGACCTGTTGCTTGGTCAGCGTAGTCAGATCGGGATGGGACCAGGTGTGGTTGCCGAGTTGTATCTGTCCGGCGTCCACCAGCGGTCGCAGTAGCCGGGCGTTGTCGCGCCACGAGTCGTAGATGCCGTTGACGAAATACGTCAGGCGGATTCCGCTGTCCCTGGCGAACTCGGTGTAGAGCTGCACCACCTCGGAGTTCGCCCCGTCGTCGACGGTCAGCGCCAGCAGGTCGCCGTCACCGGGCAGCTTGGCGAGTTCGCCGGCTCCGGGAAGTTTCACCCGATTCGCGGGTGGGGGAGGCGGCAACAACGGCGCCGAGACCGGTGGCGCCGGCCGACCGATAAGGCCCGGAGGTGCGCTGGCGCCCGACATCCCGATCGTCCGGGAGACGCCGACCAGCCCAGCCGATGCCAGCAGCCCCAGCACGAACCGCCGCCGGGTCACCTCAGGCACACGCGCACCCCGGCCTAGTCACACCTGCCCCACCAGTCACATAACTAGGCTAGGCACACAACCCGCCGAACTCCCGCACATAACGGCTGTGTCGCCTCGCCGACACGATTTCGCCACCCGGGTGGCCGACTCACCCTCGGGTTGGCGATGCCCTCAACTCGCCACCGTCGCAGGCGAACACGAAGGGCCGATCCCCGCGGGGCACCCCACCGCACACTCTCAGCGCGAGCAACTGTGTGTACCCCGGCTGAGCGCACCGGGTTCGACCCCCGGCAGTACGACCTGGTGGCCACGTCCAACGCCTGCCGGTAGAGGGGATCGAACCGCCCGCGCGTCGGCCGTCGAGCTCTTCGCTGCCGACAGATCAGGCGCCGATGTCGGCGTCCCCGTCCAGCAGGTGCTGACGATGGCAGCCGCGGATGCGGAATCCAAAGGTGTCACAACCGATTACGCAACCCGAGTGTTCACCGACCAGATCGACGCGACCGAAGGCATCGAGTACCACCGGTTCGCCGGCTGGAAGTCCGACCCCGCGTCGGCAGGCAGCGGTGCTGGCGCCGCCGGTCAGCCGACGGGGCCGCTGGCCAGCACGAGCACCGCGCTGCGCAGCTGGCCGGCGCGGTCCATCCAGCTCAACGTGATGATGTCGCCGGGATGGTGCTGGTCCATGATGTCGGACAGCTCCGATGCCGAATTGACCGGCAGTCCGTCGACCGCGGTGATGACGTCACCGCTGACCAGCCCGACGTTGCGCGCGGGGGTATCGGGCAGCACCTGCCGCACCACGGCGCCCGACGGACCCCCGCCGAGCGGTCGAGCATCGGCGATACCGACACCGATGAAAGCGGTGTCGCCGAGGTGCACGGTGTCCGATGCCGCACCGGACCGGATCTGGTCGGCGATACCCAGCGCCCGGTCGATCGGGATGGCGAAGCCCTCACCGCCGCGCACCCCACCCATCCGGTAGGTCAGCGTGGCGGCCACGGTGACCCCGACGACTTCGCCGGCACCGTTGACCAGCGGCCCGCCCGAATCCCCGGGACGGACGTCGGCGGCCACCCGGATCAGATCGGTCAATTCGCGGGAGCCACCGCCGGACTCGTCGGAGGCCCGGACCGATGCGCCCAGCTCGGTCACCTCGCCCGGAGCGAAGCTCGGCGCGCCGCCCGCACCGTCGGCATTGCCGATCGTTGCGATCGGGTCCCCTACCGCCAGCGACGACGAGGTGCCCATCATGGCTGTGGGCAGATTGTCCGCCCCGCGCAGCCGCACCAGCGCGATGTCGCTCGTGCGGTCATAGCCGACGACGTCGACGGCGTAGGAACGACCGTTGGCCAGGCTGACGGCGTTGATCTCGGTCGCGCCCTCGATGACGTGGTTGTTGGTGAGCACTTCGCCTCTGGGATCGAGCACGATTCCGGTCCCCGCGCCGACCGCGCCCTGATAGTCCAGCGTGGTGTTGATATCGACGAGCCCCGGAGTCACGAGGCTGAGCACCGCCGACCGGTCCAGCGGCGCCATCGGCAGCACCGGGGCCGGGGGAGCCGGTGCCGCGTCGGCGGGGGCCGCGACCAGGCCCAGCGCCAGCAGCGGGACCACCAGTAGGGTCGGCAGCCGCCGCGCCGAGCGGGCGGCCACGGCCCGAACCCCGAGGGTCAGGGAACGAGCTTCTGGAAGGCCTTCCCGAGAACCTTCTCGAACTGGATGCGCTGCGTCCATGACTCAACTTTGCCTGAAAAGCGGCGAATCCGGGCAACGATGCCGCGTGCCGCGTCGCCGGCTGGGCGGTGCGCACCGACCGAGATCCGCCGGAGCGCTCGCGGACACGGTCGGGGTCGGCTTTGCTCCGGTAGAGCTGAGCAAGCGCGGTCCCGGACCCCGGTGAGACGCCTGGCCGGGTGTTAGCATGCGCGCGACATCATCGCCTGTGGGTTGCCGGAGGGGAGCAGCGACATGGTTCGCGCGATTGCGCTGTGGGCAGCGGCGGTCGGCCTGCTGGCCGCCACCACGGCCACTGCCACCGCAGAACCCGCCCAGACCACCGCGTACATGTTCGGGCGCTGCTACGACCCGAGTCAGCCCATCAAGGAGAAGCCGCAGCGCGTGGTCTACGGCTGCGACTCGACCAACGTCATGGAGAACATGACCTGGAGCTCTTGGGGCGCTGCCGGGGCGCAGGGGACCGGGATCGACAACGCCGTTGAATGCAAGCCGAATTGCGCTCAGGGGCCACACCTGTTCAATCCGATCGTGGTGCATGCGTGGAATCCCCGCCTGGCCGACCAACCCGGGTGCCCGGACAACGTGCAGTTCTACTCCGACTTCACCGTCGCCTACCCCGACGGCGTTCCGCCCTGGGTGATCCCGGGCACCACCTGGGGTGACGAAGTCGAGTACGTCCGTGTCGACGGAATGCCCGCCGTGCATTACTTCAATCAGCGCCCCTACAGCTGCACCCCGTTGAACTGACCTGAACTGATCGAATGCCACCGGCCGGCACCTGGCTCCGTTCGACACCCTTCGTCGCGCTCATCGCGGCCGCGCTGGCGCTGTCCCTGGTACTCGGCGTGGGATTCCTTGCGGTCCACCGACTCAGAGACCTCCGCGGTGCGGCCGTCGAGGCACCTGCCGTCCCGCTGTCCGACGCGCAGGCAGAACAGCAGGTCCTCGATGCGGCCCGGCAGTTCGTCGGCGCGGGCCGGCTCAAGACGGCGACGGGAAGCTACCTCCTGATGTCGTGCAAGAACGCAGACGAGCCGCCGTATCAGGGGGCGATCTATCTGAATTTCGACGTGCCACCCCTGGCCCGGACCCCCGGGTACTTCACCGAGATCGTGGCGGCCCTGACCGAACTCGGTTGGACCGAGGGGCAATCGCCGACGAATCATCCTGGTGGACGGACCCTCACCCGGGACGGAGTGAGCGCCATCTTCTACCCCAACCCGGATATCGCCGGGCGCGGGACGCTGCAACTGTACGGCGAGTGCCGCGACGTCACCGACCACCGAATGGACACCACCGGGTGGACCGACATCACCGATCGGCTGCACGGCTGACCGGAGTTGCCGCTGGCCGGCCTGCGGGATTGCCCTCGGTCCTCGAAATTCGGGACTTTGGTCCCCGGCGTGGCAGGCCTTCTATCCGTGTCTGATACGGCGCGTAACAGATACGCTCCGAGTCATGACCTACGTGATCAGCAGTGCGTGTGTCGATGTCAAGCACAAGGCCTGCCAGCAGGAATGCCCGGTCGACTGCATCTACGAAGGCGACCGGACGATGTACATCAACCCCGACGAGTGCGTGGACTGCGGCGCCTGCACGCTTCTCTGCGAGGTCGACGCCATCTACTTCGAAACGGACCTGCCCGAGGCGGAGAAGAGCTTCCTGGCCGACAACGCGGCGTTCTTCACCGAGACGCTGCCCGGCCGGGCCGCCCCGATCGGAGCGCCGGGCGGCGCCGCCGGGCTGGGGCCGGTCGGCGTAGACACGCCGATGGTCGCGGCACTGCCCCACAAGTGAGCCTGACCGGCCCTCCGGTCGGGCCGGCCGGTCACGTCGAGGTCGGGTCCGCCGCGTCGGCGAATTCGCAGAACGCGTCGTAGGCACGGGCACCGTAGATGGTGGCGGGCCCGCCGTGCATCATGATGGCCACGCCGATCGCTTCGGCGGCCTCTTCCTTAGTTGCACCGGCGCGAACGGCGCCACGGGCATGGGAGGCGATGCATCCATCGCAGCCGTCGATAACGCCGATGGTCATCGCCATCAGCTCTTTGGTCTTGGATTCCAGCGCGCCGGTGCGCAGTGCCGCACCGCTCATGTCGTTGAAGGAGCGGTAGACGTCCGGGATCATCTGCCGCAGGGCGCGGTGCTGGGGGCGAAGATCGTCGAGAGTGTCATGGTAATGGCCGTGTTCACGCATGACAGGGAGCCTATAACGGGCATACCCGGCCTGGTATGGCCAGGCCGCGTTTCCCGGTCACCACGGCCGCGGCCCGGTCGTGACCGCTTCGTGGCCGCGCCGAGCCCCTCCGGCGCTCATTAGCTGCTAAGCGATCCGGCGGGTATTGTCCACCCGAAGGTCGATAACGACCACGCTGACCCGGTTCGCTTCCGGCGCTCTCAGCGAAGTACCTCAGTACATGCCCAGGACTTTGCGCGCGATGCGGCGACCGCGGTCGGCCAGGAGAGGAGTGCTTGCGTGGACGCCGTTCTGGGACTGTCGATGACACCGACCACCGTCGGGCTCGTCCTCGTCGAGGGCGACCGGGTCGGTGGCGCCACGATGGGTCACGACGCGTTCCAGGTGCACCGTGGTGGATTCAGGCCAGTCACCACGTCGGAGTACGTAGCCGAGGCGTTGTCGCGGACCCGGGCCATCGCCGATGGCCAGACGCTGCAGTCCATAGGTATGACCTGGAGTGACGACGCCTCCATCGAAGCATCGCTGCTGCTGGACTCCCTGGCCGACTCCGGCTTTCGCAACGTCGTGCCCATCAGGCTGCCGGAGGCGACCGAGGCGTTCGCCCGGAGCATCGGAGAGGTGATCGGCTCCGAGGTCACCGCGGTATGTGTCGTCGAGCCCGAGGCCGTCGTGTTGCTGATCGTCGACTCCTACGACCACGTGGCCCAGACCGATGTCACCGACACTCTCAAGACCGACCAGGATCTTATCGCCTGGGTGTGCGATGTGCTCGACCGAGACAACCGGCAACCGCGCGGCCTGGTCCTGCTGGGTTCCGGCAGCGGTTTCGAGCCGATCGCGCGCAGCCTCGAGGCGGTCCTCGAGATCCCGGTCTTCGCCCCGGCCGAGGCCGAGCTGGCCCTGGCCCGAGGCGCAGCCCTGGCTTCGGCGAACGGGATCGACCCGTTCGGCGACTCACCGTGGACGCCACCAGCTCCCAGCCGGAAGCCGCGACTGCCGCTGGCCCAGCTCGGCCCGATCGCGATGCTGGTCGGCGGGGTTGTGACCTTCGTGGTGTCGGCTTCGATCGCCGTGGGTATCGAGCTGCTCCCGGACCGCGCCGTGGCAGAACCGGAACGTAGCGCCGTGATCACCACGGCAGGCACACCCGCCATGCGGCCCGCCGGCATTCCGGCGGCACCGGCACCTGCGCCGGCAGCGCCACCGGTACCTGCGCTGGAGGAGGCCCCGCTGCTCGCACCTTCACCGGAGGCGATGGTCGACCGAGCTCCAGAAATTGCGATGACCGAGGAGCCGGTCGCCGAAGCGCCGATCGAACAGCCCGCCGCCGCGCCGGTCGAGCCGGCCGCGGCCCCAGTCGATCCCGCGGCCGCGCCGCCCGCTGCGACCGAACCTACTGTTCCGTCGGTCGAGGAAGCCAAGCCGTCACTGCGGACCCGCATTCTGCAGCGCATTGCCGGACTGCACGCCGACCCGCAACCCGCGGAGTAGCCACACCCCGGGTTTCGCTGACAGCTACTGCCCCTGGGCACTACAGGCTTCACATCGGCGTCCGCACACCACGCATCGCTGTGCTGGATCGTGTTGAGCATCTAGACTTGGACTTTGCTGACCGCACCCACCGAAGGACGGATGCCATGGCCAAGGTAGTTCGACGTGCAGTCGCCGCCGCTGGGATTGCGGTATTGGCGATGGCGGCCTCGGTCCACAGCAGCATGGCTGCCGTCGCCCCGTCCCTGACCCCGGGAACCGTGGCATCGGTACAACCGATCAACGGCGAGATGGTCGGTGTGGCGCACCCGATCATCGTGACGTTCACCAAGCCGGTCCTCGACCGGACGGCGGCCGAACACACCATCACCGTCACTTCGCCGGCCGATCTGTCCGGCCACTTCGAGTGGCTCGATGACACTGTCGTGCAATGGGTCCCGGACCAGTACTGGCCTGCGCACTCGCAGATAACGCTGATGGCCGGAGGGCTGCCCAGGACGTTCGAGACCGGCGCGAAAGTACTCGGAGTGGCCGATATCTCCGCACACACGTTCACCGTCAGCATCGACGGCGTGGTGGTTCGCCAGATGCCGGCATCGATGGGCAAGCTCAGGCATCCGACACCCGTCGGCTCGTTCGACGTCCTGGAGAAGCAGAGCTCGGTGATCATGGACTCACGCACCATCGGCATCCCGCTCAGCGACCCTGAGGGCTACCGGCTGAAGGTGGCCGACGCCGTTCGAGTCACCTGGGGCGGTGTGTATGTGCACTCCGCACCGTGGTCGGTGGGATCTCAGGGCAAGGCGAACGTCAGCCATGGCTGCATCAACCTCGGCCCCGACAACGCCGCCTGGTATTTCGATCAGGTCAGCGTCGGCGACCCAGTCGTGGTCAACGCCTAAAGACGCGCGCGCCCAAGGCTTGTGGCGCCGGGACCGGAGTTGTACAGGTTCTTGGCAGTAGGCGAGGTGCCGACCGACGAGGGGTTTGGGTAGGTCCGCAGCACCCGATCGGCGGTGCCGGGAGTCGTGACGCCGAACCAGTAGTTCTCGTTCTTGTAGTGATGTAGCCGATGGTCACGCCAGATCGCGTGGTAGAGGCGGGTTTTCGGCTTGTAGCCGGTGTGGACCAGATAGTGGGTCCATTCGTAGCCTAGCCCGAACGCGAGGATCACCACCAGGAACGTCAACCCCAAGCCCGTCCGGGGGAAGGCCCACAGTGCGATGGCCAGCGCCGAGGCCAGCGCTGCGAACAAGGCCGGCAGGGGGATGAAGACCAAGGCGGTATCGCGGGGATCGCGGTGGTGTTGGCGGTGTTTGCGGGCCAGCAGCGGGTCGACCACCAGGCCGGCGATCCGGCGGGGCCGCCAATGCAGGATGACCACGTGGATCAGCCACTCCACGAACGGAAACGCGGCCGCCATCACGACAGGCACCACGGCATCGGCCGGCTGCCAGTCGCCGACGGCAAGTCGCGCGATGAGCGCGGCCGCCAAAGCGGTACCGAGCAGCCATGGGGTCGGGTACCGGCAGAACTGGCTCGCCGCCTCGAACAGCGTCATCGACCGGCGCGGGCCTGGGGGTGCGTTCATCGGTGTTCCTCCAACGAATTCAGCGCCGCGATCAGCGCGGTGGTGGCGGGCTCGAGCAGCTGTCTCGCTGCGATTTCGGCGGCTGCCGGCTCGCCGGCGCCGATCGCCCGGGCCAGGTTGCGATACGCCTCGATCTGCCCGACCTCGGCGGCCATCAGGGTGGCCAGCGCCGGCAACGCCGGTTCGTAGGCGGCCCGCAACGTGTTGAACATCAGGCGAATTGCGATGGAGTCGGCACCATCGACGACATGGTCCCAGTAGGCCAGCGCGTGGCGCTGCTGCTCGACGGGGTCGTCGTCGCTCTCCAGGTCGCGGATCGACTCCTCGAGCAACTCCGACACACCGGACGGGCGGCGCCGGGCCGCCAGTTCGGCCACTTTGGGGCCGTTGTGCAGCCGTGCCTCCAGGATGCTGCGCGCCACCGGGACGTCGAGTTCGCCGCCGCGCAGCAGCAGCCTGGGGAGCAGATCGAGGCCGGCGTGCCGGCGGAAGTCGCGCACCATTGTGGTGTCGCCCTGACGCACCTCGACCAGACCGGCCGCGGCGACCCGCTTGAGCGCCTCGCGGATCGCGGGCCTCGACACCCCGAGGACCTCGGCGAGCCGACGTTCGCTGGGGAGGGATTCACCGGGCTGCATCTCGCCGCTGAGCACATCGGCGAGAATTTGCTCGAAGACGTCCTCGGGGACGGAACGCCGGTTGACCGGTTGCAGGGCCATCACACCAGCATGGCCACATACCGTCCAGAGGTCAAGTGGTCAGACCAGTTACTTCGGGTGGGTGGCCGCGAAAGTGACGGTGACGGTGTCGGCGACCTTCACCGATCCCATCAGCAACGAGTAGGGTTTGACGCCGAAGTCGGTCTGGGTCACCGCCGCCTCGGTGGACATCGCCCACTGGCCGTCGCGGTCCTCGACAGTCAGATCGATCAGCTGCGGCCGGGACTCGCCGTGGATCTCGACCGGCCCGGCGAGCCGATAGCCCGTGGCGGTCTTGGCTATGTCGTCGACCCGGAACCGGATCTTCGGGAACTTCTTGGCGTCCAGCGACTTCAGGGCGTTGCCGCGGGCCACGCCCTTCTCCGGGCCGGCCAGCGGTGTGATGCCCCCTTCACCCGCCAGGACCTGAAGGGAATCCACATCGACTACCAGCTCGGCCGCTACCGGTTCCTCGCCGCGCCAGCTCACGGTGGCCTGCCAAGAGGCCATGGAGATGGTCAGACTATGGCCCATCTTCGCCGCCCGGCCCGCCACGCCGGTCAGGACGCGCAGTTCACCATCGCCGGGGCCCAGTGTCCACGTTGCATCGGTCACGTCCCGACCGTATCGGCGTGCGCCACCGGACACTTGCCCGGACCGCTACCTGTGTAGTCGACCTGCCAGTGCTTGATGCCGTTGAGCCAGCCCGAGCGCAACCGCTGCGGTCTGCCGATCGGACTGAGATCCGGCATGTGGTCGGCGATGGCGTTGAACATCAAGTCGATGGTCATCCGGGCCAGATTGGCACCGATGCAGTAGTGCGCCCCGGTGCCACCGAAGCCGACGTGCGGGTTCGGGTCACGCAGAATGTCGAAACGCAGCGGGTCGGTGAAGACGTCCTCGTCGAAGTTGGCCGAGCGGTAGAACATCACCACCCGCTCGCCCTTCTTGATCGTCACGCCGGACAGTTCGGTGTCGACCAGCGCGGTGCGCTGGAACGACGTCACCGGTGTCGCCCATCGGACAATCTCGTCGGCCGCGGTCGCGGGACGTTCCTTCTTGAACAACTCCCACTGGTCGGGGAAGTCGGTGAAGGCCATCATCCCCTGGGTGATCGAGTTGCGCGTGGTCTCGTTGCCCGCGACCGCCAGCAAGATGACGAAGAAACCGAATTCGTCGTCGGAGAGCTTGTGGCCTTCGACATCGGCCTGCACAAGCTTGGTGACGAGGTCATCGCGAGGGTTGGCGGCGCGGTCGGCCGCCATCTGCATCCCGTACATGATCAGTTCGACCGACGCGCCGATCGAGTCATTGCCGGTGAATTCGGGATCCTGATCGCCGACCATCTGATTGGACCAGTCGAAGAGTTTCTTGCGCTCGTCCTGCGGCACACCCATCAGACCGGCGATCGCCTGCAGCGGCAGCTCACAGGAAACCTGTTCGACGAAGTCGCCCGACCCCTCTTCGAGGGCGTCCTTGACGATCGCCTGGGCGCGCTCGCGCAGGTCCTCGCGCAGCAGCTCGATGGATCGCGGGGTGAAGGCCCGCGAGATGATCTTGCGCAGGTGGGTGTGGTGCGGAGCGTCCTGATTGAGCAGGACGAACTTGCCACGCTCGATCTGCTCGCCGACGGTGCCGTCCTTGTAGCGCGGAAGTGCGGTCTTCTCCAGACTGGAGAACACGTCGCTGCGTCGCGACACCTCTTTGACGTCTTTGTGTTTGGTCACCACCCAGAACCCGCCATCGTCGAAACCACCGATGCCCTGTGGTTGTTCGTTCCACCAGATGGGGGTTGATCTGCGCAGCTCGGCGAGTTCCTCGACCGGCAGCCGCTCGGTGTAGATGTCGGGGTCGGTGAAGTCGAAACCCGGGGGCAGATTGGGAATGGGCATCTGAATACGCACCTCCATACGACGTCGTCTCGTGCCCGTGTTCCATGCCTACACCACGGACGGAGGCAGTCGTGCCCGGTTGAGGAAACTGACAAGTGAAACGCGTTCTACCCCGGGCTACGAGGCAACCAACGCTGCGGCCGGGTCGGCGTCGCCCGGCGGGAACGCCTCGATGGACGGCTGCGGAGCGGTGCCGAATGTCGTCACCGTGTGCATGAATGCCAGTCCCGGTCCACCGCCGGGCAGGCGTGGGGTGCTGGGCGTCCAAACCCAGGCGGGATGGGATGGCCCGGGGCCGGGAGCCGGGAGCCGATCAGATCAGTTCGATGGCGCTTTCGGGACAGGCCTCGCATGCCTCGCGTGCACTGTCCTGGAGGTGCTCGGGGACCTCGTCGACGATGACCTCGGCGTAGCCATCGTCGGTGAGGGTGAACACCTCCGGGCACAGGGTGGTACACACGCCGTGACCACGGCAGCGTCCATCGTCGACGGTGGCTTTCATGACAGATCGAACTCCAGGTGCAACTCGGTGAGCCCGCGCAGGATGTACGTGGGTACATAACTGTACTGGCGTGCACCGGGGGGCCCGTGATGTGCCTCACTGATCCGGATATCGGTGGTCCGGTCCAGCAGCCGCTCGAGGGCGGTGCGGGTCTCGGCGCGGGCCAGCGGCGCCCCCGGGCAGGTGTGAATTCCTCTCCCGAATGCGATGTGCTGGCGGGCATTCGACCGCACTGGATCGAAGGTGTCGGGCTCGGCGAACCGGCGCGGGTCGCGGTTGGCCGCGGCGTTGACGACCATCAGCGTCGCGCCCGCGGGCACGTCCACACCGCCGACCGTCACCGGGCACTTGGCCATCCGGAAGTCACCCTTGACCGGGCCTTCGTAGCGCAGCGCCTCCTCGATGAAGTTGCCGATCTTGGAGCGGTCCGCACGCAGCATCTGCTGGATGTCGGGACGTTCGCCCAGTACCTGCAGTGCCACGCTGAGCAGCCGCACCGTGGTCTCCTGTCCGGCCGAGTAGAGATTGGCCGCGACCCGGGCGACCTCTTGGGGGTCCGGCACGGTGCCGTCCGGGAACGTCGCCGCAGCCATGTCCGACAGCACGTCTCCGCGCGGATTGGCGCGGAGATCCTCGATGTAGGCGCCGAACTTGTCGTAGAGATACTCCAGCGGCGAGTGCGCCAGGCTCTTTCCCTTGACGCTGCCGATTCCGCCGCCTTCGTGGCCGGCGCCGCGCATCTGGGCGACGAAGTCGTCGCGGTCGTCGTCGGGCACACCTAACAGGTCGGCGATCACGAGCAATGTGAACGGCCCGGCGAAGCCCGAGATGAACTCCCCGCCCGAACCCACGAGGTAGTCGTCGAGGGTGCGATCGACCAGCGACCACATCGCGTCCTCGTTCTCCTTGAGGCGTTTGGGGGTGATCAATCGCATCAGCAGCGCGCGATGGTCGGTGTGGAGCGGCGGATCCAGCGTCGGCAGCTGGTCGCTCATCGGGAGCTCGTCGCGATGCGCGGCGATCAGCTCCTCCACGTCGTCGCGGCCTTCGATCGGGACCGGGAAGCCGGGGAACGGGCCGGTCACCGAGATGCAGGAGGAGAACCTGTCTTCGTCACCGGCGACCGAGACGGCCTCCTCCCAGCCGGTCACCATCCACACACCGTGGTGTGGTTCGCGCGCGACCGGGCAGCGCGCCCGCAGGGAGTCCAGATAGGGGTATGGGTCGGCGACCACGCCGCGATCCATGAAGAAGTCGATGCTATCGACATCGGTCATGTTTGGTCCCTTCGAAAGCTTGGTCTCGCCATACAAACGGCAAGCGCGATACTAGCCGATCGTATGGTAGATTCCTAGCCGATCGTAAAGGAAATCGCTTGTCGAACGACATGTGTGCAGTCGGTAGGAGACGCTGAATTGAGTGCCGCCGCGCAGGCCGCCGTGCCGATCCACACCCGCCAGCGACTGATCGACGCCGCCATCGCGTTGTTCATCCGGCACAGCTTCGCCGGCACCTCCCTGCAGATGATCGCCGACGAACTGGGCATCACCAAGGCCGCTATCTACCACCACTTCCGGACTCGCGAGCAGCTGCTGACCGCGGTGCTCGAACCGATCATCGACAGACTGCGCGAGATCATCGAAGCGGCCGAGACGCGGCGGTCCGTGTCCGCCCGCGCCGAGTGCATGCTCAACGGTTACGCCCGGCTCGCAATCGAGGACCCGGCGCTGATATCGGTACTGGCCTCCGACCCGGGTGTGCATAGCCTGCTGAAGGCCAGCCGGGAGTGGACCGACCTCATCGCTCGGCAACTCGCGCTGCTCGCCGACGTCCGGCCGGGGCCGGAAGGCCTTGTGCGGGCACGCTTCGTCTTCGCCGGCATGGCCGGTTCGGGTGGGCCGAGCCGCGATCTCGATGCGGAGTCGACGCAGCGGAATCTGGTGGAGGCGGGCCGCCACACACTTGGCCTCCGCGCCCCCCGTCGCCCGTGATAGCGGCGAAACATTCTGCTTCACAACAAATTGAAGGTATTGCAGACACCGTCAACCGATGGTTGCGGCGGAAGGAGACACATCATGGCCAGCACCACCAAGACCGCGTTGGTGACCGGGGGTGGCTCCGGTATCGGGCAGGCGGTGGCCAACCGGCTGCGCGCTGACGGCTACCACGTGGCCACGATCGACCTCAACCCCTCCGAAACCGACTTCGCCTACACCGCCGATGTCACCGACCGCGCCCAGATCGACGCCGCGCTCACCGAGATCCGCCAGGCCCTGGGGCCGGTCACCGTTCTGGTCAACGCCGCCGGGCGCGAGAACTTCCGCCGGTTCACCGACACCAGCTTCGCCGAGTGGCAAAAGACCATCGACATCAACCTGCACGGGGTCTTCCACACCACCCAGGCCGTACTGCCCGACATGATCGAGGCCGGCTGGGGCCGCATCGTCAACATCTCCTCCTCGAGCACCCACTCCGGAGTGCCCTACATGTCGGCCTATGTGGCCGCCAAATCCGGGGTCAACGGACTGACCAAGAGCCTGGCGCTGGAATACGGCCCGGCCGGCATCACCGTCAACGCCGTCCC
>Ga0210086_1000320_pt1 | contig 29696 bp, 25 predicted proteins | sample China_Galinas_PW_3_FD_184867 | JGI IMG/M metagenome (GOLD analysis project Ga0210086, IMG submission 184867) | Wetland microbial communities from San Francisco Bay, California, USA, that impact long-term carbon sequestration - China_Galinas_PWB_D2... | ecosystem: Environmental > Aquatic > Marine...
TCGTGCGTGTGTAGGAACCCGCATCGTCACCCGCCGAGGGCCCGCCTCAGCTCAACGACACGAACCCCCACCGCGGTAATCCGCCACCCACCACTGCACGCTTATTCACGAAGAGCCTGTTAAGCCCGCGCGCTTTCGGCTCTTCTCCAGCTGCAGAAGGAGGCGCTTTCGGTCAAGTCCACCGCCGTACCCGGTGAGGCTGCCGCTGGCGCCGATCACTCTGTGGCAGGGCACGATGATCCCAATTGGATTGCGACCGTTGGCCAGTCCGACGGCACGAGATCCACCGGGCGCGCCGATCTGCGCCGCGATCTCGCCATACGATCGCGTCTCGCCATATGGAATGGTCTGAAGCGCCGCCCAGACGCGCTGCTGAAACTCCGTGCCCGACAAACCCAGGGTGACGCCGAAATCGGTGAGCTCGCCGGCGAAGTAGGCGTCGAGCTGCGCAACCGCTTCCGGGAAGGCGTCCTCGTCTTCGGTCCAGCCCGATCGATCCGGCTCGTGCGGTTGGCCCGCCATCCGCAGGTGGGCCAGCGTGGTGTCGCGGCCAGCCAGGGTCAGAGGGCCGATGGGGCTGTCGATGATCCGAAAACGCATGGTGCTCATTGCTTCTCCTTTGATGGCCACTGGTTGACGGGGTGGTCGAGGGTTGCCCACAAATGTTGCGTCGCATACGACCGCCATGGGCGCCACCGTGTGCTGTGCTCGCTCAACGCACGAACGTCGGTGGGCAAGCCCAGATTCTTTGCCGCCGTGCGAATTCCGCCGTCAGCGACGGGAAACGCATCAGGGTCGCCCAACCCCCGCATCGCGATCACCTCGGTGGTCCACGGTCCAACACCAGGCAGGTCCACCAGTTGACGCCGCGCGCGTTGCCAGTCGCAGCCGGGACCGAGGGCGACCGCCCCGGCGGCCAGAGCGTTCACCAGCTCAATCAGGCTGCGCTGGCGCGACTTTGGTAAGGCGAGATCAACCGGGCTGAGGTCGGCGAGCCGGTCGACCGACGGAAAGACGGACATCAGCCCGCCGTCGGGGTCTCCGATCGGTGTGCCGTACGTTTTGACTATCCGTGCGCAATGCGTGCGCGCCGCCTTCATCGACACCTGCTGGCCGATCACCGCCCGCACAGCGAGCTCGTGTTCGTCGACGGTGCGGGGGATGCGCTGGCCGGGTTGCTTGGCGACCAACGGGGCAAGGTCGCGGTGGGTGCTCAGGAAGTCGACCACCGCCTCCGGGTCGGCGTCCAGGTCCAGCAAGCGCCGGCAGCGGGCAATCGCAGTGGACAGATCGCGAAAATCGTTCAGTTGCAACGCGCAACGGACATGATCGGGTGTCGGCGTCAGGCTGACAATCCCGTTGCCCCACGGCAGCCGCAGCGTTCGTCGGTAAGCACCATCGCGTACCTCTTCGCAACCGGGAATCGCGCCTGCCGTCAAATGACCGAACAGGCCCTCGAACGCGAACGGCGCACGCGTCGGCAGCCGCAACGCCACGGTTCGCGCGCCCTCCCCGCCGGCATCCGGGCCGGTTCGGCGAGCAGCCTTCTCACGCAGCTCGGTCGGACTGTTGGCCACCACTTCGCGAACCGTGTCGTTGAATTGCCGGATGCTGGAGAATCCGGCCGCAAACGCGACGTCACTGAACGGCAGATCGGTGGTCTCGATAAGCACGCGCGCCGTCTGCGTCCGCTGGGCCCGGGCCAGCGCGAGCGGCCCAGCGCCGACCTCCGCCTGAAGAAGACGCTCGAGCTGGCGTGAGGTGTAGCCCAGCTTGGCGGCCAGCCCGGTGACGCCGTCGCGGTCCACCGTGCCGTCGGCTATCAACCGCATCGCCCGCGCCACCACGTCACCGCGGACATTCCACTCCGGCGATCCGGGCGACGGGTCGGGGCGGCAGCGCTTGCACGGCCGGAAACCCGCACGCTGCGCAGCCGCGGCGGTCGGGTAGAACCGGACATTGCGTGCGAAGGGTGAGCGCGCCGGGCAACTGGGGCGGCAGTAAATCCGCGTCGTCAGGACCGCGGTGACAAACCAACCGTCGAACCGGGCGTCCTTGGACTGGATCGCCCGATAGCAGCGGTCGAAGTCGTCGTGCATACGTCGACAATTACACGCCCCCACCGACAACACTGGCGGAAATCCGACATCACGGTCGGTCGATGCGGTCCGCGTCGACCGGGACGGCGAGTGTGGTCGGCTCGTCGCGGCCGCGCAGAACGACCTCGTCGTCGAGCGTCCAACTCCGTTGCTCGGTTTCGCCGGCCTCTGCCACGGCCTCAGCCGAGGCCAACAGCCGGGTTGGATGCGATTTGGCCAGTTCGCATAGCCGCGCCGCCTCGTTCACCGGGTCGCCGATCACTGTGTACTCGAAGCGCTCGTAGGCGCCGACGTTGCCCGCGACGGCCTTGCCCGCGGCGACCCCGACGCCTGCGGGACATTCGGGCACCTCCTCGCGCAGCCGACTAACGATTGCGCGCGCAGCCGCCAGGGCGTCGGCTTCGGGCCGCTGCAACCGCACCGGCGCTCCGAACACGGCCAGCGAACCGTCCCCTTCGAACTTGTTCAACAGGCCGTGATGCTGGTCCACCTCGTCGACGATCACGGCGAAGAACCGGTTGAGCAACCCCACCACCTCGATCGGCGGCTTGCTGCTCACCAGCTGCGTCGAGCCGATCATGTCGACGAAAAGCACTGCGACATGGCGCTCCTCGCCACCTAACTCCAGTTCCTGCTCCTCGGCCGCGGCGGCGACCTCCCGACCGACGTGCCGGCCGAAGAGGTCACGGAGTCGCTCGCGTTCCCGCAGCCCATGAACCATCGAGTTGAAGCCGCGCTGCAACTCGCCCAGCTCGGTGCCGTCGAACACCACCAGGTCGCAGTCGAGGTCGCCGTCCTCGACTTGTTTGAGCGCCGCACGCACCACCCGGACCGGGGTGACGATCAGCCACGCGACGATCCACATCAACATCGAGCCGAAAACCAATGCCACGATGCCCAAGATCAGTACTGCGTAGGCGAACTGGGTCTGCGTGAGGTTCTGCAGCGACAACGTGAACACGGCCAGCAAAACGATGCCGGAGACGATCACACCGGACCCGAGCGCCCACCCGGTCATGATGCGACCCATGATGCGGGGCGCGAATCGACGCGATGGTGGACCAGCTTCCAGCGCTTGTGCGGCGACGGGGCGCAAGGCGAATTCGGTGAACATGTAGCAGATCGCCGTGACCACGATTCCGCTGAAGCTGACCGCGAACAGGTATCGGGGTATGAATGCGCTGTTCACGAGTCCATAGAGCGTCGTGAGCAACGCGGTGCCGATGCCCCACAGAACGAGGTGAATAGCCGCCAGCCGCCACGGCGCCAGAAACGTGTTGCGCTGGTCCTTGCGGTTCGGTGTCCGACCCTCGATCGACCAGCGCAGCGAGTTCACGATGCGACGGGTCATCCAGAACACACCGACGAACAGCGCAGCGCCGATGTAGGCCGGACCGATCCCGAACGTCAGCCACAACGGCGCGTCGGTGAAGATGCTTGGCACCGGTATCGCCACCGTCACCACCAACAGGGCGACAGCGACGCCGATCACGTTCGCGCTCAGCACGAACACGGTGAGGATGACCTGGATGCGCACCCGCTTGCGCTGTGGGTTCTCCTCAGCGCGACCCAGCAGCCAGGTACCGAAGTCCGGCGTCTCCGACTGCCGGCTGCTTTGCCGCGTCACCCGCTCGAGGACCCGCCCCAGCCGCTGGGCGAGCGACAGCTTGGCAACCATGGTTCTCCTCAGCCTAGTTGCTGGGCGCTGCCCCTAGAGTGAACGCGTGCGTCTCGTGATCGCCCGCTGCACCGTCGACTATCTCGGACGACTCACCGCACATCTGCCATCGGCACGACGGCTTCTGTTGATCAAGGCCGACGGATCGGTCAGCGTGCATGCCGACGACCGCGCGTACAAGCCGCTGAACTGGATGAGCCCGCCGTGCCGATTGACCGAAATCAGCGAGGGATCGTCAGCGGTGTGGGTGGTGGAAAACAAGACCGGCGAGCAGTTGCGCATCACGATCGAGGACGTTGAGCACGACTCCACCCACGAACTCGGAGTCGACCCCGGCTTGGTGAAGGACGGCGTCGAGGCGCATCTGCAGGCGCTGCTCGCAGAGCACGTGGAACTGCTGGGAACCGGGTACACGCTGGTACGTCGCGAGCATATGACACCGATCGGGCCGGTCGACCTGTTGTGCCGCGACGAGCAGGGGCGGTCGGTGGCCGTTGAGATCAAGCGGCGCGGAGAGATCGACGGCGTGGAACAGTTGACCCGATACCTCGAACTGCTCAACCGCGACAGCTTGCTCGCTCCGGTTAGCGGAGTGTTCGCCGCCCAGCAGATCAAGCCGCAAGCGCGCACACTGGCGGTGGATCGCGGAATCCGTTGTATCACATTGGATTACGATGAAATGCGTGGTCTGGATAGTAGCGAGTACCGGTTGTTCTGATGACTCGACGAAACAAGCGCGCCGCCCGGCAAGATCCCTTGCCGCCGCTGGGTGGCACCCGTCGGGTGGAGACTGGACCTGACGGCTATGACTATGAAGTCCGTCCCGTCGCCGCGGCGCGTGCCACCAAGTCGTACCGCTGCCCCGGCTGTGATCACGAAATCCGTTCCGGCACGGCCCATGTGGTGGTGTGGCCTGCGGACGTCGGTGGCGTGGAAGATCGCCGCCACTGGCACACCGCATGCTGGCGGCACCGCGCTACGCGCAGCCCGACGCGAAAGTGGTCTTAGCGAATATCAGGATTGCTGCGCCGGCTCGACCAGCTCGATCAGCACGCCGCCGCCATCCCTGGGATGGATGAAGTTGATCCGTGAGTTGGCGGTGCCGCGTCGCGGCACGTCGTAGAGCAACCGGATGCCCTCGTCTTCCAACCGCCTGGTGAGCTGATCCAAGTTGCTGACGCGGTAAGCGAGCTGCTGCAGCCCGGGCCCGCGCTTGTCGAGGAACTTGGCGATCGGCGACGAGTCGCTGATCGGAGCCATCAGCTGAAGCTGGGCGCTGCCGACCGGTGCACCGCGCACCGAAAGCATGGCTTCGCGGATGCCCTGGTCCTCGTTGAGCTCCTCATGCAATACGATCATGCCGAGGTAGTCGTGATACCACGCGATCGCGGCGTCGAGGTCTGGCACGGCGACCCCGACGTGGTCGATCGCCGTCACCAGCGCGCTGGCGAGAAGTGGGCGGGTATCAACCTGCTCGGTGGTCATAACGTCAAGGTAACCTAACGACAAATATTTCGCTTCCCCGATTTGTACCCACCGAGCGGCAAACCAATCCTTGGAGGTAGTGATGACGACGTCGGTGATTGTTGCTGGAGCGCGCACGCCGATTGGCAAGCTGATGGGATCGCTCAAAGATTTCTCCGGCTCTGACCTGGGTGGGATCGCGATCGCAGGCGCCCTGGCGAAGGCCAGCGTGCCGGCCTCCCTGGTGGACTACGTGATCATGGGCCAGGTGCTCACCGCCGGAGCGGGCCAGATGCCCGCGCGGCAAGCAGCGGTGGCCGGCGGCGTCGGCTTGGACGTCCCGGCGCTGACCATCAACAAGATGTGCCTGTCGGGGATCGACGCGATCGCGCTGGCCGATCAGCTGATCCGCGCGGGTGAGTTCGATGTGGTGGTCGCCGGTGGGCAGGAGTCGATGACGGCCGCGCCCCACCTGCTGATGGGCAGCCGGGCAGGCTACAAGTACGGCGATGTCACCGTCCTCGACCACACGGCCTACGACGGGTTGCACGATGTCTTCACCGACCAGCCGATGGGCGCCCTGACCGAGCACCGCAACACCATCGACCAGTTCACCCGCAGCGAGCAGGACGGCTACGCGGCGCGTTCGCACCAGCTGGCGGCGGCGGCCTGGAAGGACGGCGTGTTCGCCGACGAGGTGGTGCCCGTCAACATTCCGCAGCGTAAGGGCGATCCGATCGAATTCGCCGAGGACGAGGGCATCCGCGCAAATACCACCGCGGAGTCGCTATCCGGCCTCAAGCCGGCGTTTCGCCAAGACGGCACCATCACGGCCGGTTCGGCGTCGCAGATCTCCGACGGCGCGGCCGCCGTCGTCGTGATGAGCAAGCGAAAGGCCGAGGAACTCGGGCTGAGCTGGCTGGTGCAGATCGGCGCACACGGTGTGGTTGCCGGGCCGGATTCGACGTTGCAGTCGCAGCCGGCCAACGCGATCAAGAAGGCGGTCGCACGCGAGGGCATTGCGGTGGACCAGCTCGACGTCATCGAAATCAACGAGGCGTTTGCGGCCGTCGCTCTTGCCTCCACCCGAGAACTGGGCGTGGACCCGCAAAAAGTCAACGTCAACGGCGGTGCGATCGCCGTCGGACACCCGATCGGGATGTCGGGCGCCCGCATCACGCTGCACGCCGCCTTGGAGCTCGCCCGGCGCGGCTCCGGCTACGGCGTGGCCGCGTTGTGCGGCGCGGGCGGGCAGGGAGACGCTCTGATCCTGCGGGCGGGCTAGCTGTCCGTTGAGGTTGCTGCCGACCGCGTGGTGCGCCGTGCAGACCGATGATGTGATGTTCGTCATATCGATGGTCCGGAGCGGGTCAACCGGGTGCGACGAGGCCGCGGACAACGTGGCAAACTTGACGACGTGACCCGTCCGCGTCCACCGATCGCGCCCGCCATGGCGGGCGCCGTCGACCTTTCCGCGCTCAAGCAACGCGTCGCGCCGAGCAGCGACACCGGCGGGGCGGCCGGCGCGCAGGCCGGTGTCGAGATCACCGAGACCAATTTCGAAGCCGATGTGCTCGCCCGGTCCAACGAGGTGCCGGTCGTGGTGGTGTTGTGGTCGCCGCGCAGCGAAGCGTCGGCTCAACTGGCCGACGAGTTGGCGGATCTGGCGGCGGCCGATGCCGGCAAGTGGTCGTTGACCACCGTGAACGTCGACGCCACGCCGCGGGTGGCGCAGATCTTCGGTGTGCAGGCCGTGCCGACCGTCGTCGCCGTGGCTGCCGGACAGCCGATTTCCAGCTTCCAAGGGGTCCAGCCACCCGAACAGCTGCGCGGCTGGGTCGACTCGCTGGTGTCGGCCACTGCCGGAAAGCTCAGTGGCACTGCGGATTCGGAACCCGAAGAGGCGGATCCCGGGTTGGCGCAGGCGCGCGAGCTGCTCGAGGCGGGCAACTTCGATGGTGCGCTCGAGGCGTACACCACCTTGCTGGAACAGGACCCGGCGCACCCGGAAGCGAAGGCCGCTATCCGTCAGATCTCGTTCTTGGCCCGCGCCACCAAGCAGCGCCCGGACGCCACCCGGGCCGCCGACGCCGCGCCTGACGACATCGAAGCGGCGTTCGCGGCCGCCGACATCGAGATCCTCAACCAGTTGGTCGACGCGGCGTTCAACCGGCTGATCGACCTGGTCAGACGCACCTCCGGCGACGACCGCACCAAGGTGCGAACCCGGCTGATCGAGTTGTTCGACCTGTTCGACCCAGCCGACCCGGCGGTCATCGCCGGCCGGCGAAGCCTCGCCAACGCGCTGTACTGAGCTACCTGATCTGCCCCCGGGCTGGGGACGCTCGGGTGCTTACTCGGGCTCCAGCCACAGCGCCGACAGCGGCGGTAGCACCATCACGGCCGAGGCCGGACGGCCGTGCCAGGGCTCGTCGACTGCTTCGACGGCTCCGTAGTTGCCGATCCCTGCGCCGTTGTAGATCGTCGCGTCGGTGTTCAGCCTTTCGCGCCAGCGGCCGGCGCGCGGCAGTCCCAGTCGGTAACGGCTGTGCTCGGCGCCGGCAAAGTTGAAGACACAGGCCAGCGTTGAGCCGTCGCTACCGAAGCGCAGGAAGCTCAGCACGTTGTTCGCCGAGTCGTTCGCGTCGATCCACGAGTAGCCCTCGGGACTGCTGTCATGCGTCCACAACGCCGGGTGGCTGCGGTAGATCTCGTTGATGTCGTGGACCATGCGCAATATGCCGTTGGAAAAGCCACCTTCGCCGAGCTGGAACCAGTCGACGCCGCGCTCCTCCGACCATTCGGCGCGCTGGCCGAACTCCTGTCCCATGAACAGCAGCTGCTTGCCCGGATGCGCCCACTGGTAGGCCAGCAGGCTGCGCAGTCCGGCGGCCTTCATGTGGTCGTTGCCCGGCATTCGGCTCCACAGCGTGCCCTTGCCGTGTACCACCTCGTCGTGGCTGATCGGTAGTACGAAATTCTCGCTGAACGCGTAGAGCAGCGAGAACGTCATCTCATGATGGTGGAAGCTGCGATGAACCGGATCCCGGCCGATGTAGCCGAGGGTGTCGTTCATCCAGCCCATGTTCCACTTCATCGAAAAGCCAAGGCCACCAATGCTGGTCGGCCGCGTGACACCCGGCCACGACGTCGACTCCTCCGCGACGGTGACGATACCCGGGGCGACCTTGTGCACGGTGGCATTCATCTCTTGGAGGAACTGCACCGCTTCGAGGTTCTCTCGTCCGCCGTAGATGTTGGGCGTCCAGCCGCCGTCCGGGCGCGAATAGTCGAGATAGAGCATCGACGCCACCGCGTCCACCCTCAGCCCGTCGACATGGAACTCCTCCAGCCAGTACAGCGCGTTGGCTACCAGGAAATTGCGCACCTCGGGGCGGCCGAAGTCGAAAACGTATGTGCCCCAGTCGAGTTGTTCACCGCGACGGGGGTCGGAGTGCTCGTAGAGCGCTGTGCCGTCGAATCGTCCCAACGCCCATGCGTCCTTCGGGAAGTGGGCGGGCACCCAGTCCACGATGACACCGATCCCGGCCTGGTGCAGGGCGTCGACCAATGCCCTGAAGTCGTCGGGAGTGCCCAGCCGCGACGTCGGCGCGTAGTACGACGTGACCTGATACCCCCACGATCCGCCGAACGGATGCTCGGCGACCGGAAGCAGCTCGACGTGCGTGAACCCCTGGGAGAGAACGTACTCGGTGAGTTCGCCGGCGAGTTGGCGGTAGCTCAGCCCGGGTCGCCACGACGCCAGGTGCACCTCGTAGGTGCCCATCGGCTCGAACACCGGGTTCTTTTCGGCACGCCGGGTCATCCAGTGCTCGTCGCTCCATCGGTAGGTGCTCGTCGTCACCTTCGAGGCGGTTTGAGGCGGCACTTCGGTGGCGAACGCGAACGGGTCGGCGCGGTCCGTGACGACGCCGTCGGCGCCGTGCACCCGGAACTTGTAGAGACCGCCCACGTCGAAGCCGGGCCAGAACAACTCCCACACCCCAGCGGCGCCCAGCACTCGCAGTTGCGCCTCGTTGCCGTCCCAGCGGTTGAACTCCCCGATCAGGCTGACGCCCTTGGCGTTTGGCGCCCAAACCGCGAACGACACGCCGTGCACATCCCCGTCAGGTGTTCGAAAGGTGCGCGGATGTGCGCCCAGGATCTCCCAAAGCCTTTCGTGGCGGCCCTCATTGAACAGATGCAGGTCCACCTCGCCGAGCGTTGGCAGGAAGCGGTAACCATCGGCGACTGTATGCACGTCGACCGCACCGTCGGCACCGGGGTAGCTCACCTCGAGGCGGTAGTCGATGAGATCGACGAACGGCACCGCCACGGCGAACAGTCCGCCTTCGAGGTGCCGCAACGGGAAGCGGTCCGATCCGACCAGGGCGGCGACCTCGACAGCGTGCGGCCGGTAGGCCCGGATCACGGTGTGATCGCCGTATTCATGGGCTCCCAGGATGGAATGCGGGTCGTGGTGCTCGCCGGCCAGCAGGCGGTCGAAGTCCGACCGGGCAGGCGCCAGGTACGTGTTGTACTGCTTGGATTGTGTCATTCGTTACTCCCTGCGCAGTAGCGCCAAGCGTGCCTCGTCGGGCACACGCGGCAGGTGCACGATGTGTGCAACGTTTCTTGCCGGATCCAGGCGGACGTAATTTGCCTGGCCCCAGTGGTATTCCTCACCGGTGATCTCGTCGCGTACCCAGAAGCGGTCGTACCACTCCATACCCAACGCCGGCAGGTCTAACCACAGCGTCGAGTCCTCGGGGCCGAACGGGTTGAGCGTCACGACCACCAGCACTGCGTCGCCGGTCGACGGGTCGAACTTGCTGTAGGCCAGAAGCGCGTCGTTGTCGACATGGTGGAAGTGGACGGTGCGCAGCTGGTGGAGCGCAGGATGCAAACGCCGGATCCGGTTGAGGCGGGTGATGAACGGCTCGAGGGATTCCTCGCGTTCCAGCGCCCCCGGGAAGTCGCGCGGGCGCAGTTGGTACTTCTCGGAGTCGAGGTACTCCTCGCTGCCCTCGCGCACCGGCCGGTGTTCGAACAGCTCGTAGCCCGAGTAGACGCCCCACGCCGGGCTCATCGTCGCTGCGAGCACCGCGCGGATGGCGAACATTCCCGGCCCGCCGCGCTGCAGGCTCTCGTGGAGGATGTCGGGCGTGTTCACGAAGAGGTTCGGCCGCGCATAGTCGGCGTGTTCGGCGATCTGCTGCGCGAATTCCGTCAACTCCCACTTGGCGGTGCGCCACGTGAAATACGTGTACGACTGTGTGAATCCCAGCTTGGCCAGGCCGTACAAGCGGGCCGGGCGGGTGAATGCCTCGGACAAGAACAGCACGTCGGGGTCGGCGCTCTTCACCTCTTCGATCAGCCATTCCCAGAAGTTCGGCGGCTTGGTGTGTGGATTGTCGACACGAAACACTTTGACGCCGTGGCTAATCCAGTGCCGCACCACTCGCAGCACTTCGTGATACAGACCGTCGGGGTCATTGTCGAAGTTCAGCGGATAGATGTCCTGGTACTTCTTCGGCGGATTCTCCGCGTAGGCGATCGTCCCGTCCGGCAGCACGGTGAACCAGTCCCGGTGCTCTCGGGCCCACGGATGGTCGGGCGCGCACTGCAGCGCGAGATCGAGCGCCACGTCCAGGCCCTGATCGCCAGCGGCGGCCACGAACGCGTCGAAGTCGTCGATGGTGCCCAAGTCGGGGTGCACCGCGTCATGGCCCCCCTCGTCGCTGCCGATGGCCCACGGCGAGCCGACATCGCCGGGCGCGGCGGTCACCGAGTTGTTGCGGCCCTTGCGGTGCACCTTGCCAATGGGATGGATCGGCGGCAGGTACACGACGTCGAACCCCATCTCGGCGATTCGTGGCAACGTCTCGGCGGCGGTGGCGAACGTGCCGTGCACCGGCTTGCCGTCGGCGCCCCAGCCTCCGGTGGAACGGGGAAACATCTCGTACCACGAACCGAACCGGGCCAGCGGCCGGTCCACCCACACCCCGTACTGCTCGCCACGAGTCAGCATTTCCCGCAGGGGGTACTGCGCCAACAGCTCGGTGACCTCGTCGGTGGACGCGTCGCCCACCCGGGTCAGCGGGTCGCCCGGGGCACGCAGCGCCGTCGCTGCCTCCTGCAGCGGGTCGCGCAACTTTCGGGGCATACCCATCGCGGCCCGCTCGAACAACTTCGCGCCCGCCAGGAGGTCGTTGGACAACTCGGGTTCGCCCTGGCCGGCGTCGAGCTTCGCGGTCACCGCACGTCGCCACGTCCCGATCGGATCGCCCCAACCGTCGACCCGAAACGTCCACAAGCCCACGCCGTCGGGCGTGAACTCGGCATGGAACACGTCGGGCGTCGCGCCCAGCGACATCGGGACCGGTATCGGCTTCACGCGCTGCAGGCCGGCGGCTGCGGGGCCGGGCACGGCCGTCCTGCGGTCGGCGGTCTTGGCAAGGCGCGGGTAGCTGCGACCCAGGCGACGGACCACCAGCGTCGCGGCCACCGCCTCGTGGCCTTCCCGCCACACCGTGGCCGACACCGGAACGGTTTCGCCCACGACGGCTTTGGCCGGGTACCTTCCGCAAGAGATCGCGGGCCGCACGTCATCGATTTCGATTCGACCGGGCACCCGACACTCCTTCGATCGCGCGACACGCCTGCCGCGGTAGTTGTTCGGCCGTCGTATCTTCCTTGTCCCGCTTGTTCCCACCGTAGTGTCGGTCCCAAACGCGGAGGGCGGCGACAGGGCGATTTCGGTCGGGCGCCGCCGGTCGTGAACACTTCACCTAGTCGTGAACACTTCACCTAATGGTCTTCGCGCAAGCGGCTCATCCGCCCTGCGCGACGTCGGATTCTCAGTAAGGTAAGGGCGCGTGAAGGCACTGCGTCGTTTCACCGTCCGCGCTCATCTGCCCGACCGCCTTGCCGCGCTGGAGCAGCTGTCGGTGAACCTGCGATGGTCGTGGGACGGGCACACCCAAGAGCTGTTCGCCGCGATCGATTCCGCATTGTGGGAACGCAGTGGCCGCGATCCGGTTGCGCTGTTGGGCGCGGTGACCCCGCAGCGTCTAGACGAGCTCGCCGTCGACAAGCGGTTCCTCGACCGGCTGGACGGGCTGGCCGACGACCTTCGGGACTATCTGACTCGTCCGCTGTGGTACCAGCAGCAGTCCGCGGCCGGTGCGGCGCTGCCCACGGGAATCGCCTACTTCTCGATGGAGTTCGGCGTGTCAGAGGTGCTGCCCAATTATTCGGGTGGTCTGGGCATCCTGGCCGGCGATCACCTCAAGGCGGCCTCAGATCTGGGTGTGCCGTTGATCGCGGTAGGGCTTCACTACCGGTCCGGCTACTTCCGCCAATCGCTGACCGCTGACGGTTGGCAGCATGAGACTTATCCGTCGTTGGACCCGCAAGGATTGCCGCTACGGCTGCTGACCGGCCCGACGGGCGAGCCGGTTCTGGTGAAGCTGGCGTTGCCAGATGAGAACGAGTTGCGGGCCAGGGTGTGGATCGCGCAAGTGGGCCGAATCCCGTTGCTGCTGTTGGACTCCGACGTTCCCGAGAACGAGCACGACCTGCGCGGCGTCACCGATCGGCTGTACGGCGGCGACCAGGACCACCGCATCAAGCAGGAGATACTGGCCGGCGTCGGCGGCGTACGGGCGATTCGCGCGTTCAGCGCCGCCGAGGGCATCGCCGCCCCGGAAGTGTTCCACATGAACGAGGGCCACGCCGGCTTTCTCGGCCTGGAGCGGATCCGCGAGTTGATGACCGACTCCAAGCTGGATTTCGAGACGGCGCTGACGGTGGTGCGGTCCAGCACCGTGTTCACCACGCACACCCCGGTGCCCGCCGGCATCGACCGCTTCCCGGTCGACATGGTTGAACACTATTTCGGTGGGGACGGCAGGAAAAAGTCCGCATTGGTGCCCGGCGTGCCGCTGGACCGCATCATCGCGCTCGGCGCCGAGGACGACGCGACGAAGTTCAACATGGCGCACATGGGGCTTCGGCTGGCTCAGCACGCAAACGGCGTGTCGGTGCTGCACGGCCGCGTCAGCCGGCACATGTTCAACGAGCTGTGGCCCGGATTCGACCCGGAAGAGGTGCCGATCGGATCGGTCACCAACGGCGTCCACGCCTACACCTGGGCTGCGCCGCAGTGGCTCGAGCTGGGCCGCGAGCTGCTCGGTTCCGACTCTCCGAGCGAGCCGGAGGTCTGGGAACGCATCCAACAAGTCGATCCCGGTCACATCTGGTGGATACGTTGCCAGCTGCGCGAGCAGCTGGTCAACGACGTGCGCCGCCGGTTACACTTGTCATGGCGGCAGCGCGGCGCTCCGGAAGCCGAATTAGGTTGGATTGCAGAGGCTTTCGACCCGCATGTGCTGACGATCGGTTTCGCCCGCCGGGTGCCGACGTACAAGAGGCTGACGCTGATGCTGCGCGACCCAGATCGCCTGGAGAGCCTCCTGTTGGACGAGCAACGGCCGATTCAGATGATCGTCGCCGGTAAGTCGCATCCGGCCGATGACGGCGGTAAGGCGCTGATCCAGCAGGTGGTGCGGTTCGCAGACCGGCCCGCGGTGCGGCACCGGATCGCGTTCCTGCCCGACTACGACATGTCGATGGCACGGCTGCTGTATTGGGGATGCGACGTGTGGCTGAACAATCCGCTGCGTCCGCTGGAGGCGTGTGGCACGTCAGGGATGAAGAGTGCACTCAACGGTGGATTGAACCTGTCGATCCGCGACGGCTGGTGGGACGAGTGGTACGACGGCGAAAACGGTTGGGAGATCCCGACGGCCGACGGCGTCTCCGACGAACGCCGCGACGACCTGGAAGCCGCCGCCCTGTACAACTTGCTCGAATCGACTGTGGCACCGAAATTTTACGAGCGTGAGGGCTCGATTCCCCGTCGCTGGGTCGAGATGGTGCGCCATACGCTGCAGGTGTTGGGTCCGAAGGTGCTGGCGTCGAGGATGGTCCGCGACTACACGGAGCAGTACTACAAGCCGGCCGCGGAATCGTTGCACCGCACGATCGCGCCGGTCGGCGGCGAGCTGTTCGGCAACGCGCGCGGGTTGGCCAAATACCGGCACAAGGTCTCCGCGGCCTGGCCAAAGATACAGGTGAGCGAAGTGGACAGCGCAGGCCTGCCCGACACTCCGCTTTTGGGCTCGAAGATGACGTTGACCGCGACCGTGGCGCTGGCCGGGCTCTCGCCCGAAGAAGTCACGGTGCAAGCCGTGTTGGGCCGCGTGGACGCCGACGACACGCTGGTCGATCCGGTCTATGTCCCGATGTCCCACACCGCCAGCACGGGCACCGGCGCCGAAACCTTCGCCACCACCACACCACTGCCGGTGGCGGGATCGGTCGGATACACGGTTCGGGTGCTGCCGCACCATCGGCTGCTGGCCGGGGACGACGAACTGGGGTTGGTCACGCTCGCCTAACCGCGAGGTATCGGTCCTCTCCCGAATCGGCGTGTACCCGTTACCGATCGGTGTGGCCATGTCACGCTCCCGCCATGGTGCCTCGTCGCGTCACCGCGGTTCTGGCCTGCCTGGCTGTCTGCGTGGCATCTGCACCACCGATGCGGGCCGACACGGATCCAGACACATCGCCGGCCGAGACCGTCGCTGCGCCTGACAGTGCCGTGTCCACCGAGGCCGCCTTACCAACCGACCATGGGGGGATTCCGTCCGCCGAACCCGCCACCACGAGAACCCCGGATGGCTGGATGCTGACGATCTTCTCGAATCATGAGACGCTGCTCCCGGTACCGCCGCTGACCACGGCATTGTCGTCGCGGGACTACGTCGTCGGTGGCACGTTCGCGGCATCGCTGGTCGGCCCGGGAGAGCCACGCGGCGTTCTCGAGGTGGGCTATCAGATCGGCTGCGGGATCGACATGAGCACAAGCAACGGCGTCACGTTGGCGGGTACCAGCGGCCTCAGCCCATCACTGGGCGTCATAGCACTGCCGGCGGAGCCGACCCTCCTTCCGTCGGTGGCCACGCCAGTGACCGGTGCGATCACCATTGGTCTCAAGCCGGGCATCATCAACATCATCCCGGTGGACAAGAAGGAGTTCAAAGGCGCCGAGCCGTGGGTGATGATCTCCAACTTCCACGTCAAGATCGACGGCTGTCTCGGTCAGTCGTTCATCCGCTCCTATGTGACGCTGACACGACAGACCGAACAGTCCGACGCGGTGCTGTCGTGGCTGGGCAACACCAAGACCGTCTGAGGCTGCATCGCATGGCGCTGCCTCGGCTCGGCATGCAGAACTACGACTGCCGGCACCACCGAGCGGTGAAACGCGGCGAAGGCCTTGACCAGACGGGGACGTCAGCGTCCGACGAGCACGGAGCGGCCGGGCGCAGGCGCCGCCCACTGAATCTCCGCCGTCGCTAAATGGGCGTCCGGGAACCGTAGAACTCGTGATCTTCGTTGTACCCGCCTTGACCTAACCCAAGGTGGGCGAAACTCGCCACGAACTCGATCGCCTCGATCCACTTGACCTGTTTGAAACCGATCTCCCTCTCGTTGCGCAGCCGTAGCGGCGCACCATGGGATTCGTTGAGAGGTTCGCCGTTCATTTCATAGGCGAGCAGACACGTCGGCTCACCCATGTGCGCAATCTTGTGGCAGTCGTAGTACCGGCCTCCCCCGGGTCCGTCGGCCCCGTCGGCGAAGGAGTAGAACACCACCCAGCGGGCCGACGGCAGCGGACGCACCACCTCGAGGATGTCCGACAATCGAACGCCTCCCCATTTCGCGACCCCCGACCATCCCTGAATGCAGTAGTGCTGGGTGATGTTTTCGTGTTTGGGCAGCGCGTGAAGCTCGTCGTAGGTCAAATGGACCGGTTTCTCCACGAGTCCTTCGATGCGCAGGCGATAGTCGCGCCAATTGTCGGCCTGCAGACGACGATAGGTCTGGGAGGTCGGTGGCGTACCGTTCGCCCACAGATAGCGTGAAATATCCTTCTCAGAGTATGTTGCGTTCGGACGCAACCTCTCCATCCATGCATTAGCCCAGCCCACCGTCGCGCGACCGACCGCTTGGACCACGCCGGGATAACGCAGCGTGATCGGGGACGCCATCAACCACAAGCCAGCGATGGCGACCATGGCTACGACGTAAACGACCAGTGGCCAATAGGATTCGGTGTCGCTGCCCAAGACGATATGGTTGAGGTTGCCGACCAGCCCGGTAATGAACACCATCACCGTGTGCACGACGATGAAGAAGACGATCCACACCAGGATGGCGAAATGGACGGTGCGTGCCACTTGCCGGTTGAAGATACCTCGGCCGAAACCGAACCGCGCAGCGACCGCCGGAGCCTGCAGCAAGCCGGTGACGAACGCCAGCGGCGCAGCGATGAACACAGTGGTGAAGTAGGCGATGATCTGCAACCCGTTGTAGTTGGTGAAGCCTTCGTTGACCGGGAAGTCAAGCGACGCATACTGAATGGCTGTAGACAGCGCGTTGGGGAACGCGTCCCATGATTGCGGGACGATCCGCTGCCACTGTCCGCTGACCAGCAGCAGGACGTAGAACGCCAGTCCATTGGCCAGCCATAACAGGTCAAAGCCGAAGTGCCACCAACGTGCGAGTCCGATCGTGTGCCGGATACCGGGTATGCCCAACCATTTCGGTAGCGCAACCGCATCGTCTTTGGCCGTCCACACACGGGCAGAATCCTGTTGGTCGAGACGGTCGGGTGGGATCGGATCGCGCATCCGAAACCACGCTGTTCCTGGAAGGCAACCGGAGTTGAGATACAGCCGCGGATGATCTGCCAGGATCTGCAGTCCCGCCCGGATGATGAACATCATGAAGACAAGGTTGAACAGGTGCTGCCACCGCAACCACGTCGGAAATCCAGTGGTGACCGATGGCGCATACGTTGTCGATGTTCCCGGATGAGTCTCCAAAAAGCTTTGCATCCAACTGTATTGACGAAGCTGTTGCGCCAGTGCGATCGCGACAAGCAGCCCTGCGGCGGCGATGGGCAACAGCCACAAGGTGCTAAACCAGCGGCGACCGATTCGAATCGTCGGCACCCGGGCCTGCTCTTGCGGTATCCCCCCGGCCCAATCATCGAGATCGACGTGGCGCGTTAGCACCGTCTGACGGCGACGCTGCTTGAGCAGGGACTCAAGAGGTGCCGGGGACGCGGCACCGTCACAGGGTTGCGAGTCGTCTGACATCTTTTCCATATTTCACCCCGCCACAAGCCTCTTATCGGCACGCCTGCGCAAATGTATGAATCTCTGGGTCTCGGTGTCGCTGTCGTTGACTACATTCGAATTGTGCCCCCTTGGCGCATCTGAGAAGTGATCCCTGATGTGTGGACGGCTTGACGCGCTCCTCATGTTCTTCGCCCGAAAGCCTCGTCACGGATAGCGTTGGAAGCAGCGTTTTTCGTCGCCGAGCACGCCGGCACGGAACGCGTCGATGCGGGAGAACCCCGACGGCACCGATTCGCCGTTGACGTCGCTGGCGGCGAGGCCGTTGGTAAGCATCCCCGAGACCGCTTCGTCGAGGTCCCCGGCCGCCAACTGGACCGTGTGCCCGTCGACGTTGATCTGTTGGGACATCTTGGTGGTCGCGACACCGGTCAAGCACGCGGTACGCAGCGCGGCCGCGGCGTTGTCCAGCACGACACTGGGCTGTTTCTGCTTCTGGATGGCGACCATGTACCGCGACACGAGCACGGAGTAAGCGGTGTTGTCGCCCAGAGGAAGGCCGAAACCACCTCGCTCTTCGCTCGGGGTGCCCATCTCGCCGAGCTTGTCCAGATCGACCGCGATCGTGTTGGTGGCCGGGCAGTAGGAAGCCGGTGGGCTCGGGCGCGCGTCGGGACACGCGTCGGCCTCGGCCGCGTCGAAGCTGAGGTTAGGTGGATTGGCGGGGGAGAAAGTCTGCGTCATCGCGTCGACGATCGCCTTCACTGAATCCTCGCTGACGGGCCATTCACCTGTGGTGTCCTGTGTCAGCGCGACCGGCAGGTCTCCGCGCCGCTGCTCTATCTCGTCTTTGTCGATGGCGATGCACGCGGCGGCGCCGTCGGTGAAACCGGATTGGAATGCCGAGATTCGCTCGAAAGCGGAGCCGTGTTCGTCGCCGTCTGATTCACCTTCGTGCTGAACGGTGTCGCGAAGCGAAATGACCGTGGCGAGAACGCTATTCAGACCCTCGCCGGTGCTCATCGTGAAGCGCGGCGACTTGCCCTCGGCCACCCAGCGCATGTAGACGCCCGCAAAGCAGTCGGCCTGCTGCTCGGCGACCAAGGACGGCGTCGCGGTGCCTGCTAGAAGGGCGCGGCGCTGCACAGCATGCCCGTATTCGTGGCCGAGCACCAGCGGGATCGAGATATCGCCGAACGTCTTGCGTAACAACGGAAGCAGCTGTCCGCGGTCCCAGCCGATGTTGTTGTCGTCCCAGCAGTAGACCGCGTTGACGAAGTCGTATGTGTCGTTGCCGCAGAACTGTTGAGTGCTGTATTCGGTCGAATCCCAAGACACGATCGCGGTGGCGGGCTGGAAGTTGCCCTCCAACGGAGGGCGGTAGGAGCCGTCCCAGAACTCCTCGACATCGCTGACCGACTGCACGGCGAGTTCGTCCTCTTTGCCCCCGTTGGTGCCGTCCACTCGCCTGGTCGGCGCAACCGCATCGGGGCGCAATCCGGACGGACCGTCGGTCGTCGGCAGCCCTGCCACCCGGAACGGGTCGGCGAAGATGGAGACCGGATGCCCGGCGAGCAGATTTGTGCACCCGCTGATCACCAGGGCGGCGCTGGCCGCGAGCACCGCAGCGTGCAACAGTGGTCGTCTCATGGCTACCTTTCGGCCGGTCCGGAACGGACCCAGTTGGCTGACAGGATAGATGGCCGCGCTCCGGGCCAGTGTCGGCTCATCGCGACCCTGGACAGGGCATGTCGGCGGTGAGCCGGTCGAGTGCGGCCAGCACGGTGTCGCGATCGGTCGTAAACCAATACGGCGGCAGGGAATCCCGAAGAAATCGGCCGTAGCGGGCAGTGTCCATCCGGGAGTCGAGAACGGCGACCACGCCTCGGTCGTCCACCCTGCGTAGCAGCCGGCCCGCACCCTGCGCGAGCAGCAGCGCGGCATGGCTGGCGGCGACGGCCATGAAACCGTTACCGCCGCGAGCATTTACCGCGCGCTGTCGTGCCGTGAGCAGAGGATCGTCCGGGCGGGGGAACGGAATCCGGTCGATGATCACCAATGACAGCGACGGCCCGGGCACGTCCACCCCCTGCCACAGGGAAAGCGTTCCGAACAACGACGTTTCCGGCTCAGCGGCAAACCGCTCGACAAGCGCCGCCGTGGCATCCTCGCCTTGGCACAGCACCGGCGTGTTGAGCCGCTCGCGCATCTCCTCAGCGGCGGCGGCCGCCGCTCGCATCGACGAGAACAGGCCCAGGGTGCGGCCATGCGCAGCGGAGACCAGCGCCTCGATCTCGGCGAGTTGCCCGGCAGAGCCGGTGCCGTCCCTGCCGGGCGGCGGCAAGTGGCGGGCTACGTAGAGGATGCCCGACTTGGCATGCGAAAACGGCGATCCCACGTCGATGCCACGCCACCGAAGTTCGGAATCGGCGCCGGAGAGTCCCCACTGCGCGGCGATCGCGTCGAACGACCCGCCGGGTGCCAACGTCGCCGATGTGAGCACCGCGGTGGCGCGGTCGAACAGCCCACCTCTGAGCAGCGACGCCACCGACAACGGTGCCACCCGCAGCTGTGCCAGCCCGCGCCCGTCGTCTCTGGCAAGCCATACGACATCGGGGCGATCGGAAATGCTGGTCTGGAACGACGCCAGAACCCGCATGCAGGTGTCGGCGATGTCCTCGAGTGCGGTGATCGCCTCCGAGCGCGCCGCGCCGGCTCTTGGATCGCTCGACGTCGCCGGGACCGCGCGACGCGCGGTGGTGGCCGCATCCCGCAGCGCAGCGAGATGGGTGGCCAGCACATCGTCGAGGTGGTCGATACGCCCCGGCGCGGCGTCGCGGATCACAGACGTGAACGCGGCTGCTGCCGCGTCGAAACGCTCAGCCAGCTCAGACTCCACCAACCGAGCGATCCGCCGGGTCGCGACTGCGAGGGGCGTCGACGAAAGTTCTTGAGTGGCAACGGCGGTCACCCTGTCCACCAACTCATGTGCTTCGTCGATGACGAGCAGATCGTGGTCGGGAAGGACAGGCGCTTCGGAGATGGCGTCGATGGCCAACAACGCATGGTTTGTCACGACCACGTCGGCACGGCCGGCACGTCCTCTTGCCTTTTCGGCGAAGCACTCGGCCCCGAACGGGCAGCGGGCCACGCCGAGGCATTCCCGTGCCGAGACGCTCAACTGGGCCCAGGGCCGGTCAGGCACCCCGGGCGTCAGCTCGTCACGGTCGCCGGTATCGGTGGTGGATGCCCACGCGGTCAACCGTTGTACGACGCGGCCCAGCGCTGTGGTCGGGGTGGGTTCGAACAGCGCGTCTTCCGCGCTTTCGCTCGCGTCCGGGCCAGATCCGTTGTGAAGCTTGTTCAGGCACAGGTAGTTTCCCCGACCCTTGAGGATCGCAAAGCTGGGGCGACGGGGCAGCGCCGGTTCCAGCGAATCGGCCAGTCGGGGCAGGTCACGTTCGACGAGCTGGCGCTGCAGCGCAATTGTCGCCGTGGAAACCACGACGGGACAATCGGTTTCGACGGCGCGAGCGATCGCGGGGACGAGATAGGCCAGTGACTTGCCCGTGCCGGTGCCGGCCTGCACGGCCAAATGCTCCCCGGTGGCGAACGCCCGCGCCACCGCTTCGGCCATAGCGGCCTGACCCGCCCGCTCGCTGCCGCCGAGCGCGTCGACAGCCATGGCGAGCAGATCGGTCACTTCGACCGCTGGCGTGGCCCCTCCTCAATCGGGTCGGTGGGCGGCACCATCCTGGTCGGAATTGCCGGCTCGCCACGGGAGAGCTTCAGGCCGTCCCACGGCAGGCTCTTGAGCCCCTCGGCCACGCGCCACCGCGCGACGGCCAGGTCATCGTTTGCCACCGGTTCGCCACCACGGACCAACGGCACTGTCAGCGCCCGGCCGGCTTCGGTGGTGGTGGGCTGCCGGCCGGCTGGGTAGACAACTTCCTCCACGACCGTTCCGGTCGGCCGCGCCAACCGCATCGCGTGTTTGTACCCGCCGTGGGATTCCTTGTGACTGCTGCGTTTTTCCACCGGCATTCCGTCGACCTCGACCAGCTTGTACACCATCTGTGCGGTGGGCGCGCCCGAGCCGGTGACCACCGACGTGCCGACACCGTAGCTGTCCACCGGCTCGGCGCGCAGCGCTGCGATCGCGAACTCGTCGAGGTCGCCGGACACCACGATCCGGGTATGCCCGGCGCCGAGGTCGTCGAGCTGGCGGCGGACCTGGCGGGCCAGTATGCCGAGGTCTCCGGAGTCGATCCGCACTGCGCCCAGCTCCGTGCCCGCGACCGCGACCGCGTTCGCGACGCCTGCGGTGATGTCGTATGTGTCGACGAGCAGCGTCGTGTTCACTCCGAGAGCGTCGACCTGCGAGCGAAACGCCGCCTGTTCGTCTGGACCGTCGGCCGTGGTGTGCAGCAACGTGAACGCGTGCGCGCTGGTGCCCAGCGCCGGGACATCATAGCGGCGCTGCGCGGCAAGGTTCGACGAGCCGGCGAAGCCGGCGATGTATGCGGCGCGGGCCGCCGCGATTGCTGCCTGCTCATGAGTGCGCCGCGAACCCATCTCGATGAGCGGCCTGCCCGCGGCGGCGCTGACCATTCGCGCCGCACCTGATGCAACCGCGGTGTCGTGGTTGAGAATCGACAGTGCCAGCGTTTCCAGAACCACACATTCGGCGAAGCTTCCGCACACCGTCAGCACCGGCGACCCCGGGAAATACAGCTCACCCTCGGCGTACCCGTCGACGTCGCCCCGGAATCGATAAAGGGCGAGGTAGTCGACGGTGTCGGGGTCGAGGAAGCCGCGCACCGAGTCGAGTGCGGTGGCGTCGAATTCGAACGACTTCAGCGCTTCGACGAACCGGGCGGTGCCCGCCACAACACCGTAGCGGCGGCCTTCCGGCAAGCGCCGGGCGAACACCTCGAACGTGGTGTACCGGTGGGCGGTGCCGTCCCGGAGGGCGGCCGAAAGCATCGTCAGCTCGTATTTGTCGGTCAGCAGCACGGTCGACTCCGACGGGGTGCTCACACCGCCAACCGTATCGGCTGATTGGGGCGTGCCGGACATAAAGTGTGTCGGTGCCCGTCGGTATTCTTGGGACATGGTTACGCCAGCGCGGACCCGCCCGGGGACTCGCGAGGACGTCGACGTCGATGTCCTCGATGCGGTGGACACGCCCTGGGTCACCATCGTCTGGGACGACCCGGTGAATCTGATGACATATGTGACCTTCGTGTTCCAGAAGCTGTTCGGCTACAGCGAGCCGCATGCCACCAAGCTGATGCTTCAAGTGCACAACGACGGCAAGGCGGTGGTGTCCGCGGGCAGCCGCGAGGCCATGGAAACCGACGTGTCGAAGCTTCACGCCGCCGGGCTGTGGGCGACACTGCAACAGGACCGCTGACCGGCACAGGACGAGGGACGCGACAGGTGCGCAAATGGAAGCGGGTCGACTCCGCTGATGGCCCGCGATTCCGGTCCACGCTCGCCGCCCATGAGGCATCGATGCTCGACAGTCTGGTGAAATCGATGCTCGACATGCTCGACGAGCGTGAATCATCAACGCCGGAAGACGAACTCGAGCAGATCACTGGCATCAAGGCCGGGAATCCGCGGCGCCCTCAGGACGCGACGATGCGGAGGCTGCTGCCGGATTTTTACCGCACCGAACGCAACCATCCGGCGGGCTCGGCGGCGGCGGAGAGCCTCAACGCGGCGCTGCGCAGCCTGCACGAGCCGGCCATCATCGAAGCGAAGCGCGAAGCCGGTGAACGGATGCTGCGCACGATGCCGGCAGGTGGTGGCCGGTTCGAGTTGAGCCGCGAGGACGCCAACGCGTGGGTGGCCACGGTCAATGACATCCGGCTGGCGCTCGGCACGATGCTTGGCATCGGGCCGAACGGTCCGGAGCGCCTGCCCGACGACCATCCGATGGCCGGGCATTTCGATGTCTACCAGTGGCTGACGGTGATGCAGGAATACCTCGTGCTCGCATTGATGGGGCGGCGCTGATGGCGCCATGATCACTTCGAGCGGCGCCATCACCGACGTCGGGGGCATCATGGTCGGCCACCATCACAGGCTCGACGATTCCGGCTGGGCCACCGGAAGCACGGTGCTGCTGCCTCCCCCTGGCACCGTTGCCGCAGTCGAGGTTCGCGGCGGTGCGCCGGGCACCCGCGAAACAGATCTCCTCGACCCGGCCGACACGGTGCGCTACGTCGACGCGATCGTTCTGACCGGCGGCAGCGCGTACGGGCTAGCCGCCGCGGACGGAGTGATGCGGTGGCTGGAGGAGCAGCATCGCGGCATCGTCATGGACGACGGTGTCGGAGACAGGGTGGTGCCCATCGTGCCCGCGGCGGTCATCTACGACCTGGCCGTGGGTGACTGGAGGTACCGGCCTACGGCCGAATTCGGTTACGCTGCAGCGCAATCCGCGGGACGTGACGTCGGCGTCGGTTCGGTGGGCGCGGGCGCGGGTGCCCGCGCCGGTGTGCTCAAGGGCGGGATCGGGACCGCCTCGACGGTGCTGAGTTCGGGCGTCACAGTCGGCGCCCTCGTCGTGGTCAACTGCGTCGGCGATGTCATCGACCCTGCGACGGGCCTGCCCTGGACCAACTACCTGACCGCCGAGCTCGGGCTGTCCTCCCCGCCGCCGGCGCAGGTCACGGCGTTCGCCGCGCTGATGGCCGATCGGGACCGGTACGCGCAGGCATTCAACAGCACGATCGCGGTGGTGGCCACCGACGCGGCGCTCGGCCCGTCAGCGTGCCGGCGGGTGGCGATCATGGCCGCCGACGGACTGGCGCGAGCGATCCGCCCGTCGCATTCCCCGCTGGACGGCGACGCGGTGTTCGTCGTGGCGACCGGGGCGGTCGAGACGCCACCGAGCGGAAAGCTTCCCGCTGCGATGTCCGAGCAGGCCGAGGTCACAGGTGCCGTCGGCGCCGCCGCCGCCGACTGCCTGGCCCTCGCGGTCGTGCTGGGGGTCACCTCGGCGACCGCGGTCGACGGAATACCCACATATCGTGACGTGTTGCCGGGAGCATTCGCGTGAAAGGAGCGCATCTGTGCTGCGGATCCGCGCCGACCTGATCGACGCCATCGTCGCGCACGCCCGGGCCGACCACCCGGACGAGGCCTGCGGGGTGCTTGCCGGGCCGGAGGGGTCGGACCGGCCGGAGCGCCACATCGCGATGACGAACGCCGAGCGGTCGCCGACGTTCTACCGCTTCGACTCAGGTGAACAGCTCAGGGTGTGGCGGCAGATGGATGACACCGACGAAGTCCCGGTCGTCATTTACCATTCACACACCGCGACCGAGGCGTATCCGAGCCGCACGGACGTTTCGCTCGCCGCCGAGCCGGACGCACACTACGTGCTGGTCTCCACACGCGACCCGGACCGTCCCGAACTGCGCAGCTTCCGCATCGTCGACGGCGTCGTGACCGAGGAGCCGGTGACGGTCGTCGGCACCTACGAGAGCGTTTCATAATTCCTACGAGGAGCGTGACCTATGACCGTCAGCGTTTCGATTCCGACGATCCTGAGAACCCACACCGGCGGCGAGAAGCGGGTCACCGCCACCGGGAACACCTTGCAGACCGTGATCGCGGACTTGGAGTCCAACTACTCGGGCATCTCGGAACGACTCGTCGATAACGGCAAGCTGCACCGCTTCGTCAACATCTACGTCAACGACGAAGATGTGCGGTTCTCCGGCGGCCTGGACACCGAGATCAACGACGGCGACACGGTGACGATCCTGCCGGCCGTCGCGGGCGGGTAAGCGGTTTGACTCGCTACGACTCGCTACTGCAAGCCGTCGGTCACACCCCGCTTGTGGGGCTGCAGAGGCTATCGCCGAAGTGGGCTGATTCGCCCGGTCGCGACGACCACGTGCGCCTGTGGGCCAAGCTCGAGGACCGCAACCCGACGGGCTCGATCAAGGACCGCCCGGCACTGCGGATGATCGAGGAGGCCGAGCGTGACGGGGTGCTCAAACCGGGTGCCACCATTCTCGAGCCGACCAGCGGCAACACCGGGATCTCGCTCGCGATGGCCGCCCGCGTGAAGGGCTACACGCTCATCTGCGTGATGCCGGAGAACACGTCGATCGAGCGGCGCCAGTTGCTCGAGTTGTACGGCGCCAAGATCATCTACTCGCCGGCGGAGGGCGGCTCGAACACCGCGGTGGCACAGGCGAAAGAACTGGCCGCGAAGAACCCGTCGTGGGTGATGATGTACCAGTACGGCAACGAGGCCAACACCGCTGCGCATTACGACGGAACCGGCCCGGAGCTACTCGCCGACCTGCCCGAGATCACCCACTTCGTCGCCGGCCTGGGCACCACCGGCACGCTGATGGGGACCGGCCGGTTCCTCCGCGAACACGTGCCCGATGTCCAGGTCGTCGCCGCCGAACCCCGTTACGGCGAGGGCGTGTACGCGTTGCGCAACCTCGACGAGGGGTTCGTCCCCGAGCTGTACGACCCCGACGTGCTGTCCACTCGTTACTCCATCGGATCGGCGGATGCGGTCCGGCGTACTCGCGAATTGATCGATGCCGAGGGCATTTTCGCGGGGATATCCACCGGTGCGGTGTTACACGCCGCGCTGGGCATGGCGGCCAAGGCGCTGACGGGTGCACAGCGTGCCGACATCGCGTTCGTGGTCGCCGACGCCGGGTGGAAGTATCTGTCGACCGGCGCCTACGCCGGTAGCCTGGACGAGGCCGAGGACGCGCTGGAAGGGCAACTATGGGCATGACGGCGATGCGAGAAGCGCAGGCGGATCGCGCATGACGGCGACGCGAGAAGCGCAGGCGGATCGCGCATGACGGGGCCGGTGGGATATCCGTCGACGCCGCCGCAGCCGAAGAAGCGGCCGACATGGGTGGTCGGTGGCATCACGATCGTGTCCTTCGTCGCTCTGCTCTACGTCATCGAGCTCATCGACTCTCTGAACCGGCACGACCTCGACGACAACGGCATTCGACCGCTCGAGACGGACGGGCTCACGGGCATCATTTTCGCGCCGCTGCTGCACTCCAACTGGGAACACCTGATGGCCAACACCGGCCCTGCCTTGGTGCTCGGCTTCCTGATGACGCTGGCGGGTCTGGCGCGGTTCATCTTCGCCACGGTGATCATCTGGATCGTCGGCGGGTTCGGGACCTGGCTGATCGGCAATGTCGGCGCGCCGCCCGGCGTGGAGACCAACCACATCGGAGCATCGGGGCTGATCTTCGGTTGGCTCACATTCTTGATCGTGTTCGGGTTCTTCACTCGCAAGGTCTGGGAGATCGTCGTCGGTGTGCTGGTGCTGTTCGTGTACGGCACGGTGCTGCTCGGCGTACTGCCCGGCACCTTCGGAGTCTCGTGGCAGGGCCACCTGTGCGGGGCGATCGCCGGCGTCCTCGCCGCCTATGTGTTGTCCGGCCCCGAGCGCAAGGCGCGCGAGCTGCGCCGAGGAAAGGCGACGCCGCCATACCTGACGTCGTGACTGTCTCTTTTCAGGCCGAATTAGCCCCCGTAGGGATCTTCGATTCCGGCGTCGGCGGTCTGACCGTCGCGCGCGCGATCATCGACCAGTTGCCCGACGAGGACATCGTCTACGTCGGTGACACCGCGAACGGACCGTACGGCCCGTTGACCATTCCCGAGGTGCGGGCGCACGCGCTGGCGATCGGTGACGACCTGGTGGCGCGCGGCGTGAAGGCGTTGGTGATCGCGTGCAACACAGCGTCGTCGGCCTGCCTGCGTGACGCTCGTGAGCGCTACGACGTGCCCGTCGTCGAGGTGATCCTGCCCGCCGTCCGCCGTGCCGTCGCGACCACGCACAACGGGCGCATCGGCGTCATCGGGACTGAGGCGACGATCGCGTCGGGCACCTACCAGGACGCGTTCGCAGCCGCCCGCGACACCGTTGTCACCGGGGTCGCCTGCCCGCGGTTCGTCGACTTCGTCGAACGTGGCGTCACCAGCGGGCGCCAGGTGCTCGGCCTGGCCGAGGGTTACCTGGAGCCGCTGCAGCGCGCTGGCGTCGACACGCTAGTGCTGGGCTGCACGCACTACCCGCTGCTGTCCGGGCTGATCCAGTTGGCCATGGGTGACGCGGTGACGTTGGTGTCCAGCGCCGAAGAGACCGCCAAAGACCTCGTCCGGGTGCTCACCGAACTGGATCTGCTGCGTCCGCACGACGCTCCGCCGGCCACCCGGATCTTCGAGGCGACGGGTGATCCGGCGGCGTTCACGAAGTTGGCGACACGATTTCTGGGGCCGGCGTTGGACGGCGTGCGACCTGTCCGGCGTCACGTTGGCGCGTCATCATGAGACTCTTTCCCTTTTGCTGCAGAGTTTTCGTCAACACCACAGACGGCGTGGCAAGCTAGTGGCTGTGCGAATCACCGTGCTCGGGTGCTCGGGCAGCGTCACCGGACCTGATTCGCCGGCGTCGGGTTATCTGCTGACAGCGCCGGACGCTCCTCCGTTGGTCATCGACTTCGGCAACGGGGTGCTCGGCTCGCTGCAGCGGCATGCGGACCCAGGCAAGGTGCAGGTGCTCCTGAGTCACCTGCACGCTGACCATTGCATCGATCTGCCCGCGCTGTTCGTCTGGCGCCGCTATCACCCCAACGCGCCGGAAGGCAAAGCGTTGATGTACGGGCCGAGCGACACGTGGTCGCGGCTGGCCCAGGCGTCTTCTCCGTTCGGCGGTGAGGTCGACGACTTCTCAGACATTTTCGACGTGAGGCACTGGAACGACGGCGAGGAAGTCGATTTCGGATCGGTGCGGGTGCTGCCGCGGGCGGTGGCCCATCCGACTGAGGCCTACGGGTTGAGGTTCACCGATGCGTCCGGCGCGGTCTTCACTTTCAGCGGTGACACCGGAATGTGCGACGCGATCGTCGACCTTGCGCGCGGCGCCGATGTGTTTTTGTGCGAGGCGTCGTGGACGCACGAACCCGGTCAACGGCCCGAGCACCTGCATCTGTCAGGCACCGAGGCCGGCCAGATCGCGACTCGCGCCGGAGTGGGGGAGTTGCTGCTCACTCACATCCCGCCGTGGACCTCACGAGAGGACGTCATCACCGAGGCCAAGGCGGCGTTCGACGGGCCGGTGCGGGCCGTGGTGTGCCAGGAGTCTTTCGAGGTCGCCCACTAGATGTCGAGCCGAGAAGACGGCCGCGGTGACGACGAACTGAGGCCGGTGACCATCACCCGCGGATTCACCTCCCACCCCGCCGGCTCGGTGCTGGTCGAGTTCGGAGAAACCCGAGTGATGTGCACCGCCAGCGTGACCGACGGAGTTCCGCGGTGGCGCAAGGGAAGCGGTGAAGGCTGGGTGACCGCGGAGTACGCGATGCTGCCGGCGGCCACGCACACCCGATCAGACCGCGAGTCGGTACGGGGTCGGCTCGGCGGGCGCACGCAGGAGATCAGCCGGTTGATCGGACGCTCGTTGCGGGCTTGCATCGACCTGGCGGCGCTGGGCGAGAACACGATCGCGCTCGACTGCGACGTGCTGCAGGCCGACGGCGGCACCCGCACGGCCGCGATCACCGGTGCCTACGTCGCGCTCGCAGACGCGGTCGCCTATCTGTCGGCGGCGGGCAAGTTGTCCGACCCGCGACCGCTGTCGTGCATGATCGCCGCGGTGAGCGTAGGCGTGGTCGACGGGAGGGTGCGCGTGGATCTGCCGTACGAAGAGGACTCGCGGGCGGAGGTAGACATGAACGTGGTGGCCACCGACACCGGAACGCTGGTTGAAATCCAGGGGACGGGCGAAGGCGCGACGTTCCCGCGCTCGACGTTGGACAAGCTGCTCGATGCGGCACTGGGGGCCACCGAGAAGTTGTTCGACATGCAGCGTGCTGCGCTGGAGTTGCCCTATCCGGGAGTGCTGTCGGAAGGGCCGCCGCCGAAGAAGGCGTTCGGCAACTGACGTGGTCCGGCTGCTCGTAGCGAGCCGCAACCGCAAGAAGTTGGCGGAGCTGCGTCGGGTGCTGGACGCGGCCGGGCTCACCGGAATCTCGCTGGTGTCGCTGTCGGACGTCGCGGCCTTCGATGAGGCGCCAGAGACCGGTGCGTCGTTCGAAGAGAATGCGTTGACCAAGGCGCGCGACGCGTTTGCGGCCACCGGCTTGCCGTCGGTGGCCGACGACTCCGGACTGGCGGTCGACGCTTTGAACGGCATGCCGGGGGTGCTGTCTGCCCGGTGGGCCG
>Ga0210086_1000321_pt1 | contig 29645 bp, 29 predicted proteins | sample China_Galinas_PW_3_FD_184867 | JGI IMG/M metagenome (GOLD analysis project Ga0210086, IMG submission 184867) | Wetland microbial communities from San Francisco Bay, California, USA, that impact long-term carbon sequestration - China_Galinas_PWB_D2... | ecosystem: Environmental > Aquatic > Marine...
GCGCATGGAACTGGTAAAACGAGGCAACCGCGGACAGCTTCCTGTTGATCGTCGTCGCCGAGCAATGCGCAACCGTCGTCGGGAACGCGATTACCGCTCCGGCACGAGCGTCTGGCGACAGTCGAAGCCACGCCACGAAACGCCCAAGATGCTCCAAACATACTGTTGCCCAGTCAATTCGATGGATTTCAAGGAAGGTGAAATAGTCCCGCAGATCGAAGGCATACGACCGCACGGTCCCCGGCGAGCGCTCGACGGCGCTCAAATGCGCCAAGAACGCGTCGATAGGTTCGATCACCGCGAAATCGTCATCGAGAACGGTCCACGACTCTGTGCTGCCATCCGGCGGCAAGACCTGCTGAACTAGCACGCCGATCCCCGTTCACCGCGATGTCCAAGATGTGCTGATGACGCTAGCGACGACCACCGACAGGCAGCTGGGCCCGACTTGCGTCGGCGCGGCCGGCGGCGTGGTGCCGCCTCCGTGAGGCGTCCAGGGTCTGCGACGAGGATTTCATCAATCACCGTCTTGAACGGATCCAGCTTCGAAGGATTGCCTATCGTGCGGGGTTTACTGGTCGGGGGTCACGGGCAGTAGGTCCCGCTCGGCGAAGACGCGCTTGGCGACGAAGATCGCGTTGAGCGCCTTCGGGAAGCCGCAATAGACAGCGGCGTGGGTGATCGCTTCAACGATCTGTGTAGGTGTCAGACCCACATTCAGGGAAGCGTTGACGTGGACGTCGAGCTGAGGCTCACATCCCCCTAGCGCGGTGAGCATCCCGAGGGTGACGAGCTGGCGCTGGGGTGGCGTCAAACCTGGCCGGGCATACACGTCGCCGAAACCGTAGGCTACGACGTGATGAGCTAAAGCGGGGGCGATGTCGGCCAGCGATTCGACCACCTTCTGGCCACCCTCGCCGTCGACCCGGGCGAGCATCTCGGCTCCACGTTCGTAGCGAGCCCGCTCGACGTCTTCGGTCAGGATGCTGCCAAGGGTGAATGCTGTTGCGGGCGTGTCGTTCACGTGTTCTCTCCTCGATGGGCGGTTCTAGAAAGTGGCTCGTAGTGAGTGATCGTGTCGGTCAGTGCGCCGTGTTGCGTTTCGGCAAGCGTGCGCATCGGTGCGCTCATGCCAGGAACTGGCTGAGGGCAGCTGCAACCTTGTGTGGTGCCTCCAGCGGAGGATGATGTCCAACGCCCGGCAAGACCTCGATCTGTGCACTCGAGATGGCGGATGCGATTTCGCGGCTCAGCGCGACCGGGGTGGCCCGATCATCGTTGCCGCAGATGACGAGTGTCGGCGCGGTGATGTTGGGGAGCAGCGCCTGCGTGTCTTCCCGCTCGATCACCGCTGCATCGAGCGCCAGCGTCACCCCCACCCGGTCGTGTGACAGCATGATCGCGCGTTCTTTGCTTGCCAGAGCCGGCTCGTCGTCGAGCCAAGTCGAACTGTTCACGCGTTTCTGCACACCTGCAAAGGCGCCCTCGCGCTCGGCCTCCGATCCAGTGAGAATCGTGTGACGCAAGGCTCGCCAGTCGCTAAGGCGCTCTGGGTCTTCCGCCCGCGCACTGGTGCCGATGAGGACCAGCTTCGAGACGAGTTCCGGTCGATTTGCGGCGAGGCGGATGCCGACCATGCCGCCCTGGCTCTGCCCGACAAAGACGACCGGTCCAAGCGACTGTTCTTCGATCATCAACGCAAGGTCGTCGGCGACGTCATCGAGCGTCCATCCTGCTTCTCGGTAACCGCTTCGGCCATGACCCGGCATGTCGAGACTTATGCATCGGTAAGTACTTTCGAGGTCCGCGACCTGGGTATCGAAGATAGTGTGATCGACGAACAGGCCATGTGCGAAGACCACTACGGGCCCTTCGCCGCGGTCAGAATATGCGTATGCCGCGCCGTTCACCTTCACTTCTTGAAGGTCCCACCGACCACTGGGGTCGAAAGCGCGCGCCAACAGAAGCGAGTCCTCAAGGATCTGGTAGCGAGCGATCTGCCCGTCTCGCACAGTGAAGCGGATCGCGAGATCGCTACCGGCGCTACGGGAGGTCGCAAGCACCGTATGCCGAAAACGTCCGACCGCCACCACCTCCTCACCGCTCTCGAATAGTCGGTCGATCGCAAACACGAGTGGCTTGAAATTCTGGGGGAAACTTTCGAGCCAACGGCGCACGCGCTCGCGACCTTGCAGCAGGCCAACAGTAGAGACGCTGACGGCGCCATCAACATGCCAGATCACATCCTCGGCCATTAGGGCGAGCGCTCCGTCTATGTCGCCCACCCCGAACGCGGCGAAATAGGCTTCCACCACGCTGGTGGGCGCGTTGCCGCGATGTTGACGGATAGATGTAGTCGCGGAGTCCTTGTTCACTTCTGCTCTCCTGGTTGGTGATGGCTGATGAGCTGTTCGTAGTGCGTGATCTTGTCGGTCAGTGCGGCGAGGTGATCCTGCTGGGCAGCGATAGCTGCCTCAACGTGGCGCCGGTGCTCGTCGAGAAGCTGTCGTCTCTGTTTGAGCGTCGCTGTCCCGCCCGTTCGTAGCTGCGCGAACTCCTGCATCTGTGTGACGGGCATCCCGGTCTGACGCAACCGGACAAGGAACGCGAACCAGTCCAAATCACTGGCCTCGTACTGTCGCCGCCCCGAAGTGCTGCGCTCGACGGGCTCGATCAGGCCCGCACGTTCGTAATAGCGCAACGTGTGTCGCGACAGACCCGTGCGCTGCGACGCTTCGGCGATCGAGACCCTGCGGGACTCCTCACAATCCGGATTACCACTCACAACGACCACCCTAGAAGTTAGAGCGCGCTCGAAGTCAAGCTCCAGAAAGCGTCCCGTTCTCGCGAGCTACCACTGGGGCCGTCGGAACTCACAGACATACGACCCGCCAGGACACTGATCCGTCAGGATTCGCGAACAACCTGCGTGAGAATCCCCGCACCGAGCCAATCTGCGCACGTGTCGTGCCGTCATAGACACCCCAGATAACATCGCCGCCGCCGATCCCTCGGTTGGGCACGAGGGGCCCTACGGACATCAAGGACAGTTCGCCGGAGACCCAAGGGAACATGGGTTCGATTGCGGAGGTGCTGGACGCGCTGGACGCCGCCGTGGCGGCGCTGGGCGCAGCCGACCTCGACGCATTGGCGGGCCCGGAGCGCCTGGAAGTGCTCGACCGGATGGAGACCAGCCGCCGCCGCCAGATCGCCGTCGCCCACGACCTGATCGGGCGCCTCGAACAGTTCGAAGGATGCCCACCGATTCACCTCGCCCTTGCCGACGTGCTGCGCATCAGCCGAGCCGAGGCCCGCCGCAGAATCCGAGACTCCCAACAACTCGCCGAGACCACCACCCTGACCGGCCAGCCGCTACCCCCACAACTACCCGCCACCGCCACCGCCTGGCACGCCGGGAAACTCGACGTCGAACACCTGCGGGTGATCCAGCGGTTCGTCCGCGACCTGCCCGAGCACACAACCCCCCAGGTGGCCGCGCGCAGCGAAGCCTTCCTGGCCGAACACGCCACCACCCTGCGACCCGACCAGCTCGACAAGCTCGCCGAACGCCTGGCCCTCACGGTCAACCCCGACGGCACGTTCTCCGACGACGACCGAGCCCGCAAACGTGGATTCCTCTGGTGCGGACGCCAAGGCGCCGACGGCATGAGCGTGGGCAAACTGGTCGCCGACCCCCAACTGCGTGCCCTGTTCGACGCCTGGTTCGCCAAATTCGCCGCCCCCGGCATGTGCAACCCCGACGACCAAAGCCCGGCGCTCACCGACCACCAGGCCGACGAGACCGCCACCACCGATCTGCGCAGCCACAGCCAACGCCACCACGACGCCCTGACCGCCCTGCTACGCAGCCAACTGGGCAACCCCAAGCTAGGCACCCACCGCGGCCTTCCGGTCACCGTCATCGTCTCAGCCACCCTGGACGACCTTCAGGCCAAAACCGGCCACGCCCTCACCGCCGCCGGCACCCTGCTACCCATCCCCGACCTGATCCGGATGGCCACCCACGCCTACCACTACCTGGCGATCTTCGACAAACACACCCAACGCCCCCTCTACCTGGGACGCACCAAACGCATCGCAAGCCCCGACCAACGAATCGTGCTACACGCCAAGGCCCGCGGCTGCACCCGCCCCGGATGCGACGTACCCGGCTACGGCAGCGAAGTCCACCACGTCGACGAATGGGCCGCCGGCGGCCACACCAACATCGACACCCTCACCTTCGCCTGCCCCAACGACCACAAACTCCTCGAACAAGGCTGGAAAACCCGCAAACTCGCCAACGGCGACACCGAATGGATCCCGCCACCACAGCTCCCACTACCCCGCGGCACCAACGACTTCCACCACCCGGAGAGGCTCTTCGCCAAGGGCGAGGAATCGCCATGACGCACCCGCGCTATAGCGGGGCCGCGCCGCGCAGATGCTCGAAGATCAGCGACGTCTGGGTACCGGCAACGTCGGAGTCGGCATTGAGGTTCTCGACCACGAACGCGCGCAGATCGTCAGTGTCACGGGCGGCAACATGGATGATGAAATCGTCGGCACCGGCGAGGAAGTACACATCCATCACCTGAGGCTTGCGACGGATCTGCTGGATGAAGTTACCGATCTTGCCGCGGGCGTTGGACTGCAGGCTCACCGAGATCATGGCCTGCAGGGGCAGGCCGATCGCGGCGGGATCGATGTCGGTGTAGAAGCCGCGGATGACCCCGAGATCCTGCAGCCGGCGCACCCGCCCGTGGCAGGTCGACGCAGCGATCCCGGCTGCATCGGCAAGCGCGCTGTTCGAGATCCGCGCGTCGGTGTGCAGCGTCGTCAAGATCCGCCGGTCGACCTCGTCGAGTTCAGCGGTCCGAACATCCTTCGACTGGGCGGCCGGTCGCACCGACGTTTTCGAGACTCCTTCACCCACAGCGTCACTCTATCGAATATCCATCAGCATGTTTGCCGTCGAATCGAAAATTCTTCACAATTCTTGTAGGCCATTCCCCGACAGAGGAGCGATCATGCGCGTCGGCATCCCGACCGAGATCAAGAACAACGAGTACCGAGTCGCCATCACCCCGGCAGGCGTCGCCGAACTGGCGCGCCGCGGCCACGAGGTGACCATCCAGGCTGGTGCCGGCGAGGGATCCGCCATCCACGACGAAGACTTCAAGGCCGCCGGCGCCCAGATCATCACCAGCGCCGATCAGGTGTGGGCCGAGGCCGACCTGCTACTCAAGGTGAAGGAGCCCATCGAGCCCGAGTACGGCCGGATGCGCAAGGGCCAGACGCTGTTCACCTACCTGCACCTGGCTGCTTCACGACCCTGCACCGAGGCCCTCCTGGCCTCGGGCACCACGTCGATCGCCTACGAGACCGTGCAGACCTCCGACCGCGGGCTGCCGCTGCTGGCCCCGATGAGCGAGGTCGCCGGCCGGCTCTCCGCGCAGGTCGGCGCCTACCACCTGATGCGCACCCACGGCGGTCGCGGCGTACTGATGGGCGGCGTGCCCGGCGTGGCGCCGGCTGATGTCGTGGTCATCGGCGGTGGCACCGCCGGCTACAACAGCGCGCGGGTGGCCAGCGGTATGGGTGCCCACGTCACGATCTTCGACGTCAACATCAACCGGCTGCGGGAACTCGACGCCGAGTTCGGCGGCCGCATCGCGACCCGCTATTCCTCACTGCTGGAACTGGAAGCCGCCGTCAAGCAGGCCGACCTGGTGATCGGCGCCGTACTGGTGCCGGGCGCCAAGGCGCCCAAACTGGTCACCAATTCGCTTGTCGCACAGATGAAGCCGGGCTCAGTGCTGGTGGACATCGCCATCGACCAGGGCGGCTGCTTCGAGGACTCGCGTCCCACCACACACGACGAGCCGACGTTCACGGTGCACGACTCCATCTTCTACTGCGTGGCGAATATGCCCGGCGCCGTGCCGCGGACCTCGACGTTCGCGCTGACGAATGCCACCATGCCCTATGTGCTGAAGCTGGCCGACAAGGGTTGGCAGGATGCGTGTTTGGCCGACCCGGCGCTGGCCAAGGGCCTCTCGACCCACCACGGCCACCTGCTCTCGGCAGAGGTCGCCCACGATCTCGAGCTGCCCTACACCGACCCTGCCGGGCTGCTGGCCTGATACGAGACGCTAGCCCTGCCCGACCAACCAGGGCAGGGCCAACGTCGTCACCTCGGCGACGAGCTGCTGTTGCGGCCCGGCTTCCGGGGTGTCCGACTGTGTCCGGGTCATCACCGACAACAGGATGCGCTGGTTGCCCGGCCCATAGGCTATGCCGACGTGATTGGTGGTCCCGTAGTGACCGGACCCGGTCTTGTCCGCGGTGGTCCAGCCCGCCGGCAGGCCGGCCCGCATACTGTGCTCGGAGGTGACATTGCCGCGCATCCAATCCTCCAGCCGGCCGCGGTGAGCGTCGTCGAGCACGGTTCCGGTGAGCAGCTCCATGACGCCGCCACCCAGTGCACGAGGTGTGCTGGTGTCCCGCGGATCGCCGGGGATCGCCGAGTTCAGCTCGGTCTCCCAACGATCCAGCCGGGTGTGGCCGTCGCCGATCGACCGGGCGAAATCCGTGATCGCCGACGGTCCGCCGATGGTTGTGCAGCAGCATGTTGGCCGCGGTGTTGTCACTGCGTTGCAGCGCCGCCCGACACAACTCGGACAGCGGCATCCGCCCGCCGGCCTCGGGGCCGGTCACCGGCGAATGGCTGACCACCGCAGCGGGATCGATGTAGTCCGTGTCGGTCAGCTGCAGCTCGCCACGCTGCGCCATCTGCAAGACCCGCCCCGCCGCGTACACCTTGAACGTCGAGCACATCGCGAACATGTCGCCATCGCGGTGAGCCAGTGTGCGATGGTCCGCGAGGTTCACGCCGTACAGGCCGATGAACGCGTTGTGCCGCCTCTCCAGCAGCCCGACCCGCTCCTCGATCGGTGGCACCGGCCCAGCGGGGTCCACCAGAGTCGGACGGGCAGGCGGGCCGACACGGCCGCAGGCTGCCAGTGCGCTCAGCGCCATGCCCGCGACGAGCACCCGACGGCGTGACGGATTCATGCGCCCTCCTCGGCCGCACGCCGAGCGGCTAGGCCGACATTGATCGAAGTGGTCGCGGCAGTGAACGTTTGGAGCGGTGTGGACCGAGAACCGCAGCCCCGAAACGGTTCGACAGCACCTGGCGGGCAACCGCGTTGACCTCGTCGAGGGTGACCTCGTCGATGTGTTGCAGCGTGCTGGAGATGCTGCGGTACTCGCCGTAGTTCAGCTCGCTGCGGCCGATCCGGTGCATCCGGGAGGCGGAATCCTCCAGGCCCAGCACCAACCCGCCGCGAATCGACCCCTTGGCAATACGGCACTCCGCTTCGCTGATACCGTCGCGAGCCACCGTCTCGAGCACCTCGGTGGTCAGCCGCACCACCTCGGCGAAACGTTCCGGCAGACACCCCGCGTACACCGACAGAGCCCCGCTGTCGGCGAACGTGTCGATGGTCGAGTACACCGAGTAGGCCAGGCCGCGGGATTCGCGGATCTGCTGGAACAGCCGCGAACTCAGCCCACCCCCCAGCGCGGTGTTGAGCACCGACAACGCCCACCGATGCCGCCAATGCCGGCCCGGGACACGCACACCGAGCGAGATGTGGGTCTGCTCGGAGTCACGGTTGATCAGCGACAGCCCCGGCCGGCCGGTCAGCCTGCCCTTGCCCTTGCGCGGTGCCTGCGGGGCGCGCCCGGCCACCAGCCGGGCCCCGAAGTACTCCCGCACCAGACCCACCACCTGGTCGTGGTCGACATTGCCCGCCACCGCCACGACCATCCGCTCCGGCACGTAGCGCCGGACGTGGAAGGAGTGCAGCTGGGTGCGAGTCATCGCCGACACCGAGTCGACACTGCCGATCACCGGTCGTCCGACAGGATGGTCGCCGAACATCGCCGACAGGAAGACGTCACCCAGGACGTCCTCGGGATCGTCGTCGCGCATGGCGATTTCTTCGAGCACGACGTCGCGCTCGAGTTCGACATCCCCGGGCTCACAGCGGCCGCGCAAGACCACGTCGGCAACCAGGTCGACGGCCAACTCCAGGTCGTCGTCCAGCACGTGCGCGTAGTAGCAGGTGTGCTCCTTGGAGGTGAACGCGTTCAGCTCACCGCCGACGGCATCGACGGTCTGGGCGATGTCCACCGCCGAGCGCGTCGGTGTCGCCTTGAACAGCAGGTGTTCCAGGAAGTGCGCGGCGCCGGCGACGGTCGGACCCTCGTCACGTGAACCCACGTTGACCCAGACCCCGACCGAGGCCGAACGCACCGACGGCACGTACTCGGTGATCACCCGCAGACCGCCCGGCAGGACGGTGCGGCGGACCGCGACCGGGGCCTCGTCGGAGCGCCGGCCGCGGTGTAGCGCCGCCTGGCGACTAGCTGCTGGCCGTCGCGGCATCGACAGGTGCCGGCGCCGGCTGTTCGGCGGCCTCTTCGTCGACCAGAATCAGCGAGATCTTGCCGCGGTTGTCGATGTCGGCGATCTCGACACGCAGCTTGTCGCCAACCTTGGCGACGTCCTCGACCTTGGCGATGCGCTTGCCCTTCCCCAGCTTGGAGATGTGCACCAGGCCGTCGCGGCCGGGCAGCAGCGAGACGAACGCACCGAAATCGGTGGTCTTGACGACGGTCCCGAGGAACCGCTCACCGACCTTGGGCAGCTGCGGGTTGGCGATCGCGTTGATCCGGTCGATGGCCGCCTGTGCCGACGGGCCGTCGGTGGCGCCGACGAACACGGTGCCGTCGTCCTCGATGGAGATCTGCGCACCGGTCTCCTCGGTGATCCCGTTGATGATCTTGCCCTTCGGGCCGATGACCTCGCCGATCTTGTCCACCGGCACCTTGATGGTGGTGACCCGGGGCGCGTACGGGCTCATCTCGTCGGGGCCGTCGATGGCCTCGGCCATCACCTCGAGGATGGTCAGTCGCGCGTCCTTGGCCTGAGCCAGAGCCCCCGCCAGGACCTGGGAGGGAATACCGTCCAGCTTGGTGTCCAGTTGCAGGGCGGTGACGAACTCCTTGGTGCCCGCGACCTTGAAGTCCATGTCGCCGAATGCGTCCTCGGCACCCAGGATGTCGGTCAGTGCGACGAAACGACGTTCGGTCTCCCCGGCTTCCTTTTCCACGAGGTCGGACACCAGGCCCATCGCGATACCGGCAACCGGGGCCTTCAGCGGCACGCCGGCGTTGTAGAGCGCCAGGGTCGACGCGCACACCGAGCCCATCGATGTCGAACCGTTGGAGCCCAACGCCTCCGACACCTGCCGGATCGCGTACGGGAACTCCTCGACGCTGGGCAGCACCGGCATCAGCGCGCGCTCGGCGAGCGCGCCGTGGCCGATCTCGCGCCGCTTGGGCGAGCCGACCCGGCCCGTCTCACCGGTCGAGTATGGCGGGAAGTTGTAGTGGTGCATGTAGCGCTTGGACGTTTCCGGCCCGAGCGAGTCGATCTGCTGGGCCATCTTCACCATGTCCAATGTGGTGACACCCAGGATCTGGGTCTCGCCGCGTTCGAACAGCGCACTACCGTGCGCCCGGGGAATCACGGCGACCTCGGCGCTCAGCGCGCGGATGTCGGTGATACCCCGGCCGTCGATGCGGAAATGGTCGGTCAGGATGCGCTGGCGGACCAACTTCTTGGTCAGCGACCGGAACGCCGCGCCGATCTCCTTCTCCCGGCCGGCATAGGTGTCGGACAGACGCTCGAGCACCTCCGCCTTGATCTCGTCGGTGCGGTCGTTGCGCTCGGTCTTGCCCGCAATGGTCAACGCCTCGGCCAGCGAGTCGCCGGCCACCGACGCCACCGAGGCGTACACGTCCTCGCCGTACTCCGGGAACAGCGGGTAGTCCGCGGTCTCCTTGGCGGCCCGGTCGGCCAGCTCACGCTGAGCGGCGCACAGCGTGGCGATGAACGGCTTGGCCGCCTCCAGGCCTTCGGCGACCACACTCTCGGTCGGCGCCGTGGCACCGCCGGCGACCAGCTCGATGACGTTCGTGGTGGCCTCGGCCTCGACCATCATGATCGCGACGTCACCATCAGCGACCACCCGGCCGGCGACGACCATGTCGAACACCGCGTCCTCGAGCTGCTCGACGGTCGGGAATGCCACCCACTGGCCTTTGATCAACGCGACGCGCACGCCGCCGACCGGGCCGGAGAACGGCAGTCCGGAAATCTGGGTGGACGCCGACGCGGCGTTGATCGCCAGTACGTCGTAGAGATCCTTCGGATCGAGACTCAAGATCGTGACGACGACCTGGATCTCGTTGCGCAGACCGGATACGAAGGTCGGTCGCAACGGCCGGTCGATGAGCCGGCAGGTCAGGACGGCGTCAGTGGACGGGCGGCCCTCGCGGCGGAAGAACGAGCCGGGGATGCGCCCGGCGGCATACATCCGCTCTTCGACGTCGATGGTCAGCGGGAAGAAGTCGAAATGTTCTTTGGGGCTCTTGCTGGCGGTGGTTGCCGACAACAGCATGGTCTCGTCGTCGAGGTAGGCGACGACAGAACCCGCCGCCTGCTGGGCCAGCCGGCCCGCCTCGAAACGGATGGTGCGGGTGCCGAAGCTCCCGTTGTCGATGGTGGCGGTCGACTCGAATACGCCCTCGTCGATTTCAGCTACAGACATATACGCCCGTACAGCCTTTCTGATTCACTGTTCAGCTGTTTCGCGTCGCCACAGGCGAACCCAGGAGACACCCCGGGTACTACGAGAACCATCCGCCTGGATGCGGCTACGGCCGTCGATCGAAGCGGCCGGGCTGTCCCCTGAAGTTTGTGGGGCCCGGCAGCCACTACCGAAGACCGCCCGATCAGGGAAGTCTCGCTATGACGCGCAGGAACGGGACACGCGGATGTGCGTGAACTGTACCCAATGTTCGGACCGCTGCGCGGCCCCTAACGCCCCCATGTTACATGGCGCTGCGGCGAGGTCAGCGACGCAGACCCAGCCGCTCGATGAGCGAGCGGTAGCGCTCGACGTCGACCCCTGCGACGTACTTCAGCAACCGGCGGCGGCGGCCGACGAGCAGCAGCAGTCCGCGTCGCGAGTGGTGGTCGTGCTTGTGCACCTTGAGGTGCTCGGTGAGATCGACGATCCGCTTGGTCAGCAGCGCGACCTGGGCCTCCGGCGAACCGGTGTCGGTCTCGTGCAGGCCGTAAGAGCCCAGGATTTCTTTTTTCTGCTCGGCAGTCAGAGCCACGAAGATATCTCCATCAATCGGTCCGCGAAGTATGGGGCTTACCCCAAGGACGTGAGCCACCGCGGACCGCAGCACACGCCATGTCGGGTGGCAAGCCTAGCAGCGGGGGCGCTGCAGCCCGAAATCGTGCCAGTCGAGGGCAAACCGGCCCGCGGGGGTATCAGGTCTGGGCGCCCAGAATCCTGCGGGCCCGTTGGGTGTCGCCCTCCATGGCATCGACGAGATCACTCACCGAGTCGAACTTCACCTGGCCGCGGATGCGGGCGACGAAGTCCACCGCCACATGCTGGCCGTACAGATCGGCGGCGGTGTCGAGGACGAATGCCTCCACGGTGCGGGTGCGGCCGGAAAACGTCGGGTTGGTGCCGACAGATACCGCAGCCTGGTAACGCTCCCCCGGGATCACCGAGCCGGTGATCGGCCCGTGGCCCAGGACCGTGAACCAGGCTGCATAGACGCCGTCGGCCGGGATCGCCGAGTACATCGGCGGCGCCACGTTGGCGGTCGGAAAGCCCAGCACCTTGCCTCGCCCGTCGCCGCGGACCACCACGCCCTCCACCCGGTGCGGACGGCCCAGCGCCTCGGTGGCCGCCACCATGTCACCGGCATCCACGCAGGAGCGGATATAGGTGGACGAGAAGGTCACCGTCTCCGACCTGTGGTGCTCGGCGACCATTGACATGGCTTCGACGGCAAAACCAAACCGCTCGCCGGCCTTGCGCAGGATGTCCACGGTGCCGGCGGCCTTCTTGCCGAACGTGAAGTTCTCACCGACGACGACCTCCACGACGTGCAGCCGTTCGACCAGCAATTCGTGGATGAAACGCTCCGGGGTGAGCTTCATGAAGTCGGTCGTGAACGGCATCACCAGGAACACATCGATGCCCAGCTCCTCGACCAGCTCCGCACGTCTGGTCAGCGTCGTCAGTTGCGCCGGATGGCTGCCGGGGAACACCACTTCCATCGGATGAGGGTCGAACGTCATCAGCACCGTCGGCACCCCGCGAGCCCGGCCCGCCTTGACCGCGCGGGCAATCAGCTCGGCATGGCCACGGTGCACACCGTCGAAAACTCCGACCGTCAGCACACACCGGCCCCAATCCGAGGGGATCTCGTCCTGGCCCCGCCACCGCTCCACGTTCGCAAGCCTACGGCCCGGGACCGCGACAGAAAACGGTCGATCCCCAGATCAGGTGACGATTGCCTAAACTTTCGGGTGTGAGTCCTGATGGCAGCCCGACCCTCGGGGTCCACGGCCTGACAACGGTCGCCCAGGACTATCTGAAAGCGATCTGGAACGCCCAGGAGTGGTCACCCGAGAAGGTCAGCACCAAGATGCTGGCCGAACGCATCGGTGTGTCGGCCAGCACGGCGTCGGAATCCATCCGCAAGCTGGCCGACCAGGGTCTGGTGGACCACGAGAAGTACGGCGCGGTGACGCTGACCGAACGGGGCCGCCGCGCTGCGCTGGCGGTGGTACGCCGACACCGGTTGCTGGAGACGTTCCTGATGCAGGAACTCGGTTACAGCTGGGACGAGGTGCACGACGAGGCCGAGATCCTCGAACACGCGATCAGCGACATGATGCTCGACCGTATCGACACCAAGCTGGGGCGTCCCACCCGCGATCCGCACGGTGACCCGATCCCCGCCGCAGACGGCCGGGTGCCCACCCCGCCGGCCCGGCAGCTGTCGGCCTGTGCCGACGGCGACGTCGGCATGGTCGCGCGCATCTCCGACGCCGATCCCGAGATGCTCCGCTACTTCGACACGGTCGGCATCAGTCTTGATTCGCGGCTGCGGGTGCTGGCCCGCCGGGACTTCGCCGGGATGATCTCAGTGTCCATCGAAAACGAGGGCCAGGCCGGCGAACCCACCACTGTGGACTTGGGAAACCCTGCAGCACAAGCAATTTGGGTGGTCGGATAGTCGACCACTGCCGGATGAACCCTGGGCTCCAGTACGTCAGCCCAGATTGCCCTGATCGGCATCGGTAGCATACACGCCGAGCAGGTCGCGCGCCGAAACGATACCCACCAGAGCGCCGTCGCGATCCACCAACAGATGCCGGATCTGGCGATCGGTCATCCGGATGGCGGCCTGGTCGACCGTCTCCTCCGCCTCGCACCAAACCAGGTGAGTGCTCGCCACGTCGATGGAGCGCACCGCGGCCGGATCCTGCCCGGAAGCGACCACCCGGACGACATCACGCTCGCTCACCAGCGCGGTGGGCCGCTCGTCGTCGCCGATCACGACCACCCCAACCTGGTTGTCCGCGATCGCCCGTGCAACATCGGCCACCGTGGCATCAGCGGAAACCCGCACCACCGGGTCACCGGTGATATCTGCGATGACGATCGAGCCGGCCGAAGGGATGGGAGAAGCCTCAGTCATAACGCCCATGGTCCCATGTCCGGTTCCGGGGGCGGGAAGCCAGCCCGGCTGAAGCCTGGCCGGGCCCAACCCCAACGCCCACTCCTGCTCAGGACCCAGGGTCCTGCATCGTCGCCGGGCGGATCACCACCACGGACTTCGTGCGCGAACCCTTGTCCTCCAACAGCGCGATCACCCGGCCCGACGGGTCCGTCGCGGCATGGACTCCGTCGATTCCGGCGGCCGCCAGTGCTCGGCCGTGGCTGGCGTCGTCTGCCTCCTCGGCAGTGATGTCGCGGCGGGGGAACGCCAGCAGGCATGCCTGGTCGAGGGTGCAACTCAGCTGCGGATGCTCGGCGAGTTCCGCCAAGCCGCGGGCGTGGCCCAGCCCGTAGTTCCCAACGCGGGTACGCCGCAGCGCGGTCAGGTGTCCCCCAACGTCCAGCGCTTGGCCGAGGTCGCGAGCCAGTGCGCGAATATAAGTACCCGACGAGCATTCGACCTCGACATCCAGATCTATGAACGGACCCTCACGCCGGATCGCCAGCACGTCGAAGCGATCGATGCGGACCATGCGCTCGGCCAGCTGAACATCGCGACCCTCACGGGCCAGTTGGTAGGCGCGCTTGCCGCCGATCTTGACAGCGCTTACCGCCGACGGCCGCTGCGCGATCTCCCCTCGCAGGCCGGCGATCGCTGCCCCGATGGCGTCGTCGGTGACATCCTCAGCCGAAACATCCTGCAGTACTTCACCTTCAGCGTCATCGGTAGTGGTGGACCGCCCCAAACGGATGGTGGCCGCGTAGGACTTCGACGTCGCAGTCAACAGGCCGAGGATCTTGGTTGCGCGCTCGATGCCGAGCACCAGGACACCGGTGGCCATTGGATCCAGGGTTCCGGCGTGGCCCACCTTGCGGGTGTGGAAGATCCGCCGGCAGCGCGACACCACATCGTGGCTGGTCATCCCGGCAGGCTTGTCGACCACGACGATGCCGGGGCGAGCGGTGCCGATTCCCGGGTCGCTGCGCTCCTGCCCTCCGGCACCGATTCCCGGGTCGCTGCGCTCCTGCCCTCCGGCACCGATTCCCGGGTCGCTGCGCTCCTGCCCTCCGGAACTCACAGCACGATTGCCGTCAGGGCCAGACCGTCGGCCACCGACCAGCGGCCAACCAGTTCGGTCAGCGGCGGCCCGGACAACGCGGCCGGGTCGATCAGGATCCGCGAGACGAACCGCCCCGTGACCCCGCCCGGATCGACCTCCAGCGAAATGTGGGCATCCTCGAAGCCCAACCACCGGTAGGTGAGCGGAAACCACGCCTTGTAGGTCGCCTCCTTGGCGCAGAACAGGATTCGGTCCCAATGCAAACCCTGGGGCAGCACGCTCATCTGGTGGCGCTCGATCGGCAGGCTGATGGCGTTCAACACACCGTCGGGCAGCACCCCGTGCGGCTCGGCGTCGATACCCACCGAACGCACCGACTGGATACGTGCGACCGCGGCTCCGCGATAGCCCTGGCAGTGGGTCAGACTGCCGACCACGCCATCGGGCCAGCACGGCTCACCCTTGTCCCCCTTGAGGATCGGCGCCGGCGGGACGCCGAGCTGCTCCAACGCCACCCGCGCACAATGCCGCACGGTGACGAACTCGTTGCGCCGCTTGGCAACCGACCTGGCGACCAGCGGCTCCTCCTCCGGCAGCGGTGCCAGATCCGGCGGATCGTCGTGAAGCTCGGCGTAGACCAGCTCGGCGGAATCGGGAAGCACCGCCCGCATCAGGTCGTTCATCCGCGTCGACCGCGCAGCCGCTCCCGGAACTTCGCCGATTGCGCCCGCATCTCGGGAGTGATGACGAAGTGGCCACCGAATTCGTTGAGATATCCGGGCGCATACCGCGGATCGGGCAGCACCTGGCGCATCCAGCGATACGGCTTGCGGCGCCGCCACTCCCGCGGATAGCCCACCGACACCTCCTCGAACCGCACACCGTCGTACCAGGTGGTTCGGGGGATGTGCAGGTGGCCGTAGACCGAGCACGCCGCGTTGTAGCGAGTGTGCCAGTCGGCGGTCTCGACCGTGCCGCACCACAGCGAGAACTCCGGGAAGTACAGCACATCGCAGGGCTCACGCCGCAACGGGAAGTGATTCACCAGCACCGTCGGGGTCATCCAGTCCAGCTCTTCGAGCCGGGCCCGGGTGTAGGCCAGGCGGTCACGGCACCACGCCTCGCGAGTGGCATACGGCTCGCTGGACAACAGGAACTCGTCGGTGGCGACGATATTGCTTTCCTTGGCGATGGCCAGTCCCTCGGCCTTGGTGCTCGCGCCCGCAGGCAGGAACGTGTAGTCGTACAGCAGGAACATCGGCACGATGGTCGCCGGGCCACCCTGCTCGGTCCACACCGGGTAGGGATGCTCGGGGGTGACGATGCCCATCTCGTCGCACATGGCGACCAGGTAGTCGTAGCGGGCCCTGCCGAAGACCTGCATCGGGTCCTTGCCGGTGGTCCACAGCTCGTGGTTACCCGGTACCCAGATCACCTTGGCGAACCGGCGGCGCAGCAGATCCAGCGACCAGCGGATGTCGTCGGTGCGCTCGGCGACGTCACCGGCCACGATCAGCCAGTCGTCCGGTGTCGAGGGGTACAGCGATTCCGCGACCGGCTTGTTGCCGGCATGACCCGTATGCAGGTCACTGATCGCCCAGAGCGTGGGAGCCACAGCCGACCAGCCTACTTGCGTGCGGGGAGCCGACCACCGGAGACGGTCCCACCAGCCCGGCACCGCCGACCGGCGGACCGGCTCGACCTCGACGGATATATCCGGCAGAACCCGATGCGGACCCGGGCGGCTGTTGCCGCACTAGACATATGGTGGAGTCCGTGACGAATACCGTCGCGCGCTTGAGTCACACCCCCGCGCGCACCCGCCTGCGACAGTTCACCGACCGCGTCGTGGGACGGGCACTTCGTCTCCCACCCCCCGCCGGCGACTACGTCGTGCACCGCGGTGTGCGGATACCCATGCGCGACGGGGTCGAGCTCCACGCCACGCACTACGCCCCGCGCACCGACCAGCCGCTGGGCACCCTCCTGGTCCGCTGCCCCTACGGCCGGTCCTTCCCGTTCTCGCTGATCTACGCGCAGCTGTACGCCGCGCGCGGCTACCACGTGCTCTTGCAGAGCGTGCGCGGAACGTTCGGCTCGGGCGGCGACTTCGTACCGATGGTCCACGAGGCCCCCGATGCCGCGGACACCGTGGCCTGGCTGCGCGAACAGACTTGGTTCACCGGCACATTCGCCACCATCGGCCTGTCCTACCTGGGCTTCACGCAGTGGGCCCTGCTGGCCGACCCGCCGCCCGAACTGGTGGCAGCTGTCATCACCGTCGGGCCGCACGACTTCCACGCGTCAACGTGGGGCACCGGTTCGTTCTCGCTGAACGACTTCCTCGGCTGGTCGGACATGATGGCTCACCTGGAACTGCCACCGCTTCGCCGGCTCGTGTTCCAGGCGAGATCCGCCCGGCGGCTGGACCATGGCGTGCACGGCCTGCCGCTGGGCGGCGCGGGCAGGGAACTGCTCGGCGACCGGTCGCGCTGGTACGAGTCCTGGCTCGAGCATCCCGACGCCGAGGATCCGTTCTGGGAGCAGATGCGCATGACGGCCGCGCTGCATCGCTGCAAGGTACCGGTGCTGCTGCTCGGCGGCTGGCAGGACGTCTTCCTCGAGCAGACCATCGCGCAGTACGAGCAGCTGCGTCGCCGCGGTGTGGACGTGGCGATGACGATCGGGCCGTGGACGCACACCGACATGGTCACCAAGGCGGCGGGCATGGCCGCCCGAGAGTCCCTGGCCTGGCTCGGCGTCCACCTCGCCAAGGTGCCGACCCGATCGCGCCCGAGCGGGGTCCGGGTGTATGTCACCGACTCCGATCGACGGGGAGACTGGGTCGACCTGCCGGACTGGCCGCCCGCCACCGGTGAAGGGGTGCTGTATCTGCAGCCGGCAGGCCGATTGGCCGCGACGCCGCCGCCGGCTGATGCGCCCCCGTCGGCCTTCCGCTACGACCCGGCCCGCCCGACACCGACGATCGGCGGCCGGTTGCTGTCCGCGAAAGCCGGCTACCGCACCGACACCGCACTGGCGCGGCGCAGCGATGTGCTGTGCTTCACCAGCGGCCTGCTGGACACCGATCTCTACGTGACGGGCAGTCCGATCGTCGAGCTGGCCCACGACGCCGACAACCCCCACTTCGACCTGTTCGTGCGGATCAGCGAGGTCGACGCCCGGGGCCGGTCACGCAACGTCAGCGACGGATTCCGGCGCTTCAACGGTGCCGACGGCCCGATCCGCATCGAACTCGACAGCATCGCGCACCGGTTCGGGGCCGGATCGCGGGTGCGGGTGCTCATCGCCGGCGGGTCGCATCCCCGCTATGCGCGCAACCTCGGCACCGGTGAGCCGGCGATCAGCGGCTGGCGGACGGCGCCGTCCACCCACACCGTGCACCACGGGGCCGGCGGTGTGTCGAAGCTGATCCTGCCGGCGTCGGACGTGCCGCCCTGGGCGGGCACCCCACGTTCAGCCGGGCGCGACGGCGGCGCGCACACGCCGGGCGATACCGGCTAGCGTCGCGTCGTCGTTCACCGGCTCGCCCAGTGCCGGTGTCACCGGCACGCTCACCCAGCTGGTGCAGCCGCTGTAGGCCGGGCCTCGGTCCAGCCGGATGGGCGCGGTCAGCGGTATGGCCTGGACCACCAGCACCGTGAGCCGGTGGCGCGGCCGGAAGTCCAACCGGTCCTCGCGCACCGATTCGGCGGCCCAGATGTGCAGGTCCTCGATTTCGGGCAGCGCGTCGGGCCGGGTGACCGCCACTGCGGCAACGACTTTGGCCGCCCCACGGATGACGACATGATCTTCGCTGCTTTCGGCCGCAGCGGCGGCCAGCAGCTCGCGGTGCTCTGGACGGACCCGCTCGGCGTGGCCGTGGGCGACCGTCGGGAACAGCAGGAACTCGTCGGCGGCCACGGCGAACCGCTTCTCGTGTATGCCACCCTTGCGCAGCAGCACCGTCTGACGCCCGTCGAGCAGCGCGTGCACCGCCGCGCTCCACTCCTTGAGTGCGGGTGTCGTCGCGGTGACGGCCGTCCTCATCGGTTGGCCATCCGCGCCCTGACCTCCGGGCGGCGCAGCGGCGGAGCTGTTTTCGGTGGCTGGCGGCGAGGCGGCAGCTCGGCCAGAAGCCGCGTCGTGGTCGCCGCCACCTCGGCGACCGCCGCCTCGAACGCGTCAGCCACACCGTCGGAGGGTCGAGTGATACCACTGACCTTGCGCACATACTGCCGGGCCGCCGCCCCGATCTCCTCGGCGGTGGCCGCGGGCTGCAGACCACGCAACTCGGTGATGTTTCGGCGCATACCCCCACGATAGGCGGCCGCGAGGGCTGGCTACCTTGTCGCTATGGCCGACGACGACATCCTGCTCACCGAAACCACCGACCGGATTCGGACCCTGACTCTGAACCGTCCCGGCTCGCGCAACGCACTGTCGGCGGCCCTGCGCACGCAGTTCTTCGCGGCGCTGCGCGACGCCGATGCCGACGACGGGGTCGGGGTGGTCATCGTCACCGGAACCGACCCGGTGTTCTACGCCGGGCTGGACCTCAAGGAGCTCGGCGACACCACCGAGCTGCCCGACATCTCTCCGCAGTGGCCGCCGATGACCACCCCGGTGATCGGTGCGATCAACGGCGCCGCAGTGACGGGCGGACTGGAGCTGGCGCTGTACTGCGACATCCTGATCGCCTCCGAGCGGGCCCGCTTCGCCGACACCCACGCCCGGGTGGGACTACTGCCGACCTGGGGTTTGTCGGTGCGACTGCCGCAGAAGTTCGGCGTCGGGCTGGCTCGCCGGATGAGCCTGACCGGCGACTACCTGTCGGCCGAAGATGCGTTGCGGGCCGGGCTGGTCACCCAGGTGGTCCCGCACCAGCAGCTGCTGCCAACCGCTCGTGCGGTGGCCGCTTCGATCGTCGGCAACAACTCCGACGCGGTGCGCGCGCTGCTGGCCTCCTACCACCGCATCGACGACGCACAGACCGGCGAGGGCCTGTGGATCGAGGCGATGTCGGCCAAGCAGTGGATGCAGCGGGCCACCGGCGACGGCATCGCCGCCAACCGTGAGGCGGTGCTGAAAAGGGGCCGCACACAACTGCGCTGAATGTCCGTAGCCTTCATGTGATGAACGAGGCACACCAATGCTGCGGCAGCGACGAGTGGCGTCAATTGATGGGCGAGGTGATTCTGCCCTGGGTACTCGACGGCACCGACCTCGGTGAGGACGTGCTCGAGGTCGGGCCGGGCTACGGTGCCGTCACCGACGTGCTGAGCAGATCGGTGCCCCAGGTCACCTGCGTCGAGATCGACGACGAGTTGGCGACCATGCTGAGCGAGCGGTTCGCCGGCGAGGCGTCGGTGCAGATCGTGCGCGGCGACGCAACCCACCTCGACTTCGCCACCGGGCGGTTCTCGGGTGCGGCCTGTTTCACGATGCTGCACCACGTGCCCACGGGCGAAGCGCAGGACCGGCTGTTCGCCGAGGTTGCCCGCGTTCTGCGGCCAGGTGCCGCGCTGGTGGCCAGCGACAGCATCGGCAGTGACGAGCTGGCGGCCGCCCACATCGGCGACACCTACAACCCCGTCGACCCTTCCGGACTCCCGGCGAGGCTGCTGGCAGCGGGTTTCGATCAGGTCGAGGTACGTACCAACGAGTTCGGCTGGGCGGCGATCGCCCGCACCGCCGGTTAACCGGTTCCCGGGACCAGCCAGCGCCCGGAAAATGCGCGCCACCCCACGAAGGCCAGCCGCAACACCATGAACGTGCTCAGTCCCGCCCAGATGCCGAACAGGCCCCAATCGAACACCAGCGACAGCCAGATCAGCGGCAGGAAACCGACCAGCGCGCTGATCAACGTCGCGCTGCGCATAAACGCGGCGTCGCCCGCGCCGAGCAGCACCCCATCGAGCGCGAACACGATGCCGGCGATCGGCAGCTGGGCCACCATGAACCACCACGGCACCCCGATCGCGTCGAGCACCGACCGATCGTCGGTGAACAGCGACGGCAGTACCGACGCCCCGACGGCGAACACCGTGGCCAGTACCGCCGCGGCGATCGTGGAGAACACCGTCACCCGCCACGCCACCGACTTGGCATGCGCGGCCTGGCCCGCGCCGAGTGCGGCACCGACCAGCGACTGTGCGGCGATGGCCAGCGAATCGAGTACCAGCGCAAGGAAATTCCACAGCTGCAGCACCACTTGGTGGGCCGCGACCGCCGCGGCGCCGAATCGTGCCGCCACTGCAGCGGCCGAGATGAAACATGCCTGGAAGGCCATGGTGCGCAGCACCAGATCACGCCCCATCACCACCTGGGCCCGCAGCACCGAGATGTCGAGGCGCAGCGGCACCCTCTCGGCCAGCAGCGAGCGACAGAACAACAGCGCCGCCAGCCATTGCCCGACCAGGTTCGCGACCGCCGAGCCGGCCAGCTCCCACCGCGGCAGACCCAGCCACCCGTACACCAGCAGCGGACACAGCACCGCAGACGTGCCGAACCCCAGCAGTACATAGCGCAGCGGACGCACCGTGTCCTGTACCCCGCGCATCCAGCCGTTGCCGGCCAGCGACACCAGGATCGCCGGTGCGGCCAGGATCGCGATCCGCAGCCACGGCATCGCGGCCGCGGCGATGTCCCCGCCGCTCGAGATCGCCGTCACCAGCGGCACCGCGGCTGCCTCGACCACGACCACCATCACCGCGCCCAGGCCCAGCGCCAGCCACGTGGCCTGCACACCCTCGCCGACCGCAGCCGCCCGGTCACCGGCACCGTAGAACCTGGCCGACCGCGCGGTGGTGCCGTAGGACAGGAAGGTCAGCTGGGAACTCACCACCGACAGGATGAGCCCGCCGATGGCCAGGCCGGCCAGGCTCAGTGCGCCGAGCCGACCGACGACGGCAATGTCGAAGAGCAGGTAGATCGGCTCGGCGGCCAGTACACCGAGCGCGGGGAACGCCAGCGCAGCGATGCGCCGCGCAGACGCGGGGGCCGGTTGTTCCTGGTCGGGTTGCGCCAAGGGGGTCAGCCGAGGGCGGTGGTCAGCTCCGCCACCACGTCGTCGATCGGGCCGGCAGCCGAGTACCCGGCGGCAAGCTTGTGCCCGCCGCCGCCGAAGCCCGTCGCAACCTTGGCCAGGTCATAGCTCTTGGCCCGCATCGACACCGACCAGTGCCGCGGCTCGATCTCCTTGAAAACGGCCGCGACCTCGGTTTCGTGGGTGGTGCGCACGATGTCGACGATGCTCTCGACCTCTTCGGAACGGTTGGCCATCCAGTCTTCGTGGGTGACCACCACATAGACCAGGCCCGCCCCGGCGGCCGCTTCCGGTACCAGCCGGGCGGTGGCCAGCACCCGCGACAGTAGCGGCAGCCACGCGAACGGGTGGCTGTCGAAGAGTTCGCGGCTGATCGCGGCGTTGTCGGCACCCAGTTCCACCAGCCGCGCCGCCAGCCGCAGCCCGCGCGGCGACGCCCACCGGAACGAGCCCGTGTCGATGGTCAGCCCCGCATACAGACAGGACGCCACGTCGCGGTCGATCGGCTTGTCCCACGCGTCGAGCAGCTCGGCAACCAGCATCGTGGTCGAATCCGCTTTCGGATCGACGAAGTTCACCGTACCGAACAGGGTGTTCGACCTGTGGTGATCGATCACCAGCACCTCACGCCCGGCCGCCACCACCTCGACCAAGCCGCCCAGCCGGTTGGTGCTGGGGGTGTCGACCGTCACCACCAGGTCGGCGTCGCGGCGCATCTCTGCGGGCGCCACCAGCAGGCCGCAGCCGGGCAGGGTACGCAGCGACTCGGGCAGCGTGGCCGGCGCGGAAAAGCTGACCTGCACGTCGACGCCGGCGCGGTCCAGAATCAGGCCCAGCGCCAGCCCGGCCCCCACGGTGTCGGCGTCGGGGTGAACGTGGCAGAGCACGCTGACCGAGCCGGCGGCGGCCAGCACCTGCGCCGCGCCGCGCGCATCGACACGCCTGTCCGGGCGTGTTACTTCAGTCGTCGAATCGGTAGCGGTCACCGGCGTCCTGGTTGTCCTGCGCGGCTCTGCCATTTCCCGGGTCGCTGCGCTCCTGCCCAACGGTCCCCTCTTCTCCTACCACACGATAGGGCCGCGCGTCTCCTGCAGGAGTGGCACCAGCACGGATTTTGGCCACATCGGCGTCGGCGGCGCGGGCGGCGGCAAGCAGTTCCTCCATGCGCAGCGCGGCGTCGGGCACGGTGTCGCGGACGAACGTCAGCGTCGGGGTGAACCGGACACCGGTTCCGGCGCCGACCTTGGTGCGCAACACACCTGTGGCCCTTTCCAGGGCCGTGGCGACACCGGCATAGTCCGGCTCGTCATCGAGCGCCTGGCCCATGACCGTGTAGTAGAGCGTGGCGTCGTGCAGGTCACCGGAGACCTTCGCATCGGTGATCGTCACCCCGGCCAGCCTGGGATCCTTGATCTCGTATTCAATCGCCGAGGCGACGATGGTAGAGATGCGTTTGGCCAGCCGCTTCGCCCGTGCCGGGTCAGCCATCTGCCCGCTGCTCTTCGCCCGAGGGGCTCATAGCTACTAGACCCTCTCTTTCTCCACCAGCTCGTAGGTCTCGATGACGTCGCCCTCCTTGATGTCGGAGTACGTCAGCGTCAGACCGCATTCGTAACCTTCGCGCACCTCGGTGACATCGTCCTTCTCCCGACGCAGCGACGCGACAGTGAGGTTCTCGGCGACCACGATGTTGTCGCGCAGCAGCCGCGCCTTGGCGTTGCGGCGCAGGAGGCCCGACTGCACGAGGCAGCCGGCGATGTTGCCGACCTTGGACGACCGGAAGATCGCACGGATCTCGGCACGGCCGAGTTCCCTCTCCTCGTAGACCGGCTTGAGCATGCCCTTCAGGGCGCTCTCGATATCGTCGATCGCCTGGTAGATCACCGAGTAGTAGCGGATCTCCACACCCTCGCGGTTGGCCAGCTCGGTGGCCTTGCCTTCCGCCCGGACGTTGAAGCCGATGATGATCGCGTCCGAGGCCGACGCCAGGTTGACGTTGGTCTCGGTGACGCCACCGACGCCGCGGTCGATGACCCGTAGTTCGACCTCGTCGTCCACCTGGATGCCCAGCAGGGCTTCCTCCAGCGCCTCGACGGTGCCGGCGTTGTCGCCCTTGAGGATCAGGTTCAGCTGGCTGGTTTCCTTCAGCGCCGAATCCAGGTCCTCCAGGCTGATGCGCTTGCGGGCACGGGCGGCCAGCGCGTTGCGCTTGCGCGCGCTGCGCCGGTCGGCGATCTGGCGGGCGATGCGGTCTTCGTCGACAACCAGGAAGTTGTCACCGGCGCCCGGCACCGACGTGAAGCCGATGACCTGCACCGGCCGTGACGGCAGCGCCTCGGTGACATCCTCGCCGTGCTCGTCGACCATGCGGCGGACGCGGCCGTAGGCATCGCCGGCGACCACCGAGTCGCCGACGCGCAGCGTGCCACGCTGAATCAACACCGTCGCCACCGGACCGCGGCCGCGGTCCAGGTGCGCCTCGATGGCCACACCCTGGGCTTCCATATCGGGGTTGGCGCGCAGGTCCAGCGCCGCGTCGGCGGTCAGCAGCACCGCCTCCTCCAACGCCTCGATGTTGGTGCCGTTCTTCGCCGAAATGTCGACGAACATGGTGTCGCCACCGAAATCCTCGGCAACCAGGCCGTACTCGGTGAGCTGCGCCCGGATCTTGGCCGGGTCGGCGCCCTCCTTGTCGATCTTGTTGACCGCCACCACGATCGGCACTTCGGCGGCCTGCGCATGGTTGATGGCCTCCACCGTCTGCGGCATCACACCGTCGTCGGCGGCCACCACCAGGATCGCGATATCGGTGGCCTTCGCGCCACGGGCACGCATGGCGGTGAACGCCTCGTGACCCGGGGTGTCGATGAAGGTGATCAGCCGCTCGACGCCGTCGTGCTCGACACCGACCTGGTAGGCGCCGATGTGCTGGGTGATGCCACCGGCCTCGCCCTCGCGGACGCTGGCCTGACGGATGGTGTCCAGCAGTCGGGTCTTGCCGTGGTCGACGTGACCCATGACGGTGACCACCGCCGGACGGACCTCCAGGTCCTCCTCATCGCCCTCGTCCTCGCCGTAGGTGAGGTCGAAGGACTCCAACAGCTCGCGGTCCTCGTCCTCCGGCGACACGACCTGCACCTTGTAGTTCATCTCGCTGCCGAGCAGCTCCAGCGTGTCGTCCCCCACCGACTGCGTGGCGGTCACCATCTCACCGAGGTTGAACAGCGCCTGAACCAGAGCAGCCGGGTTTGCGTCGATCTTCTCGGCGAAATCGCTCAGCGAGGCGCCGCGGGCCAGCCGGATGGTCTCTCCGTTGCCCTTCGGCAACCGGACACCGCCGACGACCGGGGCCTGCATGTTCTCGTATTCGGCGCGTTTCGCCCGCTTCGACTTGCGGCCGCGCTTGGGGGCACCGCCGGGACGACCGAACGCACCGGCAGCGCCACCGCGCTGACCGGGCCGGCCACCCCCGCCGCCGGGACGACCACGGAAGCCGCCGCCGGCAGGTGCACCGCCGCCACCGCCGCCGCCACCGCCACGGTAGTTACCGCCTCCGCCGCCACCGGGACGCCCGCCCTGGCCGGGCCCGGGGCGGGTTCCGCCGCCGGGGCGAGGTCCGCCGCCGGGACGACCCGGCCTGCCGACGGTGCCACCGGGACGCGGCGGCATGTTGCCGGGCGAGGCCCCACCGGGCCGCGGGCCCGGACGCGGCCCGCCGGGGCCGGGCCGGGGACCCTGGGGACCCGGTCGTGGTCCCTGTGGGCGCGGGATCGGGCGGTCGACCGGTTGGGCCGAGGAGAACGGGTTGTTGCCGACTCGCGGCGGGCGCGGAGCCCCGGGCTTCGGCCCGGCCGGGCCGGGGCGCGGGGCGGGTGTCGGCGCGGGTGCGGCGGAGGCTGCCGGAGCAGCGGGTGCCGCAGGTGCCGCAGGTGCCGGAGGCGCCGGCGGGGTCGGCGGAGCCGGGCGGGCCGGCTTGGGGGCCGCAGTCGGCGTCGCGGCAACCGCATCGGTGCCGCTGGGACTGGGCGCTGCCTTCGCGGGCGCGCCATTGCCGGCGGCCTTGCCCGGAGCCGGCTTCTGCTTGCCGCCGCCGAACGATTCCCGTAGTCGGCGTGCGACGGGCGCTTCTACCGTCGAGGACGCCGACTTGACGAATTCGCCCTGCTCGTTCAGTCGGGCGAGAACTTCCTTACTGGTGACACCGAGTTCCTTGGCCAACTCGTGTACACGGGCCTTACCTGCCACTACATCTCCTGTCTAGAGGCGACAGCGGTGTGGTAGGCCGCGCCTCGGGTTTAGCTACGACGCATGGTCATCGTCGGGACTTCACGGTGTGCTCATGTTCTTCGCTACCTGTTCTCTTGACCGAAGTGGTCGGGTCCTTCGATTTCTCGAAGTACTCAACCACCGCGGATATATCCGGTGAACCGGTGATACGCAACGCTCGCGCGAAAGCTCGCCGCCGAATCGCTGCCCGCAGGCACCGGTCGTCGGGGTGTAGCCACACACCCCGCCCCGGGAGGTTACCTGCTAAGTCAACGGTTACGGCGGATTCGCCGTTCCCGGCCGACACAGCTGCCACTCGGAGCAGTTCGACGGCCAACTCTCGCTCCCGGCACCCGATGCACGTTCGCACCGGTCCTTCGGTGCGTCGATGCGCTCGTTTCCTCTCGGGGGCCGGAGACTCGCGCTGGATCACGGCTCAGTCTACCGTCACCGCAATGCCACCCTTAACCACCCTGAGACCGTTGCGCTCTGCCCCGAAGGCGTGAGGTGCCCCAGCCCGGCGCGGCTAATGCTCCTGCCGCACGTCATGCGGGGTACCCGGATGTGACTCGCTGTCGGGTGGGGCGGCGTCGCTGCGGATGTCGATGCGCCAACCCGTCAGCCGGGCCGCCAGCCGGGCGTTCTGTCCCTCCTTGCCGATCGCCAGCGACAGCTGGAAATCGGGAACCACGACACGGGCCGCGCGGCCGTTGGGATCGATGACACTGACCGAGACGACTTTGGCGGGCGACAGCGCGTTGCCGACGAACCGGGCCGGGTCGTCGTCGTAGTCGATGATGTCGATCTTCTCGCCGGACAGCTCGCTCATCACATTGCGGACGCGCTGACCCATCGGCCCGATACAGGCCCCCTTGGCGTTGAGCCCCGCAACCTGCGACTTGACCGCGATCTTGGATCGATGCCCCGCTTCACGGGCCACCGCCACGATCTCCACCGACCCGTCGGCGATCTCCGGCACCTCCAGCGAGAACAACTTGCGGACCAGGTTCGGGTGGGTGCGCGACAGCGTGATCAGCGGCTCGCGGGCGCCGCGACTGACGCCCACCACGTAGCAGCGCAGCCGGTCGCCGTGCTCGTAGCGTTCCCCGGGTACCTGCTCGGCGGCCGGGATGACACCCTCGGCCCCCTTGGTCTCGCTGCCCAGCCGCACCACGACCAGCCCGCGGGCGTTGGCACGCGCGTCACGCTGGATGACCCCGGCGACGATGTCGCCCTCCCTGGCCGAGAACTCCCCGTAACTGCGCTCATTCTCGGCGTCGCGGAACCGCTGCAACATCACCTGCCGCGCGGTGGTGGCGGCAACGCGGCCGAAACCTTCTGGAGTGTCGTCCCATTCGCTGATCACGTTGCCGTCGTCATCGGTCTCGCGGGCGATCACCTGGACGACGCCGCTCTTGCGGTCGATCTCGATGCGCGCGTCGGGCTGATGGCCGTCGGTGTGGCGGTAGGCGGTCAACAGCGCGGACTTGATGGTGTCCAGCAGCTCGTCGACCGAGATTCCGCGATCGATCTCGATCGCGTGCAGCGCAGCCATGTCGATGTTCATGCTTCGGCCTCCGTTCCGGCGGCCCGCCCGCAACTTCCCACCAGTTCGAGCTCCTTCGCGCTTGGCGACGAAAACTCAACCTGGACAACGGCCTTGCGGATATCCACCAATGGGAGCCGCCGGATCTCCCAGCCCCCACGGTCCCGCACCACCAGCTCGACAACCCCGTCGGACACCGCACCCAGGCGTCCGCTGACGGTGCTGCCGTCGGCCAGTTCGACGTCGACCAGGTGAGCGCGCGCGCGGCGGAAGTGTTTCTCGGCCGTCAGCGGACGGTCGACGCCGGGCGAGGTCACCTCCAGGACGTAGGCGTCGTCACCGATGTCCAGGCCGTCCAGCAGTGCCGAGGCCGAACGCGAGAGCTCGGCGATGGTATCCAGGTCGAGCGGGACGTCACCATCGGCGATGACCTTGATCCGTGGCGGGCGGGTGCGCGCGTCGATCCGCACATCCTCGATCTCGTAGCCGGCGCGCACGAACTCACCACCGAGCAGCTCGATCACCTGCTTCTGGGACGGTAGCCGGGTGGCCACGGCGAGCTCCTCATCTTGAGTTGTTTCATCAGCTGCGTCGGATGCAGGGCTCCGGGGAGCCAGCTACCCACGATACGCCAGCGGGCAGGTCCGCAATGGCAGGATGTTTGGCGTGCTGAGCCGCAATCCCAGCCCCGCTGCCCTCATCAGCAGGCGACGCGTCCTGGTCGACGGGGGGTACGGGCTGCTGGCGCTGGCATTGCTGGGCACCACGGCCACCGCGTGCGGGTCAAGCACGCCGCCGGCTCCCGATCCGCTCGAAGCGCAGGTCGATGCCGCCCGCCACGACAGCGATCTGGCCACGGCCGCCGCCAAAGCCGCCGCCCCGGCTGTCGCGCCGGCGCTCAAGGTGGTGGCCGCCGAACGCGCCCGCCACGCCGCGGCGCTCGCCGAGGAGATCGCCCGCGCGGCGGGCAAACCGGCACCGACCCCGACGGAGGAAACCAGCTCGCCGACATCGACCACATCGGCACCGGCCGCACCCCCACCGACCGTGGCCGACGTCGTCGCCGCGCTGCGCAGTTCCGCCGACAGCGCGACCCAGCTGACACCGACCCTGTCGGGCTACCGCGCCGGTCTGGTCGGCTCGATCGCGGCCGCCTGCACCACCGCCTACTCCGTCGCCCTCCCGTCAGGGGGGCGCCCGCAATGACCTCACCGCAACCCGCACCGTCGGCGACACCCGACCCGGACCGGCCGACCGAGGCGGATCAGGCCGCCCTCTTCGACGCTGTCGCCGCCGAACACGCCGCGATCTACGGCTACGGCATGGTCTCGGCCCACTGCTCGCCCAGTGAGAACTATCTGGTCTCCCAAGCGCTGGCCCAGCACCGCAAACGGCGCGAAGCGGCGCTGGCGATGCTGGCCGCCCGTTCGGTCAAGGCACCACTGCCCGCAGCCGGTTATGAGCTGCCGATAGTGGTCGGCTCCCCCACCGACGCGGGCAAGCTTGCAGTGCACATGGAGGACGACTGCGCGGTCGCCTGGCGCGCGGTGATCGAGCAGGCGACCGCGCCGCGGGACCGGGAATTCGGGGGCACGGCACTGACCGAGTGCGCGGTGCTCGCGGCACGCTGGAAGCAGATACTGCACATCTGGCCGGTGACGGTGGCCTTCCCCGGTGGCAGCGAATAGCGCTGGGCCGCCTGCCCTGCGGCGAGCAGACGCAAAATCGCATGGAAACCGCGGTTTCCGTGCGATTTTGCGTCTGCTCGGCAGGGAAGGCTAGGGCTGCTTCTCGGCGAGCGCCGCTGCGATCTCGGCCACCGCGGAGTGCACGGCGATCTCACGGCTGTCGTGGCTGAAGCGGTTGCGCAGCTCCACCACACCGTTGGCCCAGCCGCGGCCGACCACCACGATCCACGGCACTCCGAGCAGTTCGGCGTCCTTGAACTTCACCCCGGGTGAGGCGCTGCGATCGTCGAGCAGCACCTCCAGCCCCAGACGGTCCAGGTCGGCGGCCAGCTCGCCGGCACCGGTGCGGGCCTCGGCGTCCTT
>Ga0210086_1000322_pt1 | contig 29507 bp, 29 predicted proteins | sample China_Galinas_PW_3_FD_184867 | JGI IMG/M metagenome (GOLD analysis project Ga0210086, IMG submission 184867) | Wetland microbial communities from San Francisco Bay, California, USA, that impact long-term carbon sequestration - China_Galinas_PWB_D2... | ecosystem: Environmental > Aquatic > Marine...
TGTCGTAATCGTCGCGGTGCTCGCGGACCAACCGCACCGCCCTGGCCTTGGTGTTCTCGTCGTACCTGATCGACATCGCGCCATCCTTCCCAACAAAGGAAGTGCGCATGAAACCGGGGACGGTTCAGGTCCATGACGAATGCAGGGAGCGGAACAGAGCGCGTCTGGTGAGTCTTGGTCGGACCTCCCACCATGCCCATGCCGGCAACCGCGGTCACCGACCGCGACACCTTGAGTCGACGTCGGCTCACATCCACGTCGCCGACCCGCAGCGCGGCAATCTCCCCGTATCGCAATCCGCCGTAGCCCAGCACGTAGACCATCGTCCGCAGGTCCCCGGTGGCGTCGGCAAGCTGGCGCACCTGGTCGTGGGTCAGCGCCGTCCGCTCCGGGGTGGTCTTTCGGGGGAGCTGAACGTCGTCGGCGGGATTGAGACTGATGTACCGCGCTCGCACCGCGTAGCGGAGAACCTGATCGAGCACCTGGTACGCCTGTACCACCCGCGCTGCCGACAAGCCTTGAAGTTCGCCATCAGCCGGTTCTTTTGTCGCCTTGCGCTGGCGTGCATCCGGTTCGCCAGCGAGCTTGTAGACCCACGCCTGAATGTCAGCGTGGGTGATGTCACGGAGGGGGGTGTTACCCCAGCGCGAGATCACCAAGACATCGAGCAGGGAGCGATACCCGGCGCGGGTCTTAGGCTTAAGCCCGCTCTTGGATTCGAACCACGGCTCAGCGACCGCAGCGAAGGTGACTGCTCCCCGCTTGGGGTCGGCATAGGTGCCGGTGGTCAGAGCGGTGGTCACGTCGGTGATGTGCCGTTGGGCATCGGCCTTGCGGTCGAATGCCTTGGACCGTTCGTTGCCGTCGTGGTCTACCCAGCGCGCCAGCCAACGCCGGCCCTGGCAGTGGCGGGCAGTAGTTACCAGCGTGGCCGGCGTGGAGTGCTTCGGATCCATGCACCAGGAACCGGGGCCGCCGCCATCGGCGGGGTAGGGCACCTGCTCACCCGGCTTAGGGCTGCGGTGCCAGCGGTCCTCGACACCAGCCCGCGAACTGCGCTTCCACGTGCTGATCAGCGTACCCCGCTGCGGACCAGCTGCGGACTGAGGGGTCTGAGATATTCCGTTAGCTCGGCTGTATACTGCTTCACAGCAGGTATTTCCTGTGCCCCCACTAGGACTCGAACCTAGGACCTGCGGATTAAAAGTCCGTAGCTCTACCAACTGAGCTATAGGGGCGCGACGAATCAGGATACTGCCTGGGCCCTCTACACTCGTTTGAGGATTGGGCTTGACGTGGCCTAAGCTATCGAGGCTTCCAACACGAGTAGTTGCGAGTCCCCCGGAGAGATTCGGCAGGCCCCCTTCGTCTAGCGGCCTAGGACGCCGCCCTTTCAAGGCGGTAGCGCGGGTTCGAATCCCGTAGGGGGTACCCGTGGTGATCGTAAGATGGAGCCACACACGAGGCCCTGTGGCGCAGTTGGTGAGCGCGCCGCCCTGTCACGGCGGAGGTCGCGGGTTCGAGTCCCGTCAGGGTCGCCATCGCGGCGAGGCATGCGCGTCGATGCCTTCCGGCCAGGTAGCTCAGTCGGTATGAGCGTCCGCCTGAAAAGCGGAAGGTCGCCGGTTCGATCCCGGCCCTGGCCACCATCACCGTTTCCCGTCGATGTCGGTTTCCGGTTTGCCGGGGTCCTTTGCCATTCCTGCGCGGTCGTCACCATGGGCTGGCCCACCTAGTCATTAGGTTAGCGAACTTCCGGTCCTCCACGCTTCTTCGCCTAGGACGCCGAGAATTTGCTGAACGGCCGCAATCACTTCGCTGGCTTGCTACGCTTTGCCGGTCTCCGGCACTCGTGCCCCAGTGCCGGTTGCGCGAATCCCAAGAGCTAGAGGAGTGGGCCTACATGCCCGGTAAGCATCGGAAATCGCGTCGGCGTACCTCTGCAGCCACACGTCGCTGGGTGCCGAGTCTGGCTGCGGCTGCCGTCACCGCGACCAGCCTGACGACGGCGCTGACGACGGGCACGACGGTAACCGTCTCGCCGGCCGTGGAACTCATCGCGACGATCACGCCGGCCAGTTCGACGGCGCAAATCTTCGCGAGTCCAACCTTCTACGGCTACGACTACACACAGACCTACGGCGACCAACAGATCGTTCCGTTCTTCTTCGGTCCGCAAGGCATCGTCACCGCGGTTCGCAACAACGCCGGCGATCCGCTGGGAAACGTTGTGCTGTCGTCCGGCTGGGGCGCCGGCCAGACCGGCACCGCTCTCGGGCGGTTGAGGGGCGATCCAGTGCTGGACAACGTCAAACTGGCGATCCTCGACAACAACACCAACCGCGCCGGCGGCGGGTTCTGGACCACCTATTGGATCTTCGCGCCCCTGTTGTTGACCTCGTCGGAACCGACGCCAAATGACCTCGGCGTCCCAGTGCTGGACGTCGGCTACGACTTCAACATCAACGGCAACGCTCCGACCTATCCGATCAATCTGCTCTCCGACGTCAACAGCCTGGTGGCCTACCTGTATGGCTATGCGGGTCAATCGAACGTTCAGTTGCCGGACGAGGTCGCGGACAATCTGCCCCCGACCGGCGATCCCGCGGAACTCAAACCCGGCACGCACTACATCGTGGACTCCGAGGGCAACATCCTCGAGGAGTATGACGGTTTGAACACGAACATCACGTATGTGACGTTCAAGTCCGACAGGCTGCCTCTCGTGAAGCCACTGCTGCTGATCCCGGGCGGGAAACTCGTCGCCGACGCGGTGGAGCCGGTTCTGACGGTGCTCGTCGCCGCGGGATACAAAGACAATCAACCGATTCCGGACGACCCGAGTGTGCCGCGGCCGATGGGACTGATTCCGGTGAAGGAAACCGTGACCGCGCTTCAGCAGTTGCCCGGCGCGGTGGTACAAGGCGTGCACAACGTGCAAGAGAACCTGTCATCTCCCAATAACCTGTTCACGACATCGAATCAGCCCAGCGCCGGTTCGACAACCGTCAACACCTTGGCGGGCAATTCGCCTGCCCCGTCTCCGCAAGCGTCCAAGCCGAGCGTGGATTCGAGAACGGTCAACACCTTGGCCGGCAATTCGCCAGCGTCGTCTACGCAGGTGTCCAAGCCGAGCGCGAACCCGTTCAACATTCCAACGGGATTGAAGCCAGGTCTGGCCGGCAAGAGGCCAGCCGCTCCTTCAGCCGGCGGCACCAAACATCCTCTGCGGCAGGCGATTAACGACTTCACATCCAATCTCAACAACCTGGCTGACAGCATTACGAACGGCCCGAAGAAGAAACCGTCGGACGCCGAAGCGCCGTCCGCTTCACCCGCCGGATCTGCGGCACCGTCGTCGAACAACTAGGACAGGAACCGTTCGACGTACGGCGCGAAGCGGTCGCGCAGGGCGTCCTGGTCGAGGCCGAACATCTCGCATGACGTCGCCACTCGGCCGAGCCGGCCGCGTTGGTGACCGGCGAGGTAACCGCTTATCGCAGAACAGGTTTCATCGGTCATGGGCTCGCCGGCCAGGGCGTACACCTGCTCGGCGACACCGGCCTCGCCGGCCATGAAGTCGTCGAAGCGGACGTCGATCGAACGATGCGGCCCGATGACGTCGCGATCGCGCGCCAGCGCGGCAAGCATCAACTCGAGGCGGTCGACCCAGTAGGTGGCGATCTCGCCCACGGGCACGGGGCTGCGATGCATCCGCGCGGAGTAGGTGATCATCGCGATCATCGACAGCACGATCGGGAGCGGGTCGCGGTGCGTCACCACCACGACCACGCCCGGGAAGACGCGATTGAGCACCGGCAGCTGCTCGAGGTGCTGGGGTGACTTCAACAGCCAGCGCCGGCCGCCGCGCAGGAACTGCAGCGCCTTGAGTTGGGTGGCGAGGTATTCGTAATGCGGCGTCTGGTCGTGCGACGAGTAATAATCACGCCACCGCGGTACGTGCGCGAGAGTCTCGAAGAACATCGTCGAGAAGTCGTTTGCGAGCAGCTGAATTTCTTCGTGTACGTGCTCGGTCGTCATCTCGTGCATAAGCCGGAAGTGCGGCATGACGACGTCGATGAACCCGACCGCGGCGTCCATACGCGATTGGCGCGGATCCGGCTCGACACCAACCTCGGCCGGCACCGGGAACGGTTCGACGCTCTCCCAATACGGCAGCGTCCGGAACGTGGGCCCGGCCGCCAGGAGATTGTGCAGATGCGTGGTGCCGCTTCGCGGCAGACCCGCGATGACGACCGGCGGCACCAGTTCGATGTCGTGAATCTCCGGGTGTCGCGCCAGCAGGTCGGTGAGCAGCAGGCGGTTCTTCAGCAACTGCAGCAGTTGGCTGAAGAAGTTGACGGCTCCCGGCCCGTGCATATCGGTGAAGTCATGCAGCGCCGCGAGGTAGACATCCAGGCGCTCGCGGTAGTCGTGGGCACCGAAATCGTCGAGCCCGGTGTCGGCGCGGGCCTTCGCATGCAGCGCCGCGGCATCGAGCGGACAGTCGGCCGCCATCACGGCCATCACGTCACGGATCTGTTCGGCCTCAGGGCTGAAGCGGGGTTCGGCGAGGTCATCGAGTAGGACAACGGCCGCGTTGGCGTCGGTCACGGCGAATTATGTTACTATCAGTTTCGTAATGACGACAGACCTCGGCCGGCCCCGGGATCCTCGAATCGATGCCGCGGTTTTGGACGCGACGGTCGAGTTGCTCAGCCAAACCGGTTACGCCGAACTCGCCGTCGACGCGATCGCCCGGCGGGCCGGCACCAGTAAACCCGCGATTTACCGGCGTTGGCCGAGCAAGGCGCACCTCGTGCACGAGGCGGTCTTCCCGATCGGTCGCGCCACCGAGCTTCCCGACACCGGGTCGTTGGCCGGAGACGTGGAGGAGATCGTGCGCCGCGTCGTGGCAGTGCTCACCACTGCGGCGGCGCGGGCCGCGCTGCCCGGCCTCGTCGGCGAGATGGCCGCGGACCTGACGTTGCACGCCAAGCTGCTGGAGAGGTTCGGTGACATCCTGTCGGGCGGTCTGGCCGAGCGCCTGAGCGACGCGGCGGCGCGGGGAGAGGTCCGTCCGGATGTGACAGCGGCCGATCTGTCCGAAGCCGTCGCCGGTATCACGTTGCTGGCGTTGCTCACTCGCGGCGCCGCGCTGGACGACGGCTGGGTGCAGCGCACGGCCACCCTGATCATGAGAGGAATCAGCGCATGAGCGAACACGAGTCCACCGCGGCCTGGCGCGAACTGCTCGAGACGCTGGGCAGCCTGGACCGCTCGTTCCTCGAGGGCGACCGTGCCGTCACCGACGACAGGCACATCGCCGACGGCTACCGCATGCTCGCCACCACATTGGGCGTGGCCTTCGACACCTACCTTTTCCCAGAACCCGGCCGCCCGGTGTTCGTCGAGCTCAACACACCGTTTCGGCGCGACCGTCGTTGGGGCGGCGACAACACCGATGCCTACTACCACATGTGCCCGGTCGATCCCGCGCGCCGCTACCGCATCAGCGGCAATAGAGGCGACAGCGTGTACTTCTCGGTGACCGCCTACAACGAGCCGTCGCCCGGCACGTGGTCCGACCGGATCGTGGCGATCCTGCGCGACGACGATCTCCAGATGGACCCGGGCGGCAACTTCTCCTTCGGGCTCGGGCCGATGCCCGACGCTGCCGTGCTGGTGACCCGCGACTATCAAGCCGATCCGCTGAGCGGCCGGCCCGTCAGCTGGCATATCGAGGCGCTGGACGAGCCGGACCCGGTGCGACACGGAGACTCCGAAACCGCGGTGGCGCTTCGGGCCAGCGCCGCGTGGCTGCGCACGATGTTCGCTATCGTGCCGCTAGCGGTCGGCGTGCGGGTCGACGACGCGCACACCCTCGGGCACGAAATATCCCAGGCTGCAAACCAATTCGCTGACCCCTACCAAGTGCCCGATGCCAACTTCGGCTGGTCGGCGCGCGACGCCTGCTATGCCTACGGCAGTTTCGTGCTCGACGCGGACGAGGCGCTGGTGATCACGCACCGCCCGCCGCTGTGCCGGTTCTGGAACCTGGTGGTGTGGAACCAGTTCATGGCCACGCACAACGTCACCGACGCGCGCAGTTCGGTCAACGGCCACAGTGCGGTGCCCAACGCTGACGGCTCGGTCACGGTCGTCGTCTCCCGGGGCATGACCGCCCATCCGAATTCCGTGACGACACTTGACTATCCGCGGGGCACCCTCGCCTTCCGGTGGTTCCTCACCGACAAGGTTCCCCCACGCCCGGATGTGCGTCTGGTCAAAGCGTCCGAGGCGCCGACGAACGTCGGCTAAGCGGGTTGCGCGGCGCCGAGATCGACGTTGTGTCGCGAAACTTCGAGTAGGTGCCTGCAAAACGTGACTTTCGCGTCAACGGCGGTCGAGGGTATGCGAGTACAGCTGTAAGCGCTCATCGCCGCGGTTCAACGATGAGCGGCGGGGGTGGGTAGACGGCACAGGCCACACCGTAGAGACTTGTCACGACACGACGTACTAGCGATGAGAGCGAGATGACGGAATCCCCGCAACCCAACCGGGATCAAGAGCTGGAGAAAATCGTCGACGATCTCGACGAAAACGTCATGGGCGAGCGAGAGGCGAAGGACATGCCGGGCAAGCCCAGCGACCGCGAGCAGGAGCCGCAGAGCGGTACGGCCGAAGAGCCCACCGCTTAGAGTCGAGGCTGCTCACTGGCCACCGGCGTGCGATCGGCGGCGCTGATGAAGTCCTCGATCAGATCGACCACCTGGAACGGGGCTTCCACCTGAGGGAAGTGGCCGATGCCCGGCAGTACCTCCAGCCGGCTGTCCTGTCGCGCCTGCTGAGCGGCATATCCGTGATCGACGGGGATGATCCCGTCTCGGTCCCCCCAAATTGCCATCACCGGCAGGTCGGCTCGCAGCTGCAAGCGGCTGAGCGCACTGACCGCCTGCCCGCGATGGTCGACCACCGAGCGCAGTGTCTTGAGGAACGACTGCCGCGTCTGCCGGTCCGCCAGCGACGTGTACGAACTCCAGATCTCGGCGCCCCGCGGCGAATGGATTCCGGCCGAGCTCAGCCAGGACCGCAGCTTGTTGCCGACGGTCAGCACCGGCCGAGGCGCGACGGCGGGAAGGACGAACTCCGCTCCCGGGACCGACAACAGCCGCAGGATCGCCCCGACATCCGGGCCCAGTCCGCCGCTGGAGATGAGGACCAGCCGGCGGCAGTAGTCGGGGTGCTGGTACACGAACTGCATCGCCACGCCGCCGCCGAGCGAGTGGCCGACGACCGTGGCGTGGGTGATACCCAGCTCGTCGAGGAAGTCGCGCAGCCATACCGCGAACGCGCCGAGCGAATAGTCGCCCCGAGGTTTCGCCGACTGGCCGTGGCCGAGCAAGTCCGGCGCCACCACGCGGTAGTTCTTCGCCAGCCGCGGCAGCACCGCCCGCCAGGTCTCTGAACTGCCGGCCATGCCGTGAATCAACAGCAGCGCCTCGCCGGTGCCCTCGTCGCGGTATGCGACCCGGTCGCCGTGCAGTTCGAGGAATTTGAGCTCGGTCATGTCGACCCCCCTTGATTCTCTTTCGCTGTGGCCCATCGTAGAGGTGCGCGGCCGGCGAGGCCTCGACTGCTTACATACAGTCTGATATGTATCTTGTGTGCCGACTCAAGTGTCGATGCGCCGCACGCAGGAACAGCGAAGCGCCGAGACCCGAACCCGACTGCTGGACGCGACGATCGAGTGCCTGGTTCGCTACGGCTATAGCGGGACGACGACGCCGCGGGTCGCTGAAATGGCGGGCGTGACGCGCGGCGCGCAGGTGCACCACTTCGGCTCCAAGAACGATCTTGTGATCGCCGCGTTGCAGCACCTGGCTGCGAGGCGCACGGCAGCGGTCGCGGGAAATGTCGCACACCTGGCGGCCACCGAGGATCCGGTCGGAGAGATGCTCGACCTGCTGTGGTACCTGCACCAAGGTCCGATGTTCATCGCCGCCGTGGAACTGTGGGTGGCCGGCCGCACCGACCCGTCGCTTGGCTGCGAGGTCGCCAAGTTCGAGTCGATCGTGGTTACCCACCTGATGACAACCGTGAGCGAGTTTGTGCCGCAACAGATTCACAAGCAGATGCTGGATTTCCTCTACACCGCCATGGATGCGCTGCGGGGCATCCTGATCTCCGGCTTCGTCGAGAACGACTCGGTGCGGGCGCGCCGGCGGTGGGATCGTGCGGGCGTGAACATGCGACGGCTGGCCGAGCCGCTGATGGCGGAATGGGCCGAGCTGACAGGGAGGAGCGCTGATGATTGAGTGGTCCGAAAGCGACCTGCTGATCCGTGCCGCGGTGCGCGGATTCATCGACAAAGAAGTACGGCCGAACGTCGACGCGCTGGAGAGTGGCGAGATGCCGCCGTATCCGATTATCCGAAAGCTGTTCAGCGAGTTTGGACTTGACGCACTGGCCGCCGAGGCGGTCAAGAGCATGCTGGACCGAGAAAGCGCCCGGCAGGCTGGGGAGCCTTCGAAAGGCGGCGGATTCGGCGCTGTGGGAGAGCAGGCGTCGATGGCGGCGATCATGATCTCGGAGTTGGCCGGGGTCAGCCTGGGCACGGTGGCCGCACTTGGCGTCAGCCTCGGTCTGGGCGCCGCGACGATCATGTCGCGCGGCACCCTGGCGCAGAAGGAGCGCTGGCTGCCGCCGCTGGTGACTATGGAAAAGGTTGCGGCGTGGGCGATCACGGAGCCCGACTCGGGATCCGACGCATTCGGCGGAATGAAAACCTACGTCAAGCGTGACGGCGACGACTACATTCTCAACGGCCAGAAGACATTCATCACCAACGGGCCATATGCCGACACTGTGATCGTCTACGCGAAGCTCGACAAGGCGGGCGTCGACAAGCGGGACCGGCCGGCACTGACCTTCGTGCTCGATTCCGGGATGCCGGGATTCACGCAAGGCAAGCCGTTCAAGAAGATGGGCATGCACGCCTCGCCAACGGGTGAGCTGTTCTTCGACAACGTGCGGCTGGCCGCTGACCGGCTGTTGGGGCAGAGCGGTGATGGCCGGGACAGCGCGCGGGCGAGCTTTGCGGGCGAGCGCATCGGTGTTGCCCTCCTGTCGCTGGGCATCATCAACGAATGCCACCGGCTGTGCGTGGACTATGCGAAGAACCGCACGCTGTGGGGCCAGAGCATCGGCAACTTCCAGCTGATCCAGCTGAAACTGGCCAAGATGGAGATCGCCCGCATCAATGTGCAGAACATGGTGTTCTCGCTGTTGGAGCGCGTCCGCTCCGGCAAGATGCCCACACTGGCGGAAGCATCGGCGATGAAGCTCTACAGCTCGGAAGCGGCCACCGAGGTCGCGATGGACGCGGTGCAGCTGTTCGGCGGTAACGGCTACATGACCGAGTACCGGGTAGAACAGCTGGCGCGTGACGCGAAGTCACTGATGATCTACGCGGGCAGCAACGAAATCCAGGTCACCCACATCGCCAAGGATCTACTCAGCCGTTAAAGGCGGCGGCAAACACGTTTGATGATGGCGCGTTGCGGGCAGCCACTGCTGCATGAACCTGGCTGACCTCACTGCGCTCGTCGAAAAGCCCATCGCCGCGGTGTCCAGCCTCCTCAACACACCGAACTCAGCCGGCCGCTACCGACCGTTCTACCTGCAGAACGTCGTCGACGCGCTGACCGGACACACGCTCGAAGACGCCGTCCGCGACAAGACCATCCTGATCACGGGCGGATCGTCGGGCATCGGCGAGGCCACCGCGAAAAAGCTCGCGGCGGCCGGCGGCGAGCTGGTGCTCGTCGCCCGCACCCCTGAGAAACTCGAGAGCGTCGCCGAGGACATCCGCGACGCAGGCGGCACCGCGCACGTGTACCCGTGCGACCTCACCGACACGGATGCGATCGCGTCGATGGCCGACGAAGTCCTCGCCGACCGCGGACACGTCGATATTCTGATCAACAACGCCGGCCGCTCGATCCGCCGTTCGCTCGAGCTATCCTACGACCGCATCCACGACTACCAGCGCACCATGCAGCTGAACTACCTGGGCGCGGTGCAGCTCATCCTCAAGTTCGTTCCGGGAATGCGCGAGCGCGGGTTCGGTCAGATCATCAACATGTCGTCCGCCGGGGTGCAGACCAGAGCGCCGCGCTTCGGCGCGTACATCGCCAGCAAGGCGGCCCTCGACACGCTGTGCGACTCCCTGCAAGCCGAAACCATCGGCGACGGGGTCCGATTCACGACCGTGTACATGGCGCTGGTGAAGACACCGATGATCAGCCCCACCAAGGTCTACGACAAGTTCCCGACGCTGACCCCCGATCAGGCCGCCGGTGTGCTCGCCGACGCGATCGTGCACCGGCCGCGCCGGGTGAGCCCGCCATTCGGCCAGTTCGCGTCGCTGGCCGACTCCGTCAACCCGATGCTGATGGATTTCGTCCGCAACCGTGCCTTCACGATGTTCGACGACTCGGCCGCGGCGCAAGGTGACGAAAAAGGTGATGAGACAACGAAATTCGACAAACGCAGCGAGGCCTTTGTCCGGGCTACTCGCGGAATCCACTGGTAGTGCGGACGCGATGGACTGCCGACGTGAACAGCAGAAAGTGATGAAGCCATGAGTCTTCCCAAGCCAAGCGCTGACACCAACGTCGTCATCACCGGCGCATCTTCGGGGATCGGCACCGAGATCGCCCGCGGGCTTGCCCGCCGCGGCTATCCGCTGTTGCTCGTCGCTCGGCGGGAGGAGCGGCTCGTCGAGCTGGCCGGCGAGCTGCGCGACCAGCACGGCATCAGGGTCGATCTGCTGGCGCTCGATCTCGCCAACGACGAGGCGCGTGGTCAGCTCGTGGACCGCGTGGCAGGTGATCCGGTCGCGGGCCTGTGCAACAGCGCCGGATTCGGCACCAACGGGCCGTTCTACACGCTGCCGATCGAACGGGAACGCGAAGAGGTGGTGCTCAATGCGCTTGCGCTGATGGAACTTACGCATGCGGCGCTGCCCGGCATGGTCGAGCGGGGCAGCGGGGCGGTACTGAACATCGCGTCGGTTGCCGGATTCCAGCCGCTGCCCGGGATGGCGGTCTACTCCGGGACCAAGGCCTTCGTCCAGACGTTCTCCGAAGCAGTCCATGAGGAATTGCACGGCACTGGCGTGTCGTGCACGGTCTTGTGCCCTGGCCCGGTGCCCACAGAATGGGCCGACATCGCCGACGCGCAGCAATGGAGCGTCGGCATCGCGCAAGTGTCGCCGGTCGACGTCGCCGCGGCGGCGATCGACGGAATGCTCGAAGGCAAGCGCAGCGTGGTGCCTGGGTTGGTGCCCAAGATCGTCGGCTTGGGCGGCCGGTTCGCGCCGCGCAGTGTGCTGCTGCCGGCGCTACGGCTCGGCCAGGGCCTGCGGCGCTAGCCGGTTTCCGGCGAGATCGGACTTATCGCACGTATTTTGCTGAATTCTGTGCATTAAGCCTGATCCCGACGCTAGCGTCCGGGCATGGCGATCAGCGATTCCAAAGAAGTAGTCATCGAGGCGACGAAGGACGAGGTGCTCGACGTGATCGTCGACGTCGAGTCCGCCCCGGAGTGGTCGTCGGCCCAGCAGAAGGTCGAGGTCGTCGACACCACCGACGACGGTCGCCCGCATCAGGTCAAGATGAAGATCAAGTCGGCGGGAATCACCGACGACTGCGTCGTCGAATACACGTGGGCGGACGACGTCGTGAGTTGGTCGCTTGTCAGCTCCAAACAGCAGAAGCGGCAGGACGCCAGTTACACGCTCACCGAGGAGGGCGACAAGACCCGGGTGAAGTTCGACCTGACCGTCGAACCGTCGATCCCCATCCCCGGCTTCGTGATGAAGAGAGCCATCAAAGGCGCGATGAATGACGCGACCGACGGGTTACGCAAGCGTGTCCTGTCCCTGAAAAAGGGCGGCCGTTAGTCTCACTGCGTGACCAACAGCGGACCCCTGGCCGGGGTGAGAGTTATCGAACTTGGCGGGATCGGACCCGGACCGCACGCGGCGATGGTGCTCGCGGACCTGGGAGCCGACGTGGTGCGGGTGCGACGCCCCGGCAGCACCGGTATGCCGCGCGAGGACCGCGATCTGATGCACCGCGGCAAGCGGATCGTAGACCTCGACGTGAAGAGTGAGCCGCAGAAACTGCTCGACCTGGTGGCCGAGGCCGACGTGCTGCTCGACCCGTTCCGGCCGGGCACCTGCGAGCGGCTGGGCATCGGTCCCGACGACTGCGCCGCGGTCAATCCGCGACTGGTCTTCGCCCGGATGACCGGCTGGGGACAGGACGGTCCACTGGCGCTGACGGCCGGCCACGACATCAACTACCTGTCCCAGACCGGCACGCTCGGATCGATGGGATACCGCGACCGCCCGCCGCTGCCGCCGATGAACCTGGTCGCTGACTTCGGCGGCGGGTCGATGCTGTTGCTGCTCGGCATCGTCGCCGCGCTATACGAGCGGGAGAAATCCGGAAAGGGTCAGGTGATCGACGCGGCAATGGTCGACGGGGTCAGCATCCTGGCGCAGATGCAGTGGACGATGAAGGCGGTCGGCACGCTGTCCGACGAGCGGGAGTCCAGCCTGCTGGACGGCGGCGCCCCGTTCTACCGCACCTACGAGACGTCCGACGGCAAGTACATGGCCGTCGGCGCCATCGAGCCGCAGTTCTACGCACAGCTTCTCGACGGCCTCGAATTGTCGGGCGACGGCCTGCCGCACCAGCTCGACCCGGACGGGTTTCCGCAGATGCGCAAGCTGTTCATCGAGCGGTTCGCCAGCAGGACTCGCGACGAGTGGACCGAGATATTCGCCGGCACCGACGCCTGCGTCACGCCGGTGCTGACATGGAGCGAGGCCGCGGACAACGAACACCTGCGAGCCCGCTCGACGATCGTGCACCGCAACGGGTTCGACCAGGCAGCTCCCGCGCCGCGGTTCTCGCGAACCCCTGTTGGGGAGTTCGGGGGGCCACCCGCCGACACCACGCGGCTGGACGAGATCGGCTGGTAGCCGGTCAGCTGGACGCGGCCGATGGCAGTTGAGCAACCGCTCCGAGGTACTACCCTCGGGGTTGTGGCTGTGCGCGCGTCACGAGAAGTGCTGATCGATGCTCCTCCGGAGGCGATCCTTGACGCGCTTGCCGACATTGAGTCGGTGCCGTCATGGTCTCCGCTGCACAAGCACGTCAATGTGCTCGACACCTACGAGGACGGCCGGCCGCACCACGTGAAAGTCCACTACAAGCTGATGGGCATCACGGACAAGGAAAAACTCGAGTATCACTGGGGCCGCTACTGGATGGTGTGGGACGCGGAGGAGACGTTCAACCAGCACGCCCAGCACGTCGAGTACAACCTGACGCCCGAAGCCGGCAAGACGCGGGTGCGGTTCGACATCACCATGGAATTGCGCGCGCCGATCCCGGAGTTTCTGATGCGGCGGGCCACGGAGCAGGTGCTCGACGTGGCCACCGAAGGCCTGCGTCGGCGGGTTTCCGGCGCCGGCCGTGCCGTCCCCGCGAATCCCGAGGTGACGTAACGGATTACATTCGCGACGGCGCCGGCTCCGGGATTTGCGTGGTTCGGCGCTGCCGCTCGACGGTCGCCAGGTAGAACGCCCACGGGAACGCAGAACTGGTGAACAGGATCAAGAGCAGGTACATCCACGCGCGCCGAATTCCGCGGCGTCGGCCGTCGACGATGACGAACAGCGGCAACAGGATCAGGCTCATGATCGTGTAGTCCTGGCTCGCGCTGGCGGCGGCGGGGTTCTCGTACCCCAACAGAATGAATTCCTTCCAGCTGCCGTGGTCTCCCCATATCGCGTTGTGGGTGCCCTGTGAGTAGTCGGCGACGTAGCGGTAGTTGAAGTAGTAGCCGATCGCGGTCGCGGCGATGCCCGCGAGGTAGAACACGGCCTCCAGGACGGACACCTTCGGGGTGGCGGCCCGTCGGAAGATCTGCGGATTCGACGCGACGATCGCAGCGATGACGGCGATACCGAGAACCAAGTGAATGATCAGGGAGAGCATGCTGGCCTTCCTCCACAGTTGTGTCAATAGTGACATAACTCGGTGCGGTAGCGTACCGGCATGGTCCGGCCGGCGCAGACAGCGCGCAGCGAGCGCACCCGCGACGCGTTGCGCCGAGCCGCCCTGCTTCGTTTCTTGGATCAAGGCGTGGAGGGCACGTCGGCCGAGCAGATCGCCTCAGATGCCGGCGTCTCGCTACGCACGTTCTACCGGCACTTCAGGTCCAAGCACGATTTGCTGTTTGCGGACTACGACGCCGGCTTGCACTGGTTCCGCTCGGCGCTGGCCTCCCGCCCGGCCGGCGAGCCGCTCATCGAGTCCGTCAAGGCGGCGATCTTCGCGTTTCCGTACGACGTTGAGGTCGTGACCCAGATCGCGTCGCTTCGCGCGGCCCACCTCGAACCGGATCGGATCATCCGCCACATCCGGCAGGTGGAAACGGATTTCGCCGAGGCGGTCGCCGAGCATCTGCGACGGGGAGGTACCGAGGATCCACTTCGGACGGTGGTCGCGGCGCGCTGCGTGGCCGCGGCCACTTTTGGTGCGATGGAGCAATGGATGCTGGCCGACGAACGGTCCCTCGCAGATCTGGCGGGCGTGTGCCAGACGGCGCTCGGCTGGCTCGACGGCGAGCTGTTTTGTCAATATTGACAAAAATTCGGGTGACGTGGCAGCGTCGCTGGGATGACGGATTTCGACGCGGTCGTCATCGGTGCCGGGCACAACGGACTGACCGCCGCGGTGCTGCTGCAACGGGCGGGACTGAAGACGTTGTGTCTGGAGTCGAAGCTCTATGCGGGCGGGATGGCGTCCACTGTGGAACTGTTCGACGGCTACCGGTTCGAGATCGCCGGTTCGCTGCAGCTGTCGACGTCGGCGGTCGTGAGCCGGGCACTCGGGCTGGACGCGTTGCCCACGGTCGATCTCGCCGTGATGTCGGTGTCCCTGCGAGGAATCGGCGACGACCCGCTGATCTACTACACCGACCCGATGAAGCTGCTGGCGCACCTCGGCGACGTGCACGGCGCCGAGGCGGTCAACGGGATGGCCGGGCTGATGGCCTGGAGCCAGGCGCCGGCCCGCGCACTCGGCCGCTTCGATGCCGGCCAGCCGCCGAAGACGCTCGACGAGATGTACGCCTGCGCCGCAGGAGAGTTCGAGCGGGCGGCGATCACCGACATGCTGTTCGGGTCGGTCAGCGACGTGTTGAACAGATACGTGCCCGACAAGGAGAAGCACGGGGCGCTGCGCGGCATGCTCGCCTTTCTGGCCGTCAACACCACCTATCGCGGGCCCGAAACACCTGGAACCGCTGCCGCTTTCGCGTTCGGTCTGGCCGTGCCCAACGAAAACGCGGTGCTGACCCGCAAGCTGAGCGGCGGCATCGGTGCGCTGACCCAGCACCTGCTCGCACAGTTCACCGCCGCCGGCGGAGAGCTGCGGCTGCGCACGCCGGTAGCCGAAATCCTCGTGCGCGACGGTCGAGCCACCGGTGTGCGGACCGAGGACGGCGCCACCATCAGCGCCCCACTCGTCGTGTCCAGCATCGCGCCGGATTTCACCGTGCTGCGGCTTGTCGACGCCGGCGCGGTGTCGCCGGACGTGCGGGAGCGGTTCTCCCGCGTCGATCACCGGGGCAGTTACCTGCAGATGCACTTCGCGCTGGACGGCATCCCCGAATTCGCCGCGCCGTATGAGCTGCTCAACGACCCTGCGATGCAGGCCAATATCGGGCTCTTCTGCACCCCCGAAGAGTTGCAGCAGCAGTGGGAGGATTGCCGCCGCGGTGTCGTGCCCGCCGATCCCGCTGTCGCCCTGCAGATCCCGTCGGTACACGACGCTGCGCTCGCACCGGCCGGCAAGCACGCCGCGTCGGCATTTTCGCTGTGGTTCCCGATCGAAGGCGAGAATTACGACTACGGCCGGATGAAAGCGGAGATGGGACAAAGGGTCATCGACAAACTGACCCGCATCGCCCCGAACTTCGAGCGGCTCATCACCAAGCACACCACGTTCACGCCGCGGCACATGGGCACCATGTTCGGCGCCCCGGGCGGCGACTACTGCTACGGCCTGCTCCATCCCGACCAGATCGGCGTCAACCGTCCCGGACCGACGGGTTTTCGCGGGCAGCCGATCGGCATCGACGGACTTTACCTGGGGAGCGCGGGATGTCATGGCGGACCGGGGATTACATTCATCCCGGGTTACAACGCGGCCCAGCAGGCGCTCGCGGAGACTACCGGGTGAGCGTCGCCAGCCGGCGCAGCGCCTCGTCGAGCGTGTCGTCACGCTTGCAGAACGTGAACCGCACCAGGTGGTTCCACGCTGCGGCGTGGTGCCCGTCGGGATCGCAGAACGCCGATAGCGGAATTGCGGCGACGCCCGCGCGGTGTGGCAGCTCGGCGCAGAACGTAGTGCAGTCGGAGTAGCCGAGCGGACGCGGGTCGGCGCACACGAAATACGTGCCGCTGCTGTGGTGCACCTCGAAACCGAGCTCTGCAAGGCCCGTCGACAGCCGATCTCGCCTCGCCTGCAATGTCTTCCGCAGCCTCGACACCCAATCCTGCTGGGTGTCGAGCGCTAGCGCGACGGCGGGCTGGAACGGTGCGCCGCCGACGTATGTGGTGAACTGCTTGGCCGCGCGGACGCCGGCGATGAGGTCGGCGTTGCCGCACGCCCAGCCGATCTTCCAACCCGTGCAATTGAACATCTTCGCGGCGCTGGAGATGGTGACGGTGCGCTCGGCCATCCCGGGGAACGCGGCCAAAGGCAGATGGCGCGCCTCGTCGAACACCAGATGCTCGTAGACCTCGTCGGTGATCACGAGCAGGTCCGCGTCCATCGCGACGTCGGCGATCGCGGTCAACTCCGCCTCGGTGAGCACCGTGCCGGTCGGGTTGTGCGGAGAGTTCACGATCAGTGCCGCCGTTCGCGGCGTCACGGCCCGGTGCAGCGCGTCGACGTCGAGCGCGAAGCCGCGACCGTCGGGCACCAGCGGCACCGTCGTGCGTCGCGCCTGCGCCATCGCCAGCACGGGAGCGTACGAGTCGTAGTACGGCTCGATCAGCACGACCTCCGACCCCGGCTCGACGAGGCCGATCACCGCGGCGGCGATCGCCTCGGTGGCGCCGACGGTCACCAGCACCTCGTCCTCGGGGTCGTAGCTCACCCCGTGTTTGCGCTGCCGGTCGGCGGCGATCGCCTCGCGCAGCGGTGCGATGCCGCGCCCCGGCGGGTACTGGTTGACGCCGTCGGCGATGGCTTGCCGCGCGGCCTCCAGCATCGCCGGCGGCCCGTCTTCGTCGGGAAAACCCTGGCCGAGGTTGACGGCCCCGATTCGCGCGGCCAGCGCCGACATCTCCGCGAACACCGTGGTGGCGAAGGGGGTGAGCCGCGAGACCGTCATAGCCGCCTATCATGCCTAGCTGCGTACCGCGAGCAGCTCCCCTGGCGTCTGCTCGCGCCGATTGGGGTACATGCCCAGCATTGCATTGCGCGAAGACGAAAGACGACTGGACGAAATAGGTATCGATGACTGCAGCACGGCTACAACTGAATCGCGCCGACGTGAACGACGCCAACCGCACGATCGGCGCGGTGTCGCAGGCGTTCGCCGCGAAGGTGGTGGGTCAGCAGAACCTGCGTGAGTCGCTGCTGATCGGCCTGCTGGCCGGTGGCCACATCCTGCTGGAAAGCGTGCCGGGCCTGGCCAAGACCACCGCGGCCCGGGTACTGGCGGAGTCGGTGCACGGCGGCTTTCAGCGGATCCAGTGCACCCCGGACCTGCTGCCCAGCGACATCGTCGGCACGCAGATCTACGAAGCGCAGACACACTCGTTCGCCACCCAGCTCGGCCCCGTGCACACCAACATCTTGTTGCTCGACGAGATCAACCGGTCCAGCGCGAAGACGCAGAGCGCGATGCTGGAGGCGATGGAGGAGCGTCAGACCACCATCGCGGGCACCGTGTATCCCATTCCCGAACCGTTCCTGGTGATCGCCACCCAGAATCCGGTTGACCAGGAGGGCACCTATCCGCTGTCGGAGGCCCAGACCGACCGCTTCATGCTCAAGGAGGTGCTGCGCTATCCCACCCCGCAGGAGGAGGTGGAGGTGATGACGCGCATCGACGCCGGCGTGTACGACAGGTCGCGGCCCAGCCGCCCAGTGGTCGGGCTCGACGACATCCGTCGCCTGCAGGCCGTCGTCCGCAGCGTGCACGTCGACCCGGTGCTGATGACGTACGCCAGCGAGCTGGTCGCCGTCACTCGCAACCCACACCAGTTCCTGCCGGCGCAACTGGCCCGGCTGATCGAGTACGGGGCCAGCCCCCGCGCGACGATCGCGTTCTGCATGGCCGCCCGTGCGCTGGCGGTGCTGTCGGGCCGCGGCCACGTCGTTCCCGAGGACATCGCCAAGCTTGCGCACCGGGTGCTGCGGCATCGGCTGATCCTCGGCTTCGAGGCCGCTACCGCGAAGGTGACCACGGACGACGTCGTCGACGCGGTGCTGGGCGCGGTGCGGGTCCCCTAGCGTGGGCAAGTACCTCAATCACGCGAAGCTGCACTTCGGCACCGACACCCGCGGACTGCTCGAAGGCGGCCGCTACGCGCTGCTGCACACGCGCACGCTGGAGTTCGACGAGCTGCGACCTTATGTGCCCGGGGATGACGTGCGCGACATCGACTGGAAGGCGTCGGCCCGCTCCGGCACGGTGCTGACGAAGCGGTTCGTTTCCGAGAAGCACCACAAGGTGCTACTGGTCGCCGATGCCGGCCGCGACATGTCGGCGCTGGCGCCCAGCGGAGAACCCAAGCGCGACATCGCCGTTGCGGTGATGGGCGCGATCGGGCTGATCACACTGGGCCGCTCAGACGAGATCGGGATGGTGTACGGCGACGCACGCGGGTCCACCAACGTCGGCAACCGGCGGGGCGAAACGCACATCGAAAGCCTGTTGGACCGGTTCTACCGGCACGCGTGTGGGCGGACGGGCCACAGCGACATCATCACGCAGTTGAGCTATGTGGCGGCCGCACACCGGAGCCGGTTGCTCATCGTCGTGGTGTCCGACGAACCCGACGTCGACGACCGCTTGTCCGATGTGTTGCAGCGATTGTCGGGCCGCCACGACGTGATGTGGGCAATGGTGCCGGACATTCCCGCCGTCGGCTCCGGGGACGGCTACGACGTCTCCGACGGCCGGTTCGTGCTCGGCGCTGCGGCTGCCGACCGTCGGGTGGCCGGCGCCTATCGCCGTGCCGAGCATGCCCGCGCACGTCAACTCGACGCCCTGCTGACCGCGTATGCAATTCCGTACACGAAAATAGGTGACAGCAAAGATATTCGCGCGAAGATCGTCGGAATGACCCAGGTTGCGGGTCATGTCGGATGACCTGTTGCCCTACCTGGGCGCTCCGCCACCGTACTCGGGTTGGTGGCTGGCCCTCGGGCTGCTGATCGCGATAGCCCTAATTTCCTGGTGCGCTGGTGTTTTCGTGTGGACGCTGCCGGTGTCGACATTGCGCCGGATCCCGGTGATCCGGTCGGTTCACGCCACGATGGTCCGGCGCAGGTTCACCCGGTCCATCCGCGAGGTGGCGGAAGCGTACCGCTCCGGCGGGCTCTCGTCGGCGGATGCTGCCGCCGCGATGAGACAGGCACTGCGCAGCTTCCTGGCGCTGGAAACCGGCGGCCGCGCCCACTACATGCACGTCGGCGACATGGCCGCGAGTGAACTGGCGCCGGCCGCACCGCTGTTCACGCTGCTCGACGATGCGCAGTTCAGCACCATCTCTGCGGTCGACCTCACAGGTGTCGCACGCGACGCCGAGGAGTTGATTCAGACATGGAGCTGACGTGGTGGCCCGTTGCGGCGGTCGGACTGCTGTGCCTGTGCGTGTGTATCGCCCTGGCGATGGCGCGGCGCCCGCCGCGACTGACCGGCCGGGTGCGGCCGCTGGCGCACGTCACCCGGCTCACCCGGCTGCCCGAATATGCCCGCGTCGTTCGGGTCCAGTTCTGGTCGGCGCTGGTGGTCGTGGTGCTGCTGGTCGGCATGTTCCTGGCAGCGCTGGTCGCCGGGTCACGTCCCGTCGGGAACTCCGGCCGAGCATCCGCACCGGAAGACATCATGCTGTGCGTGGCTGCGCCGGTCACCGACCCGGCAACCGCCGGTCTGCTCAATTACTTTGCACGGCATACGTCTCGATTCGACACCCAGCGGATCGGCCTCACGTCGTCCAGTCTGCGCGTCGTGCCGCTGACTCGTGACTACCGCTACGCGAGCGATTCCTTGCTTCGTTACGCGAGGCTGCCCGAGCTACAGCAACAGGACCCACTGGCGCCGGCGCAGGCCAATGAACTGCATACTCGGACAAACGAATTCAGTAGACCACTCGATTACGCCGACTATGCGCGTGGTGTGGAGGACGTTCTGGGGTTGTGCATGGCGGGCTTTCCGGCCGACGACGAAGCCAACCGGCGGCGCTCGGTGATTTTTCTGGGGGACGGCAGCATCCGCGCTGCCGACGAGCAACGCCCAGCGCTTTTCGACGCGGTGCAGGTGACTCAGATGGCGCAGGCAACCGGGATCCGGGTCAACGTCCTGACCTCCAGCGACAGCGACAGCCTGCGGTCGGTCGCGTCCGCCAGCGGCGGATGGTTCGGCACGTACAACCCGGCCGGAACCGAGGCCGACGTCAGCGGCGGTACCGACCCGGCTTTGAGTGCTGCGCTCGACGAGATCCGTTCGCGCCCAACTCAACTCTCGGGTACCGAACGGGATGCGGCCGTGTCGGTGGACGCCCCGAGGGCGGCCCTGATGGCCGGCGTGGCGCTGGCCGCGCTGCTGTCAATATCGCTGGCGGTGTTGCGGCGATGACGTTCGATCCCGTGGTGCCGGGAACGCTCCTGGTAGCGGTGGCCGCACTGATCGTTGCGTTGCGGGCGCTGTCGCTGCGCCAGGCGTTGCGGCGAAGTGCGGGTGGGCATTTCGGGCCGGCGGTGCTGAGATGGACCGTGCTGACGCTGGCCATGCTGTCGTTGGTGTTGGCCGCCGCCCGCCCGGTCGTCGGGACCGGCACGCCGCGGGCTTCGGCAGACGGCGGGGTCAACGTATTCTTCGTCGTCGACCGGTCCGCAGCGTCGCGCGTGGAGGACTTCGGTGACGGCGCATCCCGGATGGCCGGCATCCGGGGCGACATGGCCGCGCTCGTCGACCAGTATCCGGATGGGCGTTTCGCGGTCATCTCGTTCGCATCGAGTTCCGACTTGGATTGGCCTCTGTCCGAAGATGTTTGGAGCATCAAGCCGATGATCGCAGGGCTGTCGCCGTACCCGTCCACGTCACCTTCGGGCGTGTTCGACGTCGACGCGGCAGCCGCGAGCGACATTCTGCGCTACGAGCTGGATCAGGCCGGGGAGCAGTTCCCGGGAGCGAAGAACCTGGTGTTTTATCTCGGCTCCGGTGCAGCGGGATCGCGCGCACCGCAGGGCAACTTCGATGTGGCTTCGGCCTCTGTAGCCGGGGGCGCGGTGCTCGGCTACGGAAGTCTCACCGGTGGCCCCGTTCCGGCCCAGATGGTCGACGGCCGAGTTGTCTACCTGGCCGACGTGCCCGGCGGGCCTGCCCTGCAGGCGGCCATCGATGAATCGCGCCTGAGAACGATCGCGGAGCAACTCGGCCTGCCGTACGTACATCGCGACAGCGGCCAGAATGTCACCACAGCGCTGACACCCATGAGTGACTCACCGACGACGAATGCCGCGTCAGGTTCGAAGCGCATCGAGGTGTACTGGGTGTTGTCCCTGGCAGCGGCCGCGTTTCTGCTGGCCGAAATCTATCTGACGATCCGCGGGTATCGGCGCAATCGCGTGCTGCGACACGAGGTTGAGCAGTGACCCGGCTGCGGCTGCGACGACGACTGCTGGCGTGGTCGGCGCCCGCGGTCGTCGTCGCGTTGGTCGTGGCCTACAAGTTGATCTCGGTCGTGATCGTCGGCAACATGGCCGCGGCGGACTTGGCGGACCGCGATGCGAACGCGTTGCGCGACGACGTGGGCAGGCTGGCGTTCCTCGACATAGCCGAGCCGGACAAGACGGCCTTCTGGGCGGCGAATCTGGCTGCGGCGGAAGGCAGGCTGGCCGAGGCAGATTCGCGATTCAGCGAGCTGCTAGCGCACAGTGATCTCTGCTCGGTGCGGGTGAACCTCGAGCTGGTCCGTGAAACGGATGGCGATCGCGTCGCCCGCGCCGGCGACGCGGCCGGCGCCGAACGTCGTTATCGCGAGGCTCTCGCGGTGGTGGAGCAGGCTTCGCTGGGGTGCTTCGAGGGCAACACCGACCCGGACGCCGAGCGGCGGACGGTCCGCGCTGACGCCGCCGCGCGGCTGGCCGCCAAGATCGATGCGCTGCACAAGGCTGCGCAGCCGGCCCCGCCCGCTCCGGCGCCGACCTCCGCGCCCCCTCCGCCTCCCCCTCCGCCTCCCGTCGACGCATCGGCGATGCTCGGCACTGTCAACCCCGACTGGCTGCCCGGTGAGGGACCGCCACCAGAGCTGCGCCTCGAGCCGGGCGTCGGCAACCCGCTGGACCGCCTTCAGGAAGCATTGGCCAACTCTGACGCAGTTGTCCAGCGGTAGCCGCCAGTCTCGACGAGCGTGCAGGCTTGTAGGCCGATTCACGGCGCGCCGCTGTACAAACACGCACGCTCGCGCGCGGGGCAGCCCAACCAACAGGTTGGTTTCAGGCACTGTTAGGCTGCGGAACAGAGGTCTACGCTCGCCAGAGACGGGCTGCTCAACCGCCTTCCTGCCACACATGAAGAGGAAATCCGCTATGTCCGAAGAAGCTTTCATCTACGAGGCCATCCGCACCCCGCGCGGCAAGCAGAAGAACGGCGCGCTGAACGAGGTCAAGCCGATCAACCTCGTCACCGGGCTGATCGACGAGCAGCGCCGCCGGTTCCCCGACCTGGACGAGAGCCTGATCAGTGACGTGATCCTCGGTGTGGTGTCGCCGGTCGGCGACCAGGGCGGCGACATCGCCCGCACCGCGGTGCTGGCCGCGGGCATGCCCGACACGGTCGCCGGCGTCCAGCTCAACCGGTTCTGCGCATCGGGCCTGGAAGCGGTGAACATGGCTGCGCACAAGGTGCGGTCGGGCTGGGACGACCTGGTGCTGGCCGGCGGCGTCGAGTCGATGAGCCGGGTACCGATGGGCGCCGACGGCGGCGCGTGGGCTACCGACCCCGAGACCAATTACACCGTCGGGTTCGTCCCGCAGGGCATCGGCGCCGACCTGATCGCCACCATCGAGGGCTTCTGCCGCGAGGACGTCGACGCCTACGCGCTGCGGTCGCAGCAGAAGGCAGCGGCGGCCTGGTCCGGCGGCTACTTCGCGAAGTCGGTTGTTCCGGTGCTGGACCAGAACGGCCTGGTGATTCTCGACCACGACGAGCACATGCGCCCGGACAGCGCGATGGAGGGCCTGGCCAAGCTCAAGACCGCGTTCGACGGCATCGGCGCGATGGGCGGGTTCGATGATGTGGCCCTGCAGAAGTACCACTGGGTCGAAAAGATCAACCACGTCCACACCGGCGGCAACAGTTCCGGGATCGTCGACGGCGCGGCGCTTGTGCTGGTCGGCAGTGAAAAGGCAGGGGAGTCGCAGGGTTTGACCCCGAGGGCTCGCATCATTGCCACCGCGACCAGCGGCTCAGACCCGGTCATCATGCTCACCGGTCCGACCCCGGCGACCCGCAAGGTGCTTGACCGGGCGGGCCTGACCGTCGACGACATCGACCTGTTCGAGCTCAACGAGGCCTTCGCGGCGGTGGTGCTGAAGTTCCAGAAGGATCTGCAGATTCCAGACGAGAAGCTCAACGTCAACGGCGGCGCGATCGCGATGGGCCATCCGCTGGGTGCCACCGGTGCGATGATCGCCGGCACCATGGTCGACGAACTCGAGCGTCGCAACGCCCGGCGCGCGCTGATCACGCTCTGCGTGGGCGGCGGCATGGGCGTGGCCACCATCATCGAGAGGGTTTAAGGGCATGACAGAGAACACGATTGCTTGGGACAAGGATGCCGACGGCATCGTCACGTTGACGCTCGACGACCCGACCGGGTCGGCGAACGTGATGAACGAGCACTACATCGAGTCGATGGGCAAGGCCGTCGAACGCCTTGTCGCCGAGAAGGATTCGATCACGGGCGTCGTAATCACCAGCGCAAAGAACACATTCTTCGCCGGCGGTGACGTGAAGAGCATGATCCAGATCGGCCCCGAGAACGCGGGTGAGGCCTTCGATCTGGTCGAAAACATCAAGCGGCAGCTGCGCGCGCTGGAGACCCTGGGCAAGCCGGTAGTGGCCGCGATCAACGGCGCGGCCCTGGGCGGTGGCCTGGAAATCGCGCTGGCGTGTCATCACCGCATCGCAGCCGACGTGAAGGGCTTGGTCGTCGGGTTCCCGGAGGTGACGCTGGGTCTGCTGCCGGGTGCCGGTGGTGTCACCCGCACCGTGCGGATGTTCGGTATCCAGAACGCGTTCATGAACGTGCTGAGCCAGGGCACCCGGTTCAAGCCGGCGCAGGCCAAGGAGATCGGCCTCGTCGACGAAATCGTGCCCAGCGTAGAGGAATTGGTGCCCGCGGCGAAGGCGTGGATCAAGGCCAACCCGGACGCGCACACCCAGCCATGGGATGCCAAAGGTTACAAGATGCCCGGCGGCACGCCGTCGTCGCCGGCGCTGGCGTCGATCCTGCCGTCGTTCCCGGCGCTGTTGAAGAAGCAGCTCAAAGGCGCGCCGATGCCGGCGCCGCGGGCGATCCTGGACGCGGCTGTGGAGGGTGCGCAGGTCGACTTCGACACCGCCAGCCGCATCGAAAGCCGCTACTTCACTTCTCTGGTCACCGGCCAGGTCGCCAAGAACATGATCCAGGCGTTCTTCTTCGACCTGCAGCACATCAACTCCGGGGGCTCGCGGCCTGACGGAATCGGCAAGACGCCGATCAAGAAGATCGGCGTGCTGGGCGCGGGCATGATGGGCGCCGGAATCGCTTACGTGTCGGCCAAGGCCGGCTTCGACGTAGTGCTGAAGGACGTCGACATCGAGGCGGCACAGAAGGGCAAGGGTTATTCGGAGAAGCTGGAAGCCAAGGCGTTGCAACGGGGCAAGACCAGCGAGGTGAAGTCCAAGGCGCTGCTGAAGCGGATCACACCGACGGCCGACGCCGCCGACTTCGCCGGCGTGGACTTCGTAATCGAGGCGGTGTTCGAGAACCAGGAACTCAAGCACAAGGTGTTCGCCGAGATCGAGGACATCGTCGAGCCCAACGCGCTGCTCGGATCGAACACCTCCACACTGCCGATCACGGGTCTGGCAACCGGCGTCAAGCGGCAGGAGGACTTCATCGGGATTCACTTCTTCTCGCCCGTCGACAAGATGCCGCTGGTGGAAATCATCAAGGGCGAGAAGACATCTGACGAGGCGCTGGCGCGAGTGTTCGACTACACGCTGGCGATCGGCAAGACCCCGATCGTCGTCAACGACAGTCGTGGCTTCTACACCAGCCGCGTCATCGGCACATTCGTCAACGAGGCGCTGGCGATGCTCGGCGAAGGTGTCGAGCCTGCCAGCATCGAGCACGCGGGCAGCCAGGCCGGCTATCCGGCGCCACCGCTGCAGCTGTCTGACGAGCTCAACCTCGAACTGATGCACAAGATCGCCGCTGCGACCCGCAAGGGTGTCGAGGACGCCGGCGGCACCTACGAGCCGCACCCGGCCGAGGCGGTCGTCGAGAAGATGATCGAGATCGGCCGCCCGTCGCGGCTGAAAGGCGCCGGCTTCTATGAGTACGTCGACGGCAAGCGGACCCAGCTGTGGCCGGGCCTTCGGGAGACGTTCAACTCGGGGTCGTCACAGCCGCCGCTGCAGGACATGATCGACCGGATGCTTTTCGCGGAGGCTCTCGAGACGCAGAAGTGCCTCGACGAAGGCGTGCTGACGTCGACGGCCGATGCAAACATCGGGTCGATAATGGGCATCGGGTTCCCGCCGTGGACCGGCGGCACCGTCCAGTATGTCGTGGGCTATCCCGGCGGCCAGGCCGGCTTCGTCGCACGGGCTGGGGAACTGGCCGCCAAGTACGGCGACCGGTTCACCCCGCCGGACTCGCTGAACTCGTAGGGCGTACGCGACGTTTGGTCCACTGCGGGGTTAAGTCAGGGTTAAGTCCCGGCGCGCTGAAGTAGGTAGTGGCGCAGGTTCTTTGCCCAGGATTCGTCGCCGGTCGATACCAGCGTCCAGCCTGAGGCAAAGCGCCGTTTTATCTCGTCGTGCGCGATGCCGGGCACGGCGAAGGACCCGCCTGGAGTGAATTCGACGAGCAGCAGCCGTGCGCCGGCCGCGGCCACCGCGGTGATCTCGCGGGTGTAGCGGTCGCGGTCGTCGTCGCTCATGCCGTGCAGGCAGCCGTTGTCGACGATCAGGTCGAACCCGGTGCCGACGCCTTCGGTGGTCAGCCTGGTCGCGTCGGCGTGCCGGAAGTCGACGCGCACCCCGACGTCCTCGGCCTTGGCGCGGGCCTTCTCGACGGCCTTGGGCACGAAATCGACTCCAGTCACCTGCCATTCATGCTGCGCCAGATAGATCGAGGTGTCACCGGTACCGCAGCCGACGTCGAGGGCGGTTCCCGGCGCCAGTTCCTCCACGAGTTCTTGCAAACTGGCCGCGATCGGATGACCGTCCCACGGGGTGAAGCCGAGCCGGTAGAAGATCCGAAACAGCGTGTGTCGTGAGCTCACGATTTCCACAGTAGCCACGCCCGCGGCGCGGATGGGTTGCGTGGCTATTGGCCTGTATCACCGCACGATTGACCGCCTCTTGCGCACACGCGCCGGCTGGTCGCCGCCAGGGCGGCCGCACCGGGCTGACCGTCGGCGCATACAGTCCGAGGAATGCGCTTTGGACTGTTCATCCCTCAAGGCTGGCGCCTCGATCTGGCCGGCGTACCGGCCGAACAGCACTGGCAGGTGATGTTGGGCCTTGCGGCCTACGCCGATGACGGTGCGTGGGACTCGCTGTGGGTGTACGACCACTTTCACACCGTGCCGGTGCCGACAGCCGAGGCTACCCACGAGGCGTGGAGTCTGATGGCGGCCTACGCTGCATCGACGTCGCGCATCAAGCTCGGTCAGATGTGTACTGCGATGAGCTACCGCAATCCGGTGTATCTGGCGAAGGTCGCTGCGACCGTGGACGTGATCTCCGGTGGCCGGGTCCAGATGGGGATCGGCGGGGGGTGGTACGAACACGAATGGCGCGCTTACGGTTACGGCTTCCCGTCGGCCGGTGTGCGGCTCGCCCGGCTCGACGAGGGCGTACAGATCATGCGTCACGCCTGGTGTGACGGCGTCGTCACGTTCTCCGGTCAGCACTACCAGGCAGACGGTGCGATTGTGCAGCCGAAACCATTGCAGTCGAATGGTATTCCGTTATGGATTGCCGGCGGCGGTGAGCAGAAGACGCTGCGTATTGCGGCGAAGTACGCGCAGTACACCAACTACACGCCCGATCCCGAGCAGTTCAAGCACAAGTCGGAGATCCTCGCCGAGCATTGCCGTGATGTCGGAACGGACTTCGACGCGATCGTGCGGTCGGCGAACTTCACTGCAGTAGTGGGCGATTCAGATGCAGACGTCAAGGAGCGGTTGAGCCGCATCCGCGATCGGTTCGTCGCGCACGTCGGCGAGCAAGCCGCCGACGCGATGATCGCAGCGACGGGGACGGACGCCGCGACGGGCACCGCCGAGCAGGTGGTGGAAAAGCTGCGGGCCATCCGTGCTCTGGGCTGTGCGTACGCGATTATGTACTTTCCGGAAGCGGCCTACGACCGTAGCGGTATCGAGCTGTTCGAGCGAGAGGTGATCCCGGCGCTGGCGTGAACCGGCGCACCTACCACAGCGGTCTGACAGATCCGGTGCGGCGAAACGCGGTTTTCCGCGGGCTCTTTCGCCCTCTCAATTGGTGCGGTTGCGTGTCGGCGGGCGGCGATAGTATTAGTATATGTGTTCGAATCAGGTGCTTGATCGGGACGCGGTGCTGGCCGTCGTGGACCGGTATCGCGCGGCGGTCACCGAGCTGGTGAACCTGCGGTTGGACGCGCTGGGGGTGGCGGATCTGTTCGCGGTGCTCGAGGCCACCGAGACCGGGCGCTGCCAGACACCGGTGATCGAGCATCGGGCCATCAACCGCATCGCCGCGCAGGCCACCCCCGAGCAGATCGGGCGGTCGTTGAAGACGACGCTGGCCAACCGGCTGCGCATCCGCCCCGGTGCGGCGCGCCGGCGCATCGCCGACGCCGAGATGCTGGGCGCACACGCCACTCTCAGCGGCCAACCGCTGGCGCCGGTGTGGGCGGCCACCGCGGCCGCCCAGCGCGCCGGGCAGCTCAACACCGACCAGGTCGCCGAGATCGGACGGTTTTTTCATCAGCTGCCGGGCTGGGTGGACGAGCCGGCCCGGGCGCGCGCCGAGGCCGATCTGGGCGCACACGCCACCAAGTTCGGCCCCGATGAGCTGCGGGTGCTGGCCGACAAGCTGGCCGACTGCCTCAACCCCGACGGCAACTTCACCGACGAGGACCGTGCCCGCCGGCGCGGCCTCACCATCGGGCGCCAAGACATCGACGGCATGTCCAAGATCAGCGGCTGGCTGGCCCCCCAGCCCGCGCCAGCCTGGACGCGGTGCTGGCCCGCGTGGGCGGCCCCGGGCAGGTGTGATCCCGCCGACGAGTCACCGGTGATCCACGGGCAACCCTCGCAGCAGGCCGCCGAGCGCGATCCACGCTCCCCGGCCCAGCGCAACCACGACGCCCTGCTGGCGATGTGCCGCAGCACCCTGGCCTGCGGACAGCTGGGCAGCCACCGCGGGTTGCCGGTCAGCATCATCGTCACCACCACGCTCCAAGAGCTGGAATCGGCCGCCGGCATCGCCGACACCGGCGGCGGCTCCTGGCTGCCCATGCCCGACGTGATCCGGATGGCCAGCCACGCGCGGCACTACCTGCGCATCTACGACAACCACACCAACCGCGAGCTCTATCTCGGGGAAACCAAGCGCATCGCCAGCCCCGCCCAGCGCATCGTGCTGCACGCCAAAGACCGCGGCTGCACCCGGCCCGGCTGCACCGCCCCGGGCTAGCTGTCCGAGGCCCACCACATCAGCGGGTGGGCCAACACCCACCGCACCGACATCGACAACCTCACCTTCGCCTGCGGGCCCTGCCACAAACTGCTCGACGACAACGGCTGGACCGTCCGCAAAAACGCCCACGGCATCACCGAATGGATCCCACCGGCCCACCTAGACTTCGGCCAACCCCGCACCAACGGCTACTGGCACCCCCACCGCTACTTCCGACT
>Ga0210086_1000323_pt1 | contig 29452 bp, 21 predicted proteins | sample China_Galinas_PW_3_FD_184867 | JGI IMG/M metagenome (GOLD analysis project Ga0210086, IMG submission 184867) | Wetland microbial communities from San Francisco Bay, California, USA, that impact long-term carbon sequestration - China_Galinas_PWB_D2... | ecosystem: Environmental > Aquatic > Marine...
CCGAGGGTGATCAGGCCGCCTTTGGAGTGGCCGGCGACGCCGATGTGGTCGGCCGGCACGCCGGCGGCCACGAGGGCACGGACCTGGCCCACCACCTTCTCGGCGTAGGCCGGAACCTTCGTGCCCGCGGGACGGGCCTCGCTGATCACCTGGAAGCCGCGGTCCGCCAGGGCCTCGAGGATCTGGTCGTACTCGTAGACGCCGTAGTCCGGGTGGGTCGGCCGGCGGCCCTGGGTCTCGATGATCGCGCCGTGGAGGTAAATCAGGTAGTGCGCGGTCGGGGCAGGATGATCGGGCACGCTGGTCTGCACGGCGCCGGCCGGCTTCGGAGCCGTGCCGTCGGCGCCGGACGCCGCGACGCCGGCCAGGAGGAGCGCCAGAGCGAGAACGGATCGCCTGCCAAGGGACGTCATGCCACCGTGATCTCGTCCGTCAGGTACACGTCCTGGATCGCGTGGAGCAGGTCCACGCCGTCGGCCATCGGCTTCTGGAAGGCCTTGCGCCCGGAGATCAGGCCGGTGCCGCCGGCGCGCTTGTTGATCACCGCCGTGCGCACCGCCGCCGCCAGGTCGCCCTTGCCCTTCGACGCGCCGCCCGAGTTGATCAGGCCGATCCGGCCCATGTAGCAGTTGGCCACCTGCCAGCGGACGAGGTCGACCGGGTGGTCGGTGACCAGGTCGCCGTAGACCCGGTCGTTGGTGCGGCCGAAGCCGATCGCCGGGTAGCCGCCGTTGTTGGTCGCCAGCTTCTGCTTGACGATGTCCGCCTCGATGGTCACGCCCAGGTGGTTGGCCTGGCCGGTCAGGTCGGCCGCGGCGTGGTAGTCGGTGCCGTCCTTCTTGAACGCCTCGTTCCTCAGGTAGCACCAGAGCACCGTCCCCATCCCCAGGTCGTGGGCGTGGGAGAAGGCCTCGGCGATCTCGACGATCTCACGCCGGGCGTCGTCGCTGCCGAAGTAGATCGTGGCGCCGACCGCCGACGCCCCCAGATCGAACGCCTGCTCGACGCTCGCGAACAGGATCTGCTGGTAGCTGTTCGGGTAGGTCAGCAGCTCGTTGTGGTTGATCTTGACCAGGAACGGGATGCGGTGGGCGTACTTGCGCGACATGGAGCCCAGCACGCCGAGGGTGGAGGCGACCGCGTTGCAGCCGCCCTCGATGGCGAGCTTGACGATGTTTTCCGGGTCCATGTACTCCGGGTTGGGCGCGAAGGCGGAGGCCGCGGAGTGCTCGATGCCCTGGTCGACCGGCAGGATCGAGAGGTACCCGGTGCCGGCGAGGCGCCCGTGGCCGTAGATCCGCTGGAGGTTGACCATCACCCGAGGGTTGCGGTCCGACAGGCCGAAGGCGCGGTCCACGTGGTCGGGCCCGGTGACGTGGATCGCCGTCTTCGGGACGCCGGTGCAGGTGTGGTTGAGCAGGCTCTCGGCCTCGTCGCCGAGCAGCTCGCGGATGCGGTCGATCGACGCGGTGGCGGTCGTCGTGGTCATGGGGAATCCCTCTTGGATCGTCTCCCCGTCGTCGGGGTCGAGTTGATCTCGGAAAAAGAGTCTCGCTGGCGGCTCCGAGTATAACGGCGCGCGGCAGGCTGCGCTCGCTCGGTGCGAGACAATGAGGCGCCATGATGCCCCGACGTTTCCAACGGCTGCGGGCGGTGCTCGGTCGGCGCCAGCCGGACCTCACCGTGCTGCTGGACCAGGTCCACAAGCCGTTCAACCTGTCGGCCGTGCTCCGCTCGTGCGATGCGGTGGGGGTGTTCGAGGCCCACGCGGTGGCGCCGGAGCGGCCGGTGGTACGGCCGGCGCGGGCGATCTCGCGGGGGACGGGCAAGTGGATCCCCGTGGTGCGGCACCCGACGATCGGCGCCGCCTGCGACCACCTGGCGGCGCGGGGCTTCCGCCTCTGGGCCGCGCACCCGGGGGACGGGGCGCGGGACTACCGGGAGGTCGACTACACCGGCCCGACCGCGATCCTCTTCGGCCAGGAGAGGGACGGCGTCAGCGCCGAGGCGCTGGCGCGGGTGGACGGTTGCGTGGCGGTGCCGATGGAGGGGATGGTGACCAGCCTGAACGTGTCCGTGGCCGCCGCGTTGGTGCTCTACGAAGTGAGGCGGCAGCGCGAGCGATCAGGGCTCTACGAGGGCGGCCCGCGGCTGCCGCCGGAGGTCTACCGGCGGACGCTCTTCGAGTGGGCCTACCCGCAGCACGCCGCCCTCTGCCTCGACCGGGGCGTGCCCTACCCGGAGCTTGGCGAGGACGGCGAGATCCTGGGAGAGGTACCCCGCGGGTGATTCAGCTCACTCGCCGCGGATCCGGATCCCACCGTTGGTGGTCGTGACGTGGAGCTCCGGGCCGCCGCCGTTGACGTCCGCGACGATACGCCGGCGGCTCTGGCTCCGGATGTCGGCCGGCAGGTCGTCCAGATGAATGCCGCCGTTGGTGGTCGAGGCCCGGATCGACAGGTGGGCGGTCCGCGGCACGGTCACCCGGACGGAGCCGTTGGTCGACGAGAAGGACATGGAGCGGTCCGACGTGAGCTCCGTCAGGTCGACCGACACTGCGCCATTGGTGGTCGAAGCGTCGACCGAGCCCCGGATCTCGGCGATGTCGATCGCCCCGTTGGTGCTCGAGGCGTCTACACTGCCGGCGACGCCGCGTACCTTGAGCCTGCCGTTGGTGGTGCCGACCTGGACGTCCGCCCGCCGCGGCACGGTGATCGTGTAGGAGACGCTGGCGGCCGTGTCGTTGCCGAACAGCCAGGAGAGGAAGCCGCCGCTCTCGTGGGGCAGCTCGGTCTTGACCGTCACCCGGTCGGCCTGGGCGTCGACGTCGACCTTGGTGCGGTCCAGCACCTCCTGCACCCGCTGACTGCTCGAGGAGCGGGCCTTCTTCACCGCCACGATCCGGACCTCGTCGCGGTCCCAGGACGCCACCTCGATGGAGCCGTTGACGTTGTGCACCTCGACCTCGCCCCCGGCGGTGAGCGGGTAGGTCTGATCGAACGTTTCCTCCTTCTCGACGGCGGACGCGACGCCGGCAGAGGCGATGAGCAAGACGGCCACGAGGGCCAGGGCGGTGCGGATGCGTGTGTCCATGACGGTCCCCCTTCTGGGTCAGAGCGGTCGGGTCGTTGGCAGTCAGACGACCCTACGAGAGCTCCGCCGCGAAAGTTGCAGAACGGCCCGCGGACCGTCGGCCGGAGCGGCCACGCGGTCTCCCTCGGCGGCGGGACGGCGACCGGCGAGGGAGACCGCGAACGTCCGCTCCCCATGCGGGACGTTCGTCGGAGGACGTAGCGAGCGAAGCGCCTTCGGCGCTCAGGCGACCCAGGCGCAGAGCTGCGCGGCCACCACCGCCAGGTAGTTGCCGATGGCGTAGCCCAGGAGCGCCATCAGGATCGACACCGGCACCAGGCTCTCCCGGTGGTAGGCCGCCACCACCGGCGCCGAGGCGGCGCCGCCCACGTTCGCCGCCGAGGCGATGGCGGCGCTGTGCACGTCGACCTTGAGCAGCCAGGCGCCGAACAGGCAAAAGGCGCCGTGGATGAGGATCCAGATGGTGGCGCCGAGCAGGAACCACGGCGCCTGGGACAGACCCGCGAGCGAGGCGCTCGCCCCCATCCGCGCGACGAACACGTAGGCCAGAGCCATCGCCAGGTTGTGGGACGAGGGCAGCTTCTTGAGCGGCGTGAACGACAGGCCGATCCCCATGGTGGTGACCAGCAGGACCTCCCAGGTGCTCTCGGAGAAGACCTCCCGCAGGCTCGGCGGCAGGAGGTCGAGCTGGACGGCGTGCACCGCCGGCGCCAGCATCTCCGCCACCCAGGTGACGCCGATTGCCGCCAGCGCCAGGTAGAGGAAGTGGACCATCTCCGGCGGCTTCCGCTCGGTCTCCTCGGCCTCCCTCTCCGCTGCCGCCTCCATGCGCTCGAGTCGCTCGTCGGAGACGCCTGTCCAGCGGTTGAAGCGGTCGGCGAAGCCCTTGGAGAACAGCAGCAGCGGCAGCCAGCCGACGTAGATCACCGTGTCGGCCAGGATCGCCAGGCCGAGCATCGGAGAGCCCTCGGTGAGGTGGAGGCCGCCGGCCACCGCGGCCATGTTGCCGGTGCCGCCGATCCAGCTTCCGGCGAGCGCCCCGAACCCCTTCCAGGCGTCGGGCGCGAGGTGGCCCTTGACCACCCAGTAGCCGATCGGGGCGCCGACCACGATGCCGGCGGTGCCGATGAGCATCACCACGATGCCCCGTCCCATGACCCGGACCGCTGCCCCGACGTCGACCGACAGCAGGAGCAGGGCGATGAACATGGGCAGCCCGTACTGGCCCAGGATGTCGTAGGCGGGGGACGCGGCAGGCAGCACGCCGAGGTTGCGGAGCACCATCGGCGTGGCGTAGATCCAGATCAGGGGCACCAGGTAGCGGAAGACCCGCCATCCCGTGAAGCGTTCGAGCCAGAAGTAGAACGCTACGGTGCCCACGAGCACCGCCATGACGCCGGCCGGAGAGGAGATCATGGTCGGCGGAGGATAACAAAGGCGCCGCGGCTCACCCCGCGGCCGGGATGCTGCGACGGACCGGCTCCTCGGTCGCGGACTGGGGAGCGACCTCGAAGGTCATGGGAATCTCCGGGCAGAGCCAGGCGGAATGGAGCGCCGGCATCTCGTCGACGCCGAAACCACAGCGCACCAGGTGGTCGTCCCGGAGGTCGATCCGCATCGGCCAGGTCACCGCCGGCGGCTGGGTGGTCTCGATCATGTGCAGGTGGCGCTCCCGGCCGGTGTAGGCGCGGGTCCGCTGGCGGAAGAAGTGCACCGTGTCGTCCCAGGAGCCCAGGGCCGGGCCGGTGCCGGCCCGCGGCGCGCCGCGCTCCCCTTCCAGGTCCAGACCCTTGCGGCCGAGCACCTGCCAGCGCCAGCGACCGGCTTCGGGATCGCGCGAGGGGCGGGCGAAGAGCAGCCGGGCCGGACGCGCCGGGTGGCCGCCCACCAGGCGGACCGCCGGGGTCACCCAGAGCGGCACCAGAGTGCGCTCGAGGTAGACCGCCGGCCGGCCGTCGCCGTCGATGACGTAGTAGCGCAGGTGGAGCTGCGGGTAGGAGAGGCGGACGAACGGCAGCGCCCGGAGCCGCAGGCCCTCGTGGTGGAAGAGCAACGCGGAGGCGAACACCCACTCGTCCCGACCTTCGAGGCTGCGCTGGTAACGGAGGGGCTCGGGCAAGCGGGGCGCCGCGCCCTTCGGGATCGCCCAGTTGAGGTACAGGCAGTCGCGGACCTTGGTTCGGAGGATCATGCGGAGCGACCCCGGAGCGTGACCACCATAGCTCGGCGGGCCGGTGCCCGCAAGAGCCGATCTGGTAGATTTTCCGTCCTGACGCTCGTTCGATCATCCCTTCCGGAGGACATCCATGCAACCGACCGAAACGGCATCTCTCCGCTCGCACTCCGTCCTTCCGTCAACCATCCTCGCGGTGGTCCTGGGCGTGCTCGTCCTGGTCTCCGCTCCGGCGCCGGCTCAGCAGGACTCCGGCCCGTCGCCCATGAGCTTCCTGCCCGCGGGCGCCGACCGGGCGGCCGCGACCATCGACCGCGCCACCTTGCGGGCGCCGGTGCGCTTCCTCGCCGACGACCTGCTGGGCGGCCGGGGCCCGGCGACCCGGGGGGACCGGCTGGCGCGCCTCTACCTCTCGACCGAGCTCGAATCGATGGGCTACCAGCCCGCCTTCGACGGCTCCTGGCAGCAGCCGTTCGACGTCGTCGGCATCAACGCCCACCCGCCCAAGACCTGGACCTTTTCGGCCGGCAGCCAGGACGTGACCCTCGACTTCTGGGACGACTTCATCGCCGCCTCCGGCGTCCAGGCCGACACCTCGACCATCGACGACGCCGAGGTGGTGTTCGTGGGCTACGGCATCCAGGCACCCGAGTACGACTGGGACGACTTCAAGGGCGCCGATCTCCAGGGCAAGGTCCTGCTGATGCTCAACAACGACCCGGACTGGAGCCCGGACCTGTTCGAGGGCAAGACCCGCCTCTACTACGGCCGCTGGACCTACAAGTACGAGAGCGCCGCCCGCCAGGGAGCGGCCGGGGCGATCATCATCCACACCACGCCGTCCGCCGGCTACCCGTGGCAGGTCGTCCAGACCTCCTGGACCGGCGAGCAGTTCGAGCTGCCGGCCGGTGACGAGCCGCGCATCCAGGTGGCCGCCTGGACCACGGAGGACGCCACCCGGCGCCTGCTCAGCGCCGCCGGCAAGGACCTGGACACCCTGATCGAGCAGGCCCACCACCGGGACTTCCAGCCGGTGCCGCTCGGCATCCGGACGTCGCTCAGCATGCACAACGACATCTCCAGCAAGCGCACCGCCAACGTCGGCGGCCTGCTGCCCGGGAGCGATCCGGAGCTCGCCAAGCAGGTGGTGGTCTATACGGCCCACCACGACCACCTGGGCGAGGCGCCGGCGGACGGGGCCGGCGACGACCAGGACCGGATCTACAATGGCGCCCTGGACAACGGCGCCGGCGACGCCCAGGTGCTGGCGATCGCCCGCGCTTACCGGGAGCTGCCGCGGCCGCCGAAGCGCACCACGCTCTTCCTGTTCGTGGCCGGCGAGGAGCAGGGCCTCTTGGGCTCGAAGTACTTCGCCCAGAACCCGATCGTGCCGCCGGGCCGGCTGGCGGCCAACATCAACTACGACGGCGGCAACATCTGGGGCGCGGCCGAGGACGTCACCCTGATCGGCGCCGGCAAATCGACCATCGACCGGGTGGCCGAGGCGGTGGCGGCGTCCCAGGGGCGCACGGTCGAGCCGGACCAGAACCCGGACAAGGGCTACTACTACCGCTCGGATCAGTTCAGCCTCGCGAAGATCGGCGTGCCGGCGCTCTACTTCGACACCGGCAGCCGGTTCGTCGGCCGGCCGGAGGGCTGGGGCCAGAAGCAGGTCGACGCCTGGGTCCAGGAGCACTACCACCAGCCGAGCGACGAGCTGACCGACGACTGGAACTTCGACGGCATGATCCAGGACGCGCAGCTCGGTCTACTGTGTGGCCTGATCCTCTCCGAGCAGCCAGAGATGCCCTCCTGGCTGCCGGGGGACGAGTTCGAGGCCGCCCGGCAGAAGGCGCTCGAGTCCCTGAACGGGCACTGAGCCCCGGCGGCCGGACACCGCTCCGGCCGCGCCGTGGCTTCGAAGACCGATGAGAGACCACCGACCGGGCGACCGCCACCGCGCCCTCTGGATGGGCGTGGCGGTGGCGGCCGCCTGGCTCGCGTGGCTCGCCTGGGTCCATCGGGGCCACTTCGTCGACGACGCCTTCATCGGGCTGCGCTCCGCCCGCAACCTGCTCACCGGGCACGGCCTGGTGTTCAACCCGGGGCAGCGGGTCGAGGCGGTGACCAATGCCGGCTGGGTGGTGGCGGTGGCCGGCGTGGCCGCGCTCTCTGGCGGCGTGGCGCTGCTGCCGGTGACGGCGAAGGCCCTCGGCCTGCTCTCGGCCGTCGGTGCGGTCGCCCTGGTGGCGAGGGCGTACGGCCGGCTCGTTCCGGACGCCCGGCCGGTCGAGCTGCTGGCAGTGCCCCTCCTCGCCGCCACCCAACCGGAGCTGGCCTACTTCTCCGTCGCCGGCATGGAGACCGGTTGCGCCGCCCTGCTGCTGGCGCTGGGGCTGTGGTGTTTGCTGGCGGAGCGGCCGCGGCTCATCCGGCTGGCAGTGGTCGGTGCGGTCCTGTTCACGGTGCGCCCCGAGACGCTGGCGATCGTGCCGGCGGTGCTGGCCGTCCTGGCGCTCGCTGCCCGGCGCGCGGCACGGTCCGCCTCGGCGGTGGGCCCGACCGTGGCCCCCCCACTCGGCCCGATCGTCCGCGCGGGCGCCGTCTTCGCCGGGCTGGTCGCCGCCGTCACCGCGGCCCGGATCGCCTACTACGGCGCACCGCTCCCCAACACCTTCATCGCCAAGGCCCCGCCGCCGCTGCCGGCGATCGCCCGCCGCCTGGTCGGTCTCCTAGACGGCCTGTCCGTGAACGTGCCGGTGCCCTACTCCACCCTGCCGCTGCTCGCGGCCGTCGGGTTGGCCCTTGCTTGGGCTCTCGCCCGGACAGCCGAACGGTCCCCCACTCGGGTCCCCACCCGGATCAGGAGCCGCGGCGGAGAGCACCGCACCGACCAGATCGACCAGATCGACCAGATCGGGCCCTGGGTCTTCCTGGCCGCCGCGACCACGACCGGGCTCCTGTTCGGCGTCTACGCGCCGCGGGATTGGACAGGGATGGGGCGCTACTTCGGGCCGTACGTGCCGCTGGCGGCCCTGCTCGCCGTTCGCGGCCTCGCTCTCGGCGTCACCCTCGGCGTCGCTCTCGCTAGGGGGATGGCCGCCTCGCGGCTCCGTCCGCCGTCGGCGGAGGAGCCTCCCTCCGCTGAGGGGACCGATGGGGCCGGCGGGGCCGGCGCCCGGGGCCGCGCCCCCTCCTGGGCGGTCGGCGTGCTGGTGCTCCTCCTGGTGGGTCTGAACCTCTGGCGCACCGGCCAGGATCTCTCACCGTCGGCGCTCCGGTCCGCCCCGGGGTTCATCCTCGCCGCGAGCGACCTGGTCCCCGCGGCGCGGGCGATCGGTGCGCGGGTGCCGCCCGGGGCGGTGATCGCGACCCGCCGGATCGGTGCCCTCGGCTACTTCGCCGACCGGCCGGTCTTCGACTTCGCCTTCGGCCTCACCGACCCGCGGGTGGCGCGGCTGGTCCGCGCCCACGGCGGGCCGTTCGACGCCCCGACGGCGCCGGAGTTGGACGGATTGTGGCGGGAGGTGGCGCCGGCGTACGTCCTGTGCGACCGGGAGGTGGTGGAAACCGCGCTCCGGGAGGGCCACGGCGGCCCGCTCCGGATCCACGGCCTCCGGTACCGGGAGATCGCCTCCTATCCCGTGGGCGAGACCCAGTGGGTGCTGGCGGAGCGCGTGCCGTAGATCAACCCGGCTGCCGCGAGTCAACCAGGTTGCCGCGAGTCAACCCGGTTGCCGCAGGCGCTGCCCCAACCGCTCCAGGACCAGGTCCGGCACCAGGCCGGTGACGTCGCCGCCCAGGGAGAAGACCTCCTTCACCAGGCGGCTGGCGACGAAGCTGAAGTCCTCCCGCGGCGTCATGAACACCGTCTCGACGTTGGGGTTCAAGCGGCGGTTCATCATCGCCATCTGGAACTCGTACTCGAAATCGGTGACCGCCCGCAGGCCGCGGATCACCACCCGGGCGCCGATCTCCTCCATGAAGTGGACCAGGAGGCCGGAGAAGCTGGCCACCCGCACGTCGTCCCAGTGGCCGGTCAGCTCCTCGATCATCTCCACCCGCTCGGCGGGGGTGAACAGCGGGTTCTTGCCCTCGTTGTAGAGCACGGCGACGACCACCTCGTCGAACAGCGGCCGGCAGCGCTCGATGATGTCGATGTGCCCGTTGTGGATCGGGTCGAAGGAACCGGGGCAGACGGCGATGCGTGCGCTCATGGGATCAACCGGGGATCACAGGCGGCCGGACAGGTCGAAGGTGATCACATTGTAGGCCGCGTCGGTGACCTGGAGCAGCAGCAGGTGCCGCCCGCCGTCCTGGAGCGCGCCCTCGATCGGGATGACCAGCTCTTCGCGCCGGGCGTCGAGCAGGCCGTCGGAGGTGGAGGCCGGCTGCCACTCCCCCGCGTCGACGCTGATCTCGGCAGACCGTAGCGGGTTGTCGGCGTCCTCGATCACCACCCGCAACCGGTCCCCCTTCAGCGAGGCGGAGACCAGCTTGGGCGGGCTGTGGTCGATGATCACCGGCTCCGAGATCTGCTCGGCCGTCAGCCCTTCGGAGGGCGCGTTGTCCTCCGCGTCGGAGGCGACCAGCCGGAAGCGGTACGCACCGTCCGGGAGCACTGTGGCGTCGAAGCTGTAGTGATCGTCCGTGAGCTCGTCGGCGACGGTCATCCAGCCCGCGTCAGCGCTCGGGGCGGCGGCCTTCGAGGTGTCGGAGCCCTCGCCGTAGAGCGGCCGGAACTGGAGCGAGTAGACCAGCTCGTCGCCGTTGGGATCCTCCGCGTTCCAGCGGAACGTGCGGTAGCCCTTCTTCCACAGGGTCTTGGTCCGTCCCTCGCCGTTCGGCGAGGTCTTCTCCAGGGTGGTGAAGATGCCGTCCCGCGTTGGATGGGCCGGCTCGAACACCTGGAGCGTCGGGTTGAAGCCGGCCGGCACCAGGATCTGCCCCGGGTCCATGGCGGCGAAAGATTCGATCTCCGGGCGCAGGTTCGACTGGCGGTACGACAGCTCGACGCCGTCGACCTTGGGCGAGGCGGCGCCACCGCGACGCGGCGCGGTGATCACCAGGCGCCACTGGACGTAGCGGCCGCGCGGCACGCCCTGGACGTGAAGCTCCCCGTTGTCCGCGGGCGCGGCGGGCTCGGTCCAGGACGACCAGGTGGCGTCCGGCTCGGCCGAGATGCCACTCCGGAGCGAAACCTCGATCCCTCCACCGGGCGGCGCGTCGCCCCACCATCGGAGGGTGCCGAACCGGGCCACGCTGCCGGCGTCGAGCACCGCGCTGGTGTACGTGCCGCGCGGCACGCGCTCGCCGACCAGCCGGTAGAGGGCGGGGGCGTTGGTGGTGGCGAACGCCGGGCCGGGATCGTCCGGCAGCAGGGCGACCACCTGGCGCTCGTCCAGGTCCTGCTCGAGCACCATGCGCTCGCCGTCGAAGCTGTAGAGCTTACCCTCGAGGCCGGTGGCCACCCACAGGCGGCCGCGCTCCCACAGCAGGTCGAAGACGGTCTCGTCGTCGAAGCTCCAGGCGGGCTCGACCACGCCGGCGGGCGAGATCGAGACGATCTGGGAGCGGTTCCCCGAGAAGCCGGCCGGGCGGCTGCCGACACCGGCGCTGGCCGGTCCGACGGTGATCTCCACGTGGGGCGTGCCGCCGGGCGCCGCACCGGGCGTCTCCGCAGCCTCCTCCCCCGCGCTCTCCCCCTGCTGCGCGGCAGCCTTCTTCTTCGCCGCCGCGAGGTCCACCGGGCTCGCCTCGGACGCGATCACCGCGGCGTAGACGGTGCCGTCCGGGGCCTGTGCCAGGGAGACCACCTCGGGCTGGGCGGCGTCGTAGAGGGTTCGCACCTTCCCGTCCGGAGCGATGCGCAAGATCAGACCTTCACCGGCGGTCCCCAGGACGATCGAGCCGTCCTTCTCGACCAGCAGGGTGCGGACGTGGGTGTCGTCGGCGTCGAACAGCACTTCGCCCTTGCCCCCGTCCGCGCCGCCGGTGACCCGGAACAGCTTGCCGGACGTACCGGTCGCCACCAGCAGGGCGCCGTCCTCGGCCCGCGCCAGGTCCCAGACGTAGGTCTCCCCGCTGTCGAACCAGAGGGTCGGCTCGCCGCCGCCGGCCGGGATGCGGTAGACCTTGCCCCCCGGGGAGACGCCGGCCCAGACCGTGCCGTCCGGGTCCGCGTAGACCGCGAAGACCTGGCCTTCGCCGGCCGAGAACAGCTCCTTGGTCTCGCCCGACGGGGTGACCAGCAGGACGGTGCCCTGGTTGCCGGTGCCCACCACCCAGCCGTCCGGGTGCTTGGCGGCCGAGAGCAGGAACGGCTCCTGGAGCGCGGCCACCCGCTCGACCCGGTCGGCGAGCTGGAGCCGGCCGGTCGGATCGACGCTCACGCCTTCGAAGGTCCCGGCCAGGAACGCCTTCTGGCTCTGGACCTGGAAGGTCTTGACCTCGGTCGCGTGGAGCGTGGCCGGGAAGGAGAGGGCCAGGCTCGCCAGAGCGACCACGAGGCCGACGACGGTGGGGGCGGCGGTGCCGCGGGACAGCGAACGGTTCATCACATCTCCTCCCGGAGGGCGGTCACGCCGGCGACCGCTCCGGTCTGTTGCTCGTCTGAAAGTCTGCTACGCGGACCGCTCTCGCTGGTGCCTTTCGGCTCCGCGGACTGTCCGGCTGCTCCGGCTTCTCCCGATCCTCCGGATTCTCCCGATCCTCCCGACATGGGCTCGCGGCGGCGCACTTCCAGATCGATTCGCACCAGGCCCTCGGCGGGGAACGGCAGCTCACCGGCCTCGGTCTGGGTCACCGCCAGGGCGAGCGGCTTGGAGCTGGCGGAGGACGCGGCCTTCCAGATCGACTGGACCGAGCCGGGCAGCTGGGGGAGGGTGTTGCCTGCCACCGAGAGCCCGCTCGCCCGGACTACCTGGAGCACCACGAGCTGGCGGTTGGAGTGGAACGACCGGAGCAGGCCGAGCGCCTGGCCGAAGGTGACCGGTTCGATCGGCTCGAGGGCCAGGCGGGCGGCGTCGGCGCTCGAGCCGTCGCCGACCATCAGGAACAGGCTGCCGGCGGAGGCGTCCTCGGGAATCCGGACCTCGGCACTCCGCCGGAACAGCGCACCCCGGTAGCCCTTGAGCTCCAGGGTCAGCTCCACCTTGTCGCCCGGCCGGACCACCGTGTGGTCGGCGTGGGCCGCCACCAGGGTGGCCAGACGGGGATGCGCGGTCTGCTGCAGATCCACGTCCATGCCGGTGATCGTCACCTCGCGGTAAGGGTTCTGAACCAAGAAGGACGCGATCGACACCAGGTGCGCGGAGGCGCCGTTCGCCGCATCGGGACCGTCGAAGCTCTGCCGGACCACGAGATCGCCCCAATCCTTCAGGTGGAAGGTCGCGCTCAGGTCGATGCCCTGGGGGCCACCGCTGAAGCTGGCCGAGTCCAGGCCGCCGACCGTGGTGGCGGCGACCAGCGCCGGCACCAGTTGGGGCAGCGCGGCCAGGCGCATGTGGAACTCCCGGTCGCGCAGCCCGTGGACCCGGAGCGTGTAGGGGATCATCGGCGCGTCGGCCCCGATCTGTCCCCGGATGCCGCTCTGCGCGTCCTGCTCGAAGGCGCCGACCACCGGACCCAGGTTCGAGATCTTGAACGAGTTGTACCGGCTGGGCAGGACGGTGACGATCTCGGACGACGCCATCGGCACCGACAGGGGGCCGAGGCCGAGGAACGAGTGGCCGAAGGCGAGCACCTCGTCGCCGTGGCGCTCGGTGACCGTGCCGGTGGCGGCGAGCTGGAGGTCCCCGGCGACCAGCACCGCGGCCACCGGGCCGCCGGTCTGGAGCGGTGCCGTCTCCTCCGCCGTCGCCGTCCCGGTGGGCGCCACGTCGCCCAGGGCCGCTTCCAGGACACCGCGCGAACGTTCGCCGAAGCCGCTGGTCACCCAGCCGACCGCCGGGATCGCCCCCGGCGCCACGCCGGTGATCTGGGGCCGGAGCGTCGCCAGGGTGCGCTCCAGGAGGTCCTCCGGCCGCTCGCCGGCGCCGCCCGTTCCGGTCGTGCCCGCCGGGTTCGCCAGGCTGGCCAGATCGGGCACCGTCCCTGTTCCGGCCATCCCGGCCACTCCAGGCATCCCGGCCACTCCTGTCGATGCGGCCGCGGCCGCATCCTGCGGCGGCGCCGGCATCGGCATCCGCTCCGGCGGCGCCGGGATGCCCGAGGGCAGCTCCTGGATCGAGCGCATGGCCTCGATCGGCGTGATGCCGGCGATCGCCTCGGTCGCGAACGGCCAGGCGAAGGCGACGGCGCCGACCAGGCGGCCGTCGATGAACACCGGGCTACCGCTCATGCCCTGGATCACCCCGCTCTGCTCCAGGCCGTGGCCACTCAGGCGGGCGAGCACGTAGGTCATCTTCGGGTCGGTGTTGCGCAACACGCCCAACACCTCGGCGTCGAAGCGCTCCGGCTCGTCGCCGGTGAAGACCGTCAGGCCGTAGCCGGTCTGGCCCCGGTGGATCTGGGCCACCGGCAGGGTCGGCAGGCGCTTGGCCGGGTCCTGCCCCACCGGGTCCTGCCCCGCCGGGCTCTGGTCCGTCGCACTCTGGCCCATTGCACCCCGGTCAACCGCGCTCTGGCCGGCCGGCTGGGTGCCGGCGCCGCGGTCCCGGGCCCCGGCCGCCCGAGGGGCGGCGAGGCCCACCGTCGCCAGGAGGACGAGAGGCGCCAGGAGAGAAGGAAGACAGCGTGAGGGAATCGGTTTCATGGTCATCGTCGAAGCTCCAGGGCCGCCCCGTGGGGAGCGGGCCGCCGGTGATTGTCTCAGAAACTGCCGAGCCGCCGGACGATCTCCTCGGACCGGACCGCTCCTTCGCGTAAAACCTCGATCTCCAGCTCCCGGAGATCCCGCCCTTCGCCGCCGCCCGCGAGCCGCACGATGGTCGACGGTGGCCCGCCGGGAAGGGTGCCGCCGTCGATCACCACCACGTCCTCGGCCGGCGGCCCGCCATCCGCCGACGCGGCCGCGACCAGGCGCTCGGCCCGGTCCCCGTCGAGCACCGGTGGCTCGCCGCTCCGGTTGGCGCTCGTCGCGGTTAGTGGCCGGCCGAGGCCGGCGAGCAGACGCCGCAGGCCCTCGTGCCCCGGCACCCGGACGGCGACGGTCGCCTCGCCGGCGGTGGCCGGCAGGGGCCGCTCGATCGGCAGCACGACGGTGACCGCGCCGGCCCCGCGCGGGGGCCACACCCGCTCGAGCCGGTCCCAGTCGGGTAGATCGGGTAGACCGGGCGCGACGCCGAGGGCGACGACCTGCTGCCGGTCGGCCGCCACCACGGGCAGGGCCTTGCCCGCCTCGCGCCCCTTGAGACGGTAGATGGCGGCCACTCCCGTGGCGTTCCGGGGATCGACCGCGAGGCCGTAGCTCGACTCGGTGGGGATCACCAGGACGCCGCCCCGATCGAGTAGCTCGCGGAGCCGGCCGAGGAGGTCCGGGTCGGCGAGGACCGCGGCGAGGGCGACGCGGCGGGGCAGCGCTGGCGCTTCGTCGCTCAGGACGCCGCCCTCTCGTCCTCTGCCGCGCCTTCGATCAGCTCCCGGGCGTGGGACAGGGACAGCTCGGTGACCTCGCGGCCGGCCAGCATGCGCGCCACCTCCTGGACCCGCCCCTCGCCTTCGAGCCCGGCCACCGAGGTCGCGGTGCGCTCGTCCTCGACCGTCTTGACCACCCGGTAGTGGCGGTGGCCGTAGCTCGCCACCTGGGGCAGGTGGGTGACCGCCAGGATCTGGCCGCTCGCCGCCAGCCGCCGGAGCTTGCGCCCGAGGGCCGCGGCCTGGGCGCCGCCGATGCCGGTGTCCACCTCGTCGAAGATCAGGGTCGGGCTCGCCTCCTCGTCGCCGCGGGTGGCGAGCTGGAGGCCGAGGGAGACCCGGGAGAGCTCGCCGCCGGAGGCGATCTTGGCCAGCGGCTGCGGCTCCTCCCCCGGGTTGGGTGCAAACAGGAAGACCACCTGGTCGATGCCGTCGCGCCCCGGCTCGACCGGCGTGCCGTCGACGACCAGGGGGCTCCCCTCCCGCCGGCGGCGCTCCAGGGAGACCGCCATCCGCGCCTTCTCGAGGCCCAGCTCGGCGATCTCCCGGTGGACCGCCCGGGCCAGCGCTTCGCCCCAGGCGGCGCGGCGCTCCGACAGCTCCAGGGCGACCACGCGGTACGCGTCGAGGGCCTCCGCGGCCCGCTCCTCGAGCTCCTCCTTGCTCTCCGCCGCCCCCTCCAGGCGCTCGATCTCCTCGCCGATTTCGCGCCGGCGCTCGAGCACCGCCGCGGCGCTCTCGCCGTACTTCTTCACCAGGCGCTCGATCGTCGCCAGGCGCTCCTCGACGAAATCGAGCCTGCGCGGATCGACCTCGATGGCGTCCAGGCGGTGCTGGAGGGTGCGCGCCACCTCTTCGACCCGGATGCGCGCCTCCTCCAGCTCGCCGCGCCAGGCACCGGCGTCGCTCTCCCAGCTCTCGATCTCTTCGAGCAGGTCCTCGCTCTGGGCCAGCCGGTCGACCGCCGAGCCGTCGTCCTCCTGGAGCAGGGTCGAAGCCGTGCCCAGGGCGTGGATGATCGCCTCGGCGTGGCGCAGCACCCCGCGCTCCTGGCGCAGCTCGTCGTCCTCCCCCGCGGCCAGGCCGGCGCCGTCGATCTCCCGGGCCTGGAACCGAAGCAGGTCGAGGCGCTCCGCGCGCACCTGCTGGTCGCCGGCGATCTCGTCCAGGCGCGCCTGGAGCGCCGCCCATTGGTCGTAGGCCGCAGCCACCCGTTCCAGAAGGGCCGCCGCCTCGGCACCGCCGAAGCGGTCCAGCCAGGCGCGCTGCAAGTCGGGGGCGACCAGGCCCAGCTCTTCCCGCTGGCCGTGGATGCGGAGCAGCCAGGGGGCGAGATCGACGAGCAGGCGGACCGTCGCCGGCTGGTCGTTGACGAACACCCGGTTGCGGCCGCTCCGCTGGATCTCCCGCCGTAGCAGGAGCTCTGCCGCCGGGCCGTCGTCCTCCTGGGCCTCCTGGGCCTCGACCCCGGCCTCCGCCAGCGCCTCACGCCAGCCCTCCCCCACCGGCTCGAAGACGCCGGTCACGGTGAGCGTGTCCGCCCCCGAGCGGATCATGTCCGACGACGCCCGGGCCCCGGCCAGGAGCGCCAGCGAGTCGACCACGATCGACTTGCCCGCCCCGGTCTCGCCGGAGAGCACGTTGAACCCGGGGCCGAAGTCGATGGCGACCCGGGCGAGGACGGCGAGGTTGCGGACGTGCAGCTCCCTCAGCACGGTGGCGTCAGCTCGGGGTCACGGGGTGAGAAGGGTCGGTGAGCACAGGAGGACGGGCAGTTTAGCAGACGGACGATCGGCCTGCCCAGGGGACGATCGGGCGCCGGCCGGCGAAGCGGTCCGGCGCGAAACCGGCGGCCGCCGTCCGTCCCATGTCGGCGATGCGAAACCCCGGGGACCCTGACAAGCAACCTGACACGAACAAGGAGACACCCGCATGTCCTGTGACCACTCCAACCAGGAACCGACCCTCATCATCGACTTCGCCGGTCTGTGCGCATTCGTCGCGGACCCCGGACAGTTCGAAGAGCATCCGAACGCCGTCTACGTCCTGATGGTCGATACCGACAAGGCGGCCCCCAAGGACAACCTCTGCCGGCACGACCCGGTGATGGTCTTCGACTTCGACTCGTTCGGCGGTGCAGGAGAGAACACCGATCACATCGCCTTCTACAACCTCAACGGTCGCAACGTCGGCCTGTGGAACCTGCGCGGCAAGGATCTGCGCCTGGAGTTGGTCAAGGAGGATACCAAGACCCCCCTCACTCTGGACGATTCCTTCTGCCATGTCCTGGGCCTGGAAACGCTGACCCGGAAGACCGCCGGGGTCAAGCGGCGCTGGGCCACCGGCTGGCAGGTGCCGGGCGTGGCGACCCGCCTGACGATCGAGCACGGCACGCTGTCGAGCCTGCTCCAGAGCGACGACTGGGTACCGGGCAAGAAGGACGGCACCGCCCTGGGGGACCCGATTCATTTCAACCAGCTCGTCCGCTGGACGGTGGATGCGCTCTCCAGCAAGAAGGACATCCCGTTCGTCAAGCTCTCCGCGGGGCCCGACGAGTGGGTGAAGCTCCGGGTCGGGCACGAACCAAAGAAGCGTGGATTCGCCCGGATCAGCAATCTCTGCCCGCTCTCCGTCGGTGGTAACGAGAAGGCCGAGGACGTGCTCGCCTTCTACGACATGGCGGAAGATCCCGTGAAGGATGAGGATCGCCTGGTGCTCTATCCGGTCGAGACAGACGAAGAGAAGAAAGACGACCAGGATGATGGTTCGGAGACTCGGCCGGGCACCGACGCGTGTCCGCCGATTCAGGGGGTCCTCGCGTGAGCGCCCGGGGCCGAATTCGCCACAGGCGGCCCCTCGCCGCCCTGTGCCTCGCGGTGACCTGCCTTTTCGGCGGGTCCTGCACCCCGGCGATCCATCACCTGAGGCCCTACGTCATCACCCCTCCGGGGGATCTCCACTCCCTGGCTGCCGGAACAGAGTCGATCGTGAAGAGCATGATCATCGACCACGATCTCGTCCCGCCGGACGCCTTCGTGGTCTACGTCGATCTCAAGGGTGCGAAAGCGAAGATGGGAAACACGAAGGTGTCGTACTGCTCGGGGGTGCTCGTCGGGCCCCACGTCCTGTTGACCGCGGCCCACTGCGTGCAGAAAGAGGGGGCCATCGACATCGACGACGACGGGTACACGCGGACGGCCACCTGCTACTGCAGCCCCACGTTCGACGGAGACGCGGACATCGATGCGGTGTGCCACCGCCCGAAGAAGGGTCACGGCAACAGGCAGGCAGACGTGGCGCTCTGTGTGTTCGACGACCCTCCGTTTCCCAACGACCGGATCGAGACGATCGCTACGAGCTCCGGGCTCACCCCGCAAAACCAACCGGTCTACCTGGCCGGCCAGGGCTGTGTGGACTGGGATTGCCAGGACCAGACCACGGCCAACCCGGACGGAGCCCAGGGAGGCTTCGCGCTGGTGGAGACTGCGCCCCAAGCGGGCGATTTCCGGCTTCATACGAAAGGCGGCGCCTCCCTGTGCCCGGGGGACAGCGGCGGCCCGGCGTTCCTCATCACCGGAACCTCCCGGCGGGTGATCGGTGTCGGCTCCGCGGGGTGCGTCGGCAAGGACAAGCGCCGTTCGCTGGTCGCCCGGCTCAGCCCGGACCCCATCGTCGACTGGATGTGCCAGTGGGAAGCGAAGGTTCCCTCCCTGCGGACGATCAACGGCCTGAGCTGCCCGCCCTGATCGTCTGACCGGGTGGCCAGGTGATCGGGCCGCCCGCTCGGCCGCTCCCGCCGCCCCCGGGGTAAGCTCTCCGGATGATCCGGATCCCCCGGGGGCCGGGAGTCGCCCTGGCGCGGCTCCGAGCCCTTCGTGCGGCCGCCACCCTGGCGGTGTGTGGAGGCCTCCTGCTGTCGGTCGCCTGTGGCCGATGGCGGGAGGCCTCTTCGCACAGCGAGAGTGGCAGCCCGGAGGCCAAACGCCGACCGGTCGCCGGGCTGGTCGAGGTCGCCGGTGCCGGGCGCTTCACGGAGCCTTGGCTGAGCGCGTTCTCCGCCTACCGGCCGTGCGGCGGGGACGGCGCCGCGGGCGAGGACGGGACCGCAGCCGGTGAAGGCGGCTCCGGCGCGGAGCGGGCCCCCGGCGATTGCCCCGACCGGCCCGCACTGCCCCGCGACGCACTCTCCGCCTGGGGACGGACGCTGATCGGAACGGAGGCGTCGGACTCGGCTGCCGTTCCGGACCGGCTCCACGCCCGTGGCCTCTGGTACCTGCTCTTCCCCGAGCGTCGGAGCGAGGCGGTGACCTTCCTCCGGGCTGCCCGCGATCGCGCCCCCACGGACTGGCGACTCCACAACGACCTGGCAGCCGCGGCGCTGCTCGACGCGCTCGACGGAGAGCCGTTCGATCTGTTGCTGGCACTGAGCGAGGCCGATGCCGCGGTGCGGGCCGCTCCGAAGGCCCTGGCACCCCGCTTCAACACGGCCCTGATCCTGGAACGGCTCGGCCTGGAGGAAGACGCCGTGCAGGCGTGGCGGGACTTCCTCGCCCTGAAACCGCCGGCGGGCTGGCGCGAGGAGGCGACGGTGCGGCTGGCTCGCCTCGGCCGCCGGGCGGTCGATCGGTCCTCAGTCGACGATGCCTTGCGGGCCGCCCTGGCCTCCGCGGACGACGGCCGTCTGGCTGCGCTGGTCGGTCTGCACCCGGAGGACGCCTGGCAGCTCGGGGTGGAGGAGGTTCTCCCGGAATGGGCCCGGCGGACGGTCGCCGACGCGAACGGCCCGGGCACCGCCGAGGCCTTGCGCGCGGTGCATCGCCTGGGAGCGGCCCTGGCCCCCGCCACCGGAGACCGCTTCCTGCTCGCCGTGGCCGAGCGCGTCGCCGCGCTGCCGGTGCCGGAACGGCGGCGGCTCGCGACCGCCTGCCTGCGCCTGGAAGAGGCCGAGACCGCTTACGCGGCCCGGCGGATCGCGGACGCCCGAAGCGCGCTCGTAGCGGCGCGACGGGCGGTCCACGACCTGCCGTCCCCCCTGGACCCGTGGATCGAGTACCGGCTGCAGCTCTGTGCCTACTGGAACGGCGACGGCGGCGTGGCGGCTGCCCTCGATGCCCTGCGCGCCCGGGTCGCCGAACGGAGCGATCCGATCCTCGATGGCTACTTGCTGTGGACCGCCGGTCTGGTCCGCATCGACGACGGCCGGTTCGCCGCGGGGCGTTCCCTCTACCGCCAGGCGATCGAGCGCTTCACCGGCGCCCGGCTCGCCGGAGAGGTGGCGATCCTCCACACCCTCCTGAGCGACGTCGAGCTCCGGCTGGGGGCGGTGCCGCGGGCATGGGCGGAGGCCCTGGCGGCGACCTCCGCCTCCCACGCGCTGCGCAAGCCTCGCCGGCGCGCCGCGGCCTGGGACCAGGCCGCGCGCATCGCCTTGCTGACCAGCCACGGCGACGCCGCGCTCCGGTTCCAGGACGCCGCCGTCCGGGCGGCGGAAGCGGCGAGCCCATCGACCAAGAGCGCCGCCTTCGCCTCGCGGGCTCGGGTCCGGATCGAGACGGGCGACCTGGCCGGCGCTCGCGAGGACCTGGTGGAGGCCCAGAAGTGGTCCGAGGAGATCGCCGAGGCGCCGGTCCGGGCGCGGGCCGAGGCGTCGATCCTGCTGGCTCAGCAACTGGTCGACGGGGCCGGCGATATCACCGCCCAGGTGGAGCGCCTCGACCAGGCCGTCGACCGGTTCCGCCGGATCGGCGCGTCGGTTCTGGTCCCGGAGCTCCTGGTCGAGCGCGCGCACCTGCTGGCGACGGCCGGCCGCCAGGGACAGGCGGAGAGCGACCTGCTCGAAGGCCTCGCCGCCATGGACGATGAAGCCGAGCACCTCGATCGGCTCGAGGAGCGGGTCTCCTTCTCCACCACGGCGCGGCAGGCGATCGAGGCGCTCCTCGCCGGCGCCCTGGCGCCGGACGGCGATCCCGGACCGGTGCCGGTGCTCACCGACCTGGCCAGGGATCCCCTCTCCGGCGCCGACCGGATCCTGGGCAGCGACGTGGCACGGGCGCTGCGCCTGGCGCCGGAGGACGCGTTCCTGTCGGTCACCGTCCTGCCCGACCGCCTGGTCCTCTGGTCGGCGCACGGTGGGCGCCTCGCCGTCGCCACGGAGCCGGTCGACGCCCGGGAGATCCACCGCCGGCTGCGGGCGATCGCGGCCGAGCCGACGCGGGCCGACCTCGGCTGGTTCTACGACCGGATGGTGCGGCCGCTCCAAGGCTCGCTCGAGGGTGCGGGGCGCCTGTTCGTCGCCCTCGACCGGGGCCTCTACCTGGTGCCGGTGGCGGCGCTGTTCGACCGGGTGACCGGACGGTTCCTGGTCGAACGGACGGCGGTCTCGATCGTGCCGTCGGCGGCCCGGTTCGCCGCGCGGCGCACTCCGCGTGGTGGCGGTGCACCCGCTCCGGCTCGCCTGACGATCCTCGCCGCGGCGGAGAGCGGCGACCTGCCGTCCCTCCCCCAGGTCGACGGCGAAGCGGCCGACCTCACGGCCCTCTATCCGGAGGTCCACACCCTGTCCGCACCGGACTCGGCGCGGGCGCTCGAACGGGCCGCCGCCCACGCCGACGTGCTCCACGTGGCGACCCACGCCGTCTCCAACTCGATCGACCCCGGCCTGTCCCTCCTGGCCACCGCCGCCGAACCGATCTACGCGCGGGACATTCGCAAGCTCGATCTCCGGCGGGTACGGACCGTCGTCCTGGCGGCGTGCGATACGGCGGCGACGAGCCCGCGGGACAGCACGGGCGCCCTCAGCCTGGCCAGCGCCTTCCTCGAAGCCGGCGCCTCCTGGGTGGTCGGCAGCACCCGGCCCGTGGACGACCTGGCTGCCCGGCGGGTGGTGGAGCCCCTCCACCGGGCGTTGCGCAGCGGCCTCCCTCCCGATCAAGCCCTCCGGAAGGTCCAGATGCACTACGCACGCTCGGATGAGCTGCCACTCCGTGAGTGGGCGGCTTTCGAGGTGTTCAACGGATGATTGGGGGGAAGATCTAGGGGGTTCTCGAGGCGGCTCCGCGGGCGCGGAGTCATCCCTCGGCGCGCGGCTTCTGCACGGTCACCCGGTCGCCGCCGCCGTGCTTCGAGACGTAGAGCGCCTGGTCCGCGGCGCGGAACAGGTCGTCTGGGTCCGCCATCTGCGACTCCGCCGCGGCGACCCCGATCGAGCAGGTGACGGTCACCTTCTCGCCCATGTACCGGAGGTCGACCTCCGCCACCAGGGCGCGGATCTTCCCGGCCAGGGCACGCGCGCCTTCGAGGTCCGTCTCCGGCGCCAGGATGACGAACTCGTCGCCGCCGATCCTGGCGAAGAGCTGCTCCGGACGGAGCCGCTCCCGGACCACCGAGGCCACCCGCTTGAGCACGAAGTCGCCGCACAGGTGGCCGCAGGTGTCGTTGACCTCTTTGAACTCGTCGAGGTCGAACAGGATCAGCGCCAGCGGCCGCTCGTGGCGCCGGGCGCGGGCGAGCTCGCGCTCCGCCTCCTCCTGGTACTTTCGCTTGTTGTAGATGTCGGTCAGGCCGTCGCGCGTGACCAGCTGGTAGATCGCCTCGTAGTAGGCGTGCTCGACGTCGAGCTCGTGGAGGAACTTGAAGTGGATGGCGCCGACCTGGAACCGGTCACCGCTGCGCAGGACCTCCGGCGCCGCCACCAGGCGGCCGTTGACGTAGGTGCCGTTGGTGCTGCCCAGGTCTTCGAGGGTGACCGAATCGCCCCGGTGGACCAGGCGGGCGTGCTTGCGCGAGACGGAGAGGACCTCCGGCAGGCTGACCGACACCGCACCCGAGCGGCCGATGTCCAGCGCCTCGTTGGGCGAGAGGCGATAACGGACCCCCAGGCGCTTGCCCTCGGGGTGGGCGATGAGGATGATGTTGGCCTCGACCCCCTCCGCGAGCTCCGCCGACCGCTCGCCACGGAGGATCGCACCGTAGCCTTGGGTCAGGCCGCTCTCGGAAACGGCTGACAGGTCGAACCCGTCGGTGTGGGAATCGGGGTCCGACCGGCGTCCCGCGGAGGGGTGAGAGTCGCTGGCGCGTGCCATGAGGGGGAAGCCGCCGGCAGTCCGGGCGGCGCGGTTTGAGGATGACCTGATAGCCAGGCTACCACTGGCCGGAAGAGGGGGTCAACGCCGAGGCGCCATCCCCCCGGCGGTCCTCCTCAGGACAGCCCGAGCGCCGCCTTGGCGGCGTGGCCGGCGATCTCCGGGTTCTCGCGCAGCCTCCGGATCGAGTAGGCGTACCACTCCCGTCCGTAGGGTGTGTAGACGCGCATCCGGTGGCCCCCGTCGATCAGCACCTTGCGCAGCTCCTCGTCCACCCCCAGGAGCATCTGAAACTCGTACTCCTCGCGTCCCAGGCCGTAGCGGTCGATGAGCTCGACCGCGGCGCAGGCGAGGTACTCGTCGTGGGTCGCGATCCCGACGTAGGCTCCCTTGCGGAAGAGCTTCTCGAGCGCCGCGACGAAGTTGCGGCGCACCGTCTCGTACCCCTTCCAGGCCGCATCCCGCGGCTCGATGTAGATGCCCTTGCACAGACGGACGTTGGCGCCCTCCGCCGGCAGGTCGTCGATGTCCGCCAGGGTGCGGCGCATGTACGCCTGGAAGACGCAGCCCACGTTGCCGTAGCGCTGGTGGAGGTCGCGGTAGATCCGCAGCGTCGCGTCCGTGGTGGTCCGGTCCTCCATGTCGATGCGGACGAAGTTCCCCAGCTCTGCAGCACGGGCGACGATCCTCTCGGCGTTCTCGTGCGCCAGGCTCTCCTCGATCTCGAGGCCGAACATGGTCAGCTTGATCGACAGGTTCGAGTCGATCCCTTCGCGGTCGATGGCCTCGAGCACCCGCACGCACTCCTCGGTGAACTCGCGGGAGCGCGCGGCCTCGCGGACCTCTTCGCCGAGCACGTCGAGGGTCGCCATGGCCCCCTGCGCGTTCAGCTCGTGCACCTTGGACACCGCCTTGTCCAGGGAGTCGCCGGCCACGTAGCGGCGGGCGAAGCGGCGCACGATGGGCTTGGGCACCAGCGGCAGCGTTCCGACCACCAGGCGATTGAACACACTCATCCGTCGGGACCTCCCGCTCGTCACCGGCGGCCCGCCGCACTCGGCGGCCGCCGCGTGCAGCGTGTCAGGGCGTCAGACCGACGCCTCGGCGTTCGGGTTGTTGGCAGGAGCGTCGACGACCCAGCGGACCGACTTGGAGCACGGGCAGGTGCCGGCGACGCGCCGGAGCGAGGGGAGCTCGTGCGCCGCCTCCTCCTTGGTCATCTCGCCGGCGTCGACCTTGTGCAGGCGGTCCACGAAGCCCTTGAAATCGCTCGACGCCAGATAGGACTCGGGGAGTGTCTTCTTGAGGTGGTCCAGGTACTCCGCAAGCGTCGCGAGGCGCTCGCCGCGGGAGCCGACCCGTTCGAACGCGGGCACGCCCCGGCGCCGGAAGTAGTCCCTGTGGGGCAGGTAGAGCAGGTCCTCCGGCTTGACTCCCTGGACCGTCTCTCCCGCGAGCAGCCGGTCGAGGGCCTGGTTGGCCTCCGGCAGGTCGAGCTCCGGCAGCCGGGCGCGCAGGTAGCGCATGTTGAGATCACGCACCACCTTCCCCACCTCGTCGTAGTACTGCTGCTGGGCCTCGGCGTTCTTCATCGGCTTGAGGCCGAAGCGCACGTTGGTGCCGCCGCCGCGCTCGTCGCCGAACATCTCCAACCCCCGCGGCAACCACTTGTTGATCGCCTTCTGGAGCATCTCCATGGTGATGAAGACCTCGCCCTGGGCGGCCTTCTGCGCCCAGCGGCGCATGGGGACGACGCCGGTGGCCAGGTGGAACGCCTCCTCGCGGAGCATCTGGGGCATGCTCTCGGCCATCGGCTGGTAGGCGCTCACCTTCTGCATGGCGAGCTGGTACTTGCCGACCCGGTCGATCAGGCAGCAGAAGGTGACGTTGTCGACGAACGAGTCGAAGTCGATGTTGAAAGCGCCCAGGATGTGGGAGCCGGTCTGCATCGACAGGATCTCTTCGATCAGGTCGGCGCTCGACTGGTCGGTGACGCTCGACCAGTCGTCCTCGACCAGCAGGTGGAGCATCTGGTAGCCGTGGCGGAGCTCTTCGGCCATCATCCGCAGGACCCAGAACTGCTCCTCCTCTTCCTGGGCCCGGGCCAGGGTCAGGCGGTGTTGCTGGATGGAGCCGAATTCCGTCGACGCCTGGGCCTTGATCGCGCCGAACAGGTGCATGGCCTGGTCCGGGTGCATCTCGGAGGCCCGCACGTACTTGGGCTTGCCCTTCTGGTCGCCAACCTCGATCTCCTGGCACATTCCCATTTCCCGGTACGCGCACAGCTCCATCCGGGGATCGTTGGGAAAGTGCTTCTCCCAGTTCTCCATGAGGAAGTCGTAGTCGGTGAGGAAGGTGTCCTTCCACCGCACGACCGCCTCATGGTAGGTCGTGGGCAAGCTGGCGGCTCGAACGTTCATGTCGGCTGGCTCCTCACTCGTTCAATGATTCCTGCGCTGATCTGCACGGCCACGCCTTCCCCCGTCCCTCGCAACGCACGGGCGGGGGCGTCCCTTTCCCCCCGGAGGGTGGGAAAGGGAACGAGGGATTGGGGGGAGATCCAGTGGATCATCCAGGTCGATCGGAGCGGTGAACCCGACGGTTCAAGCAAGCTGGACTCATTCGTCACGAAGCGGGTCACTATCTAAAGGCCCTTGACGTACGCCGTCAACGGCGCCGGGTCGAACCCGAGGGACCGGAAGAACCCGGCCACGTCGCCCATCTGGTCCTCGTCGACCAGGGTGCGGACCTCGGTCGCCCCTTGCTCTTGGAAGTGCCGGAGCATCGCCTCGGCCATCAGCCGACCGACCGCGCGGCCCCGGAAGCCCGGGTCCACCCCCAGGACCTCGATCCACCCGGTCGGGTGCTCGAGGCCGAAGTCGCCGGAGCGCACCTCGCCGAGCATGAAGCCGACGACCTTGCCGTCCGCCTCGGCGACGATCGGGGCATCCGGGTCCCTCCGCAGGTAGTAACCGAGCCGGCGTTCCCAGACTTCCGGCCGGTAGGCGCCGCCGATCTTCTCGTCGATCAGCACGATGTCCGAGATGTCGAGCTCGCTCGCCGGTCGGACCTGGACCTCATCGGTGCGTTCAGCCATCAAGTGGAGCTCCCGGAACGGTGGAAGACGGTGGGCGCGTGCCGGAAACCGACCGCGCGCCGGTGGATCCCATCGGGTCGACGCGCCCCCGTGGGCGGGGGCGATTCTAGCGCGGCTTCGGACGGCGGGCAACGCGGCGCGGCCGCCGCCGAAAGGGCCGGAGGGGCGTCGAGGCGCTACGGTGGGCCAGGCGGACGCCTGGCATATGCTCGGCCGGCCATGGCCGGCCCCTCCCCCATCCGACCCTCCATCCGGGTAGACGCACCGGAGCCCGGCCGAGCGTCCGGAGGCGGGGGCGTGGACTGGCGGGTCCACGGCGCCCTGCTGGCGGTCCAGGCGATCTTCGCCGGTTACCACGTCACCGCCAAGGCGGTGCTGGAGGTGCTCGATCCGTTCTCCCTGGTCGGCCTGCGGGTGCTGCTGGCGACGCCGATCCTCGTCTTCCTGGCCTGGAAGGTGGACCGGGTGCTGCCCCGCCTGGGCGACCTGGCGGTGCTCGCCGGCCTCGGGTTCCTGGGGGTGTTCGCCAACCAGCTCCTGTTCATCAACGGCCTGGAGCGGACGGCGGCGACCAACGCGTCGATCCTGATGCCGTCGATTCCGGTGTTCGCGGTGGCGGTGGGGGTGGTGCTGCGGATCGAGCGGGTCGGGCCGGTGCGGCTGGCCGGGATCGTGCTGGCGGCGCTCGGAGCGCTGGTGATGGTCAATCCGCTCCACTTCTCGCTCGACCACGGGGCGCTTCAGGGCAACGAGCTGATCCTGGCCAACTGCCTGTGCTTCGCCAGCTTCCTGGTGCTCCAGCGGCCGATCCTGCGCCGCTTGCCGTGGCGCACGGTGATCGCGGGGGCGTTCGCCTTCGGGGCGCTGGGGATGGCGGTGGTGACGGGGCCGCGGATCGCGGCGGTGGACTTCGGGGCGCTGCCGGCGGGGGTCTGGTGGGGGCTGGGCTACATCGTGCTGTTCCCGACGGTGCTGACCTACTCGCTCAACACCTGGGCGGTGCGGCGCTCGTCGCCGTCGTTGACGGCGGCGTACACCACGCTCCAGCCGGTGGCGACGGCGGTGCTGGCGGCGATCTTCCTGGCGGAATCGCCGGGATGGGTCCAGGGGATCGGGTTCGCGCTGATCGCCGGGGGGCTCTGGCTAGTCAGCCGCGACCGCTGACGGGGCCGGTCAAACAGACTGCGGTTTCATCGCGTCCGGGACGTGCTCGTGGGCGTGGTAGCTGGAGCGGACGAGGGGGCCGGCTTCGCAGTGGAGGTAGCCGAGGGACATGGCGTAGTCGCGGTACTCGGCGAACTGTTCCGGGTGGACGTAGCGGTCGACCGGTAGGTGGTTTCTGGTCGGCTGGAGGTACTGGCCGATGGCCAGGACCTGGACGCCGGCCTCCCGGATGTCGCGGATGGTGGCGTAGACCTCGTCGTCCCGCTCTCCCAGGCCGACCATGATGGAGGTCTTGACCCGCCCCGGGTACTCCCCGGCCTCGACCTTCTGCGCGGCCGCGCCCAGGAGGTCCAGGCTGCGGTCGTAGCTCGATCCGGGCCGCGCTTCGCGGTAGAGCCGCGGCACGGTCTCCATGTTGTGGGAAAAGACCTCCGGCCGGGCGGCGAGCACCGTTTCCAGGGCGCCCTCGAAGCCGCGGAAGTCCGGCGTCAAGACCTCGACGGCGCACTCCGGCGAGCGTTGGTGGATCGCCTCGATGGTGCTCCGGAAGTGGCCGGCGCCGCCGTCGGGCAGATCGTCCCGGTCGACCGAGGTGATGACCGCGTGGGACAGCCCCATGCTCGCCACCGCCTGGGCCACGTGCTCCGGCTCGTCCACGTCGACGCCCGGGGCCGGCCGGCCGGTGTTCACCGAGCAGAAGCCGCAGCGCCGGGTGCAGGTGTCGCCCAGGATCATGAAGGTGGCGGTGCCGTGCTCGCCCCAGCACTCGTAGATGTTTGGGCAGCGGGCCTCGGTGCAGACGGTGTTGAGCGACAGGTTGCCGACCAGCTTCTTGACCTGCTGGAACTTCTCCGGCGTCGCCAGGCGGATGCGCAGCCAGTCGGGGCGGGGCTCGCGGCGGCGGCGGCCTCCCTCTGCCGCGGCGTCCGGGCCGGCTCCGATCTGGACAAGCTGCGACGAAGAGGTCTTGCGCATGGTGAGGGCTCCCGGAGGGCTGATGGACGGGGCGTGCGGCTGGTGCGGGCAGGCCTGAGCCCGCCCGGGGCTCATCGTACGACAACGGAGCCGGGCGGCCAAAGATTCTCCAGCCGGCCGACCCGCCTGGAGGGGGGCGCCCGCGGTCCCCGCGGAACGTGCAGGCTACGCTGGCTCGCCCGCCCGGAACAGGCCGCCGAAGTGGTCGCGGAGACGGCCGTCGACGAGCCATGTGTCGAGGGCGCGCCGGCACCGTGGCGCCACCCGGTCCCGCCAGAGCTCCGCGGCCCGCGCCCCGGCCTCCGCCCCGTCGTTCTGCCCGATGGGAACGCCGTCCGCCCGGCAGGCCAGGAACGCGTCGAGCGTCCCGTCCGGTGCCGCGCTCCCGTCGGCGTCGACCGCGCCGAACGCGTCCGCCCAGACCACCGTCGCCCGGGCGACCCCGTCCGCCAGGGCGTCCAGGACGCCGGCATCGCTGGCCGCGTCGAGCAGGGCGCCCGCCACCACCCGCGGGTGCCGGACGTTGACCAGCGCCAGGACCCACCCCACGCCGGCGACGGCGTTCTGCCGTGCCGCCCCCTCGGGCGCCTGGCGCCGGGCGCTCCGGAGCGCATGGACCGCCGGGCGCATGCGGGGCAGGGAGCCCGCGGGCGTGAGGTAGAGGCCCCGCCCGACCCCGTGCCAGAAGCTCTGCCTCCACGGTGGTTCTCTCTCTCCGAGCAGCCGGTCGATGGCGGTGACCCGGCCCGGATGGAGCATCCAGGCCACCAGCCCCAGGGCTTCGAAGGCGGCGCCAGAGCAGCCGGCGCGGGAGCCGTCACGGCAGAGCGTCTCGAACCGCTCCACGGCCCTCTCCAGGGCCCGTTCGTCCCCGTCCGCCGTCCGTGCCGCCCGACCCGTCCGCGGCAGAGTGAGCGGCGCGAGAGTGCGAAGCGCCAAGGACAGGCCCATTCCCGTGTGGAGGGGCAGGCGCCACCGGATCTCCGGCAGGGTCGCCCGGGGGGAACGCCCCGCATCCCACGCGGCCTCGCTCCAGCGGAAACCGAGCCCCTCGCGCAGCCAGATGGCGTCCCACGGGTCCTCCTCGTCCGCGGCCGCCAGCCGGCGGACGAGCTCCCGCTCCGCCTCCTCCGGGGAGGCGCCGGTCTCTCCGGTCTTTCCTCCGCGGAACGGCCTCGGCGCCGCCCAGAACCGTTCGAGCGCGTGCATCGTGTTCCGCAGCTCCTGCCACCCCTCTGCCGTGGCGCCCTCCCCCTCCGGCGCCAGCTCGGCGGCGACCGCCAGCGGCACGAC
>Ga0210086_1000324_pt1 | contig 29415 bp, 35 predicted proteins | sample China_Galinas_PW_3_FD_184867 | JGI IMG/M metagenome (GOLD analysis project Ga0210086, IMG submission 184867) | Wetland microbial communities from San Francisco Bay, California, USA, that impact long-term carbon sequestration - China_Galinas_PWB_D2... | ecosystem: Environmental > Aquatic > Marine...
GAACGCGCTGAAGGTGAAGCACGGCGAGACAATCCCGGCGATCATCGACACCGGCACCGTGCTGGTCACCAAGGACAACGCTGCCGACTACAAATAAGCGGCCCTTCCGTCTCCTCCCTCAGCCCGGAGCTGACGCTCCGGGCTTCTTTTTTTGCCTGAGGGCACGGTCGCCTATTACGTCGTCTACCCGCGGCGCGAGAAGGTCCGCGCCTTTCGCGACTGGCTGCTTGCCGAGGCGGCGGCCGGTGACTGATAGCCGGCAGCGACTGCGGCAACGTCCGGCTCAGCGGCGCCCCGGACCGGGCCGCTCGGTGGGCGCCACCTGGAAGGTGCGGAGGCGGCCGAGGCGGAGCGCATCGACCTCGACGGCCCGGCCGATCCGCTCGGCGGAGAGAAGCCGGATCAGGTCGTCGACGCCGGAGACCCGCACGCCGTCGAGCGCGACGATCAGGTCGTGGCGGAGCAGCCCGCCGGCCGAGGCGGGTCCGTTGGGATCGACCGAGCTCAGCATCGCGCCAGAGGCATTGGCAATGCCGGCGGCGAGCGCATGGCGGCGCGGCACCGGCGCGGTTTCCGCCGTGACGCCGACAAAGGCGCGGCGCACCCGCCCGTGGCGGATCAGCTCGGCGAGCACGAAGCTCGCCGTGTTGCTGGCGACCGCGAAGCAGATCCCTTGCGCGTAGGGGATGATGGCGGTGTTGACACCGACCACCTCGCCCCGCGACGACACCAGCGGGCCGCCGGAATTGCCGGGGTTGAGCGCCGCGTCGGTCTGGATCACGTCCTCGATCATCCGGCCGGTGCTTGCCCGGATGGAGCGGCCAAGCGCCGACACGACGCCGGCGGTGACGGTCGATTCGAAACCGAGCGGGTTACCGATCGCAACCACCAGCTGCCCGCGGCGGAGGCGCTTCGAATCGCCGACGACCGCCGTGGGCAGATCGCGCGCCGCATTGGCACGGATCAGCGCCAGGTCGGTGTCCGGATCCTCGCCCAGCAACTGGGCGTTGGTGGTCCGGCCCTCCGAGTCGGCAAGGCTGATCTCATGCGAGCCGTTGACGACGTGGCTGTTGGTGAGGATCAGCCCGTCCGACGAGATGATGAAGCCGGAGCCGATGCCGCCGCCCCGCCCGGATTTGCCGCGGGTATCGACGCGCACGACGGCCGGCCCGACCTGGTCAGCGACACCAATGACAGCCGACGAGTAGGCATCGAAAGCCTCGCCTTCGTCGGGGCTGCCGGCGTCGCTGGCCTGCGGCTCCCGACCGGCGTCCTCGTCAAAGACGTAGGCCAGGGGGAAATCGAGCACGGGGTTTCGTTCCTTTCGATGGGCTTTCTATGTAGGAAGGCCACGCGAGGCGCGGAAGCCTCGGCGCGCGCGGCGACAGCCCGCGCACAATCCGCCCCGGGCCGCCAGATCGGCCTTGAATTTGCCATCGATATCAGGCTGTTTGGCGGACCGAGCGAGAAAGCACTGCCGCAGGGGGGACGAGGTTTTGCCGACGGGCGACCGGAAAGCCGCAAGCACAGCATCCCGGCGGCCGACAGGCCGCGCCCCGACCGGCGCCACCTCCAGCGGCTCGCACGCTCGTTTCGGTTCCATCTGCGTTCACGTCTGCCGCACGGCCCTCATCATGATCGCGATCTCGCTGGCGGGAGTGGTGACGCACGGTTTCGCCGAGGACGTCCCGACGCCGCGGATCTCGCCGCTGAAGCTCCAGGCTGAGGGCGGTGCGGACCCCGCCGGTTCGGGCGACTACACCGAACCCGGTCCGAACGATCCGGTCGACACGGCGCTCATCCCCCCCTCCACCGCCGACGACCAGCAGCCGCTGGAGTTCCTGCCCAGCGACCGGGCCGACCCGGCCGACTTTCCCGTCGATCAGCTGGACGCACCGCTCGACCTGAACCCCAACCACAGCCCCGATGGACCGATCGACCTCGGCGCGACGCGGGCGGTCGAGCCGTTCAGCGAGCCGGCGAGCGCCGATTCGGGCGTGCTCGGCACATTCACGCTCGACGCGCGGATGACGGCCGACGGACCGCCGATTCCCTCCGGAGTGGTGTGGCGCGTTTTTGCCGGCCAACCGGGGGCCGACGGCAAGCTGTCGCTGGTCGGCCAGGCGGAAGGCGGCTCGGTGACCCTGCGGCTGCGGCCGGGCGACTACATCGTCAACGCCGCCTACGGCCGTGCCGGCCTCAGCAAGAAGGTGACGGTCACGGATACCGCCGCGTCGCAGACCATGGTGCTGAATGCCGGCGGAATCCGGCTCACCGCGCTGGTCGGCGACGACCAGCCGCTGCCGCCTGCCGACGTGCACTTCGACATCTATGCTTCGGACGAATCGGGGCCCGGCGAGCGGGTGCTCGTTCTCGGCGACGCCCCGGCCTCCTCGGTCATCAGCCTCAATGCCGGCATCTATCACGTGGTCTGCCACTATGGCGACGCCAACGCGGTGGTGCGGGCCGATATCCGGGTGGAGCCGGGAAAGCTCACCGAGGCGGCTCTCTACCAGAAGGCGGCGCGAATGACGCTGAAGCTGGTCGAGGAGCATGGCGGCGAGGCGCTCGCCAACACCGCATGGACGGTGGTGACGCCGGCCGGCGAGAGCGTCATCGAAAGCGTCGGCGCCTTCCCCTCGGTGGTGCTGGCCGCCGGCGACTACACGGCCATCGCCAAGCACGGCGACCGCACCTTCGAGCGGAAATTCACGGTCGAAGCCGGGCTGAATCGCGACGTCGAGGTGCCGATCCAGTAGGCCAGGCGGCTCTCAGGCGGCCGCCTTCAAGAGCCTGCGGCGGTCCGGCGGAACCGCCTCTTGGGTGAGCGCGGCGACAGCCGCGTCGAGTGGACGCGACGTCTGGTCCTTCTCGCCAAGGCGGCGGATGTTGACGCTGCCTTCTTCCGCCTCGCGCTTGCCGCAGACCAGGATGACCGGGATCTTGGCTATGCTGTGCTCGCGGACCTTGTAACTGATCTTCTCGTTGCGGAGGTCCGCGGTGACGCGCAGGCCCGCTTCCTCCAGTCGCGCCGCGACGGAGCGGGCATACTCATCGGCGTCCGACGTGATGGTGGCGACCACCACCTGCACCGGCGACAGCCAGAGCGGCAGATGGCCGGCGTGGTTCTCGAGGAGGATGCCGAGGAAGCGCTCCATCGAGCCGCAGATCGCCCGGTGGATCATCACCGGCGTCTTCTTCTGCCCGTCGGCGTCGACATAGAAGGCGCCGAAGCGCTCCGGCAGGTTGAGGTCGACCTGGGTGGTGCCGCACTGCCAGTCGCGGCCGATGGCGTCGCGCAGCACGTACTCGAACTTCGGCCCGTAGAAGGCGCCCTCGCCGGGATTGACGCCGGTCTTGATGCGGCCGCCGGAGCGCTCGGCGATCTCGACGAGCACGTCGTTCATGATCGCCTCGGCGCGGTCCCACGCCGCGTCGCTGCCGACGCGCTTGTCAGGCCGGGTAGAGAGCTTCACCACCACCTCGTCGAAGCCGAAATCGGCATAGGTCGACAGGATCAGCTCGTTGATGCGGTGGCACTCCGCCGCCATCTGCTCCTCGGTGCAGAAGACGTGCGCATCGTCCTGGGTGAAGGCACGCACCCGCATCAGCCCGTGCAGCGCGCCGGATGGCTCGTAGCGGTGGACAACACCGAACTCGGCCATGCGGAGCGGCAGGTCGCGGTAGCTCTTCAGCCCATGCTTGAAGATTTGGATATGGCCCGGGCAGTTCATCGGCTTGATGGCGAAGGTCCGGTGATCCTCGGTGTCCTCGCCGGCCGACTCCGCCATGAACATGTTCTCGCGGAACCAGTTCCAGTGGCCGGAGGTCTCCCACAGCGACTTGTCGAGGAGCTGCGGGGCGTTGACCTCGTCATAGGCGCCCTTCAGCCGCCGGCGCATGTAGCTGATGATCTCCTGGAAGATGGTCCAGCCCTTGGCGTGCCAGAAGACGACGCCCGGCCCCTCCTCCTGGAAATGGAAGAGGTCCATCTCGCGGCCGAGCCGGCGGTGGTCGCGCTTCTCCGCCTCCTCCAGCATGTGAAGGTAGGCGTCGAGCTCGGCCTTGTTGTGCCAGGCGGTGCCATAAATGCGGGTGAGCATCGGGTTGTTGGAATCGCCGCGCCAGTAGGCGCCAGCGACCTTGGTCAGCTTGAAGGCGTCGCCGACCTGCCCTGTGGAGGCCATATGCGGGCCGCGGCAGAGGTCGAACCACTCACCCTGGTGATAGATCTTGACGTCCTCGCCTTCGGGAATCGCGTCGACCAGCTCGACCTTGTAGAGCTCGCCGTTGTCGCGGAAGACCTCTTTGGCCTTGTCCCGCGACCACACCTCCTTGGTGAAGGGTTCGTTCCGCCGGACGATCTCGCGCATCTTCGCCTCGATCGCCGGCAGGTCCTCCGGAGTAAAGGGTTGGTTGCGGGCGAAATCATAGAAGAAGCCGTTCTCGATCACCGGGCCGATGGTGACCTGGGTGCCGGGATAGAGCTCCTGCACCGCCTCCGCCATGACATGGGCGGCGTCGTGGCGGATCATCGGCAGGGCGCGGGGATCGTCGCGCGTGACGATTTCGATGCGGCTGTCCGCTTGAATCGGATCGGAAAGGTCGGCGAGCCCGCCGTCGAGGGCCATCGCCACCGCCTTCTTGGCGAGCGACCTGGAGATCCCTTCCGCCACCTCGCGGCCGGTGACGCCAGGGTCGAACTCGCGAACGGAATCGTCGGGGAAGATCAGCTTGATCATTGCGTTTCTCCTGCTCACTCCCGCGTACGAGCGCGGGTAAGCGCTAGGCGGCCTGGAGGAGCCGCGACGCGCGGTAAGTGGCCCGAAGCAGCGGCGCAGTCAAGAGGCGCGAGCGGCCTCGATCGCATAATCCTGATGACAGATATTGAAATCTGTCATTCAATATGCGATACAGGCGTCAGCACGACATCAGGAGGACGTCACCATGATCACCACCCGCACCCTCGGCACCAACGGACCTGAAGTCGGCGCGCTTGGCCTCGGCTGCATGGGCATGTCCGCCCTCTACGGCCCGGCCGACCGCGGCGAGAGCATTGCCACCATTCACGCCGCCCTCGACGCCGGCATGAACCTGCTCGATACGGGCGACTACTACGCCATGGGCCACAACGAACTGCTTATCGCCGAAGCGCTGAAAGGCCGTGACCGCGACAAGGCGGTGATCAGCGTCAAATACGGGGCGCTGCGCGGTCCGGAGGGCGGCTGGATCGGCATGGACACCCGGCCGGCGGCCACCAAGACCGCCCTCGCCTACACCCTGGTGCGCCTTGGCACCGATCACGTCGACATCTATCGCCCCGGCCGCCTCGACCCGGCCGTGCCAATCGAGGAGACCGTCGGCGCCATCGCCGACCTGGTAAAAGCTGGCTACGTGCGCCACATCGGCCTGTCGGAAGTGGGCGCGGAGACGCTGCGGCGCGCGCACGCGGTACACCCCATCGCCGACCTGCAGATCGAGTATTCGCTGATTTCGCGCGGCATCGAGGACGAGATCCTGCCGACTTGCCGCGAGCTCGGCATCGGCATCACCGCCTACGCTGTCCTGTCGCGCGGCCTGATCAGCGGCCACTGGACGAAGGAGCGGAGCGCCACGCCGGGCGATTTCCGACGCCACTCCCCGCGCTTCAGCGACGAGAATCTCGACCATAACCTGGCGCTGGTCGAGGCGCTGCGCGGGGTCGCCGATGAGAAGGGCGCGACGGTGGCCCAGGTCGCCATTGCCTGGGTGCTGGCGCAAGGCTCTGATATCGTGCCGCTGGTCGGCGCGCGTCGCGTCGACCGGCTGACAGAGGCACTGGGGGCGCTCGACCTTGAACTCGACGACAACGATCTTGCCGCGGTCGAGCGGGCCGTACCGGCGGATTCCGCTGCCGGCACCCGCTACGCCGCCGAACAGATGGCGATGCTCGACAGCGAGCGAAAACGCGCGACGGCAAGATGACTGAAGCGGCGCTCACGGCGGACCGGATTCTCGACGCGGCCGAGGGGGTGCTCACCCGCTTCGGTCCGCAGAAGACGAACGTGGTCGACGTGGCGCGCGCGCTCGGCGTCTCGCATGGCAGCGTCTATCGCCACTTCGCCAGCAAGGCGGCGCTCCGCGACGCGGTGACGGCGCGTTGGCTGGAACGCGTCTCGGGCCCGCTGAAGAAGATCGTCGCCGAGGACGCCCCGGCGGCGGACCGGCTCAAGCGCTGGTTCGACGCGCTGATCGCCACCAAGCGGCAAAAGGCAAAGGCCGAGCCGGAACTCTTCGCCACCTACCACGCAATCGTCTCCGAGTCGCGCGAGGTGGTGCACGCCCATGTCGAGGAGCTCGCCGGACAGGTGAGCGCCATTATCGCCGACGGGATTAGGCGCGGCGAGTTCGCAGCCGTCGATCCTGATAGGACCGGCAAGGCGATCTTCTACGCCACCGCCCGCTTCCACGACCCATCCTATGCGGCGGAATGGAACGACCCCGGCCTCGACGCGGTCTTCGAGGATATGTGGACCCTTATCCTGCGCGGTCTGACGGCCACAACGGCGGCACCGATGGAACGGGCGCCGAACCGGGCCTGAAGCATTCTCGCGCCAGGCCCGGTTCGTCACGGCGGCGGGTTGTTACAAGTTCTTCTTCGTCTACAGTCCCTCCACCTGAAAAGACGGTCCGGCCCGCCATGTTCTCGCTCCCTTTCCTGCCGCAACGCGCCTTCTCCTCGCTTACCGACCGCGAGGTGCTGGCGCTCGCCATTCAGAACGAGGAGGAGGATGGCCGCATCTACCGGGAGTTCGCCCATCGCCTGAGGCCCGACTATCCTGCTTCCGCCGAGGTATTCGACGAAATGGCCGAGGAGGAGAACGGCCATCGCCAGCAGCTGCTCGAGCTGTTCCAGGCGCGCTTCGGCGACCATCTCCCCCTCATCCGCCGCGATGACGTGCGCGGCTTCATGCGACGCAAGCCGGTGTGGATGTCGGAGCGCTTCGACATCGACGCCATGCGGCATCGCGCCGAATCGATGGAGGAGGAAGCCGCCAACTTCTACCGGAAGGCGGCAAGCCGCACCTCCGATCCGGCGGTGCGCAAGCTTCTCGGCGACTTGGCCGATGTCGAGGACAGCCACGAGGCGCTGGCCCGGCGACTGACCGCCGGCATCCCCGAAAGCGACCGCCAGACGGAGCGGGAGACGGCGCGCCGGCGGTTCGTGCTGCAGATCGTCCAGCCGAGCCTGGTCGGCCTGATGGACGGCTCGGTCTCGACGCTGGCGCCGGTCTTCGCCGCCGCCTTCGCCACCGAGAGCAGCTGGGAGACCTTCCTGGTCGGCATGGCCGCCTCGATCGGCGCCGGCATCTCGATGGGCTTCGCCGAGGCGCTCTCCGACGACGGCACGCTCACCGGCCGCGGCCATCCGTGGCTGCGCGGGCTGGTTACCGGGCTGATGACCACCCTCGGCGGCATCGGCCATACGCTGCCCTATCTGATCCCCGATTTCCGCATCGCCACCGGCCTTGCCGTCGTGGTGGTGCTGATCGAGCTGTGGGCAATCGCCTGGGTCCGCGCCCGCTATATGGAGACGCCCTTCCTGCGCGCCGCCTTCCAGGTGGTCGTCGGCGGTCTGCTCGTCTTTGCCACCGGCGTCCTGATCGGCAGCGCCTGACGGACGTCTGGCCGCCGACCTTCAAAGCGACGGTCGAGGCCTCAGATGTCCAGCCGGGTCTTCGGGTCGATATGCTTGCCCGTCCAGTGGCCGTAGCGCCAGGGCAGGTACCAGCGGGCGCGGTCCGGCAGGCTGCCCGGCACCGGGTCGAAGCCCGAGGCGCCGAACGGACCGCAACGCTGGATGCGCGACAGCCCGATCCAGAACCCGCGCCACAGGCCGTATTTCCTGACCGCCTCCTCGGTGTACTCCGAGCAGGTCGGCAGATAACGACACTCGCGTCCGATCAGCGGCGACAGAAACAGCCGGTAAAGCTGAATCAGGCCGACTCCGATCAGGCGCGGCAACCGCGACAGCAGGGTCAGGAGAGCGTTCACCAGTCGGGCGCGCCTTTCGCCGAAACGGTTGCGTCGACGTCCGCGTTGTTGATTGCGCCGGCACAACGCGGAGGTCGTAACATGGTCCGTTTCACTAAGCGTTATCTGGAATATCGCCGACTTGGTTTCAATCGAGCGGACGCCGCCCGGTTCGCCCTGATGCTGGTGAGGCTCCGTCCCGCGCGGCAGTACCAGGCGCTGGCAGCGCTTCAACTCCACCTCACATCCGCCTCACACAGAGATGACCCCAACTGCGAGCGCTGGGCGCTAGTCTGCCGGCTCCGTTTCCAAAGCCGGAGCACCGTGAAACCATGCCTGCCTCGCTGATCGCCCGTCTTGCCGCCGCCGTTCTGGCCATCGTTTTCGCCGGACATGCCTTTGCCTTCGATCCCAACTCGCCGGCTTCTATCAACCTCGGAACGGGCGGGCTCGCGCTGAAGGGTTACGATCCGGTCGCCTATTTCGATGTCGGCACGCCGACACCGGGCAGCGCCGACTTCACCGCCGAGCATGACGGCGCCACCTACCGCTTTGCCACGGCCGAGGACCGTGACGCCTTCATGGCCGACCCGGGCCATTACGTGCCGGCCTATGGCGGCTTCTGCGCGATGGCGATGTCGCTCGGCTACAAGGTCGACATCGACCCCAACGCCTGGAAGATCGTCGACGACAGGCTCTACGTTCAGGCCAACGAACGGGCGACCTGGGTGTGGGAAAAGGACATCCCGGGCAACATCAGCAAGGCAGACGGCTTCTGGCCCAAAGTCAAGGACAAGCCGCCGGCTGCATTGCAATAGCAGCGGCGAAGCGCCTAATCGGTTGCTGTCGAGGGCGCGAGAACGTCCTTGGTCGCCGGCTCGATGAAGCTGTTCGGGGGCGACGCGACCTTCACCTTCCGGCGTCCGGTCACACCGAGCGGATCGGTTTCCACCAGAAGCGGCCCGCGCTTGACCGAATTGGTCAGCGGGCCGCTGGTGGTTTGGCTGATGAGCTTGTCGAAGAAGGCGTCCCAATCATGGCCGGGCTGCGGACCGGAATTCGGGGCGGTGATCCCCTTGGACTGCGCCGTTGCGAGCCCGACCGAGGCCACCAGAATGAAATACATGAGGAACAGCCGCGCGGGCATCATGGGCCTCTCGGAGGCGGGACGCAGCCGTCAGCCGGCGGCAGCCGCCGCCGCTTCCTGCCGCTTCGCCTCGATCTGATCGAGGGCATCCACCACCGCGTCGAAGGTGAGCATCGTCGACGGATGGCGGGCCTTGTAGTCGCGCACCGGCTCGAGGAAGCGGAGATCGGCGAAGCGGCCCTCCGGCGGCGGTCCGTTCTCCTTCAACATCCTCAGCATCGTCTCGCGCACCTGGCGAAGCTCGTCGGCGCTGGCGCCGACCACGTTACGCGCCATGATCGAAGACGACGCCTGACCGAGGGCGCAGGCCTTCACCTCGTGGGCAAAGTCCGACACGACGTCGCCGTCCATCTTGAGATCGACGGTCACGGTCGAACCGCACAGCCGCGAGTGGGCCGTGGCCGTTGCGTCCGGCGATTCGAGACGGCCGATGCGCGGAATCGAGCCGGCGAACTGAAGGATCTGTTTGTTGTAAATGTCGTCGAGCATCGACCGGAATATAGTTGGGTCGATACTCTTGCGCCAGAAAGCCGTGGTCGGATTTGCTCCGGAGGCGCTTCGCGCAGCAAGCAAGCCCCTTCGCAATGCGACAAACGGTGGCTATATACCCGGCTGACGCCAAGCGCGCCCGGAATGCGGAGCGAACGGAATGGATGCCCTGTTGAAGAAGCCGGCGGAAGCCACGGAAACGCCGTCGGACGAACTGACACGGCCGAGCCGCGAAGCGGCGGAAGCGGCGGTTCGAACCCTGATCGCCTGGGCGGGCGATAATCCGGACCGGGAGGGCCTGCGTGACACACCGCGGCGGGTGGCGGCAGCCTTCGAGGACTTCTATGCCGGCTACGCGCAGAACCCGGCCCGCGAACTCGAGCGAACCTTCGAGGATCTCGGCAGCTACGACGACATCGTCGTGGTCCGTGACATTCCCTTCTATTCCCATTGCGAACACCACATGGTGCCCTTCGTCGGCAAGGCCCATGTCGCCTACTACCCGAGCGAACGCGTCGTCGGCCTGTCGAAGCTGGCGCGCGTCGTCGACGTCTTCGCCCGTCGCCTGCAAACCCAGGAGCGGCTCACCGGACTGGTGGTCGCTGCGATTGACGAGACGCTGAAGCCGCGCGGCATCGCCGTGATGATCGAAGCCGAGCATCAGTGCATGACGTTACGCGGTGCGCAGAAGCATGGCGCTTCGACCGTCACCACCCAGTTCACCGGCATCTTCCGCGACGATCCGGCCGAGCAGCAGCGTTTCATCACCCTGGTGAAGGGCGGACGGAGCGACTAGGCCCGGCATCGCAGGCCGTCGCCGGCGGCCACGCTGCCTTTCCCGTGCCTGCTCGGCACCGCGTCCCGCGAGGGCAAGCCAATGCCGCCATCCCCTGCCTTCTTCGCCGCGCGCGGCGACCTTGAGGCCATCGAAACCGGCTCCGCGTTTGCTCCGAAGTTCGATGCCGACGGGCTGATCGTGGCGATCGCCACCGACGCCGACGACGGCGAGGTGCTGATGGTCGCTCACATGAACGCCGAGGCGCTTGCCCGCACGATCGAGACCGGCGAGGCATGGTTCTGGAGCCGCAGCCGCAAGAAACTGTGGAAAAAGGGCGAGGAAAGCGGCAACCGGCTGGCGGTCGCCGAGATCCGCGTCGATTGCGACCAGGATGCGGTCCTGCTGAAGGTCAGGGTGGCCGGCGACGGCGTCACCTGCCACCAGGGTTATCGCTCCTGCTTCTACCGCCGCGTGCCGGTCGGCGAAGCCCCGACCCCCAACCTTGCGCTCGGCTTCGACCGGGCGATGAAGCGGATCAAGCCGGCCAAGTAGCCGGCCCCGGCTCAGGCCGTGGCGATATAGGCGCGCATTTCCTCGGCTTCGCGCTCGACTTCCTCGATCCGCGCCTTCACGACGTCGCCGATCGAGATGATCCCGACCAGCCGCCGGTCCTCAATGACGGGCAGATGGCGGAACCGACCGCGGGTCATCCGGGCCATCACTTCATTGATGGTCTCGTGCTCGCGGCAGGTGACCACGTCGCGGGTCATGATGCTCTGAACCGGGTCAGAAAGGATTCCCGGCCCGCGCTGGCCGATCGCCCGGACCACGTCGCGCTCCGACAGGATGCCGTCGACGTGGCCGCCAGCCCCGGTCACCACCAGCGCGCCGATCTTCTTCGCCGCCAGCGCTGCCACGGCTTCCGAGACCGGCATGTCGGCCGGGATGGTCGCGACGCTCCGCCCTTTCAGGCCCAGAATCGTAGAAACAATCATCAGGTCGCCCTCCTCGGGTCTGTCCGACGACCGATGATCAACCGCGGCCGTCGGGGACAACAAAGCCCATACCCCCGTGGATAGTGATGAACGATGCGACCTTGCGAACGCCTTGGCAAGTTGCAGTGCAGCAACATGCGCGGCAGCCCGCTCAGGGACGGTGGGTGGGAACGGGATCGAGGACGGAGAACAGAAGCAGCCCGGTGACGAAACCGCCGATATGCGCTTCCCAGGCGATTGCCCCCGACGCGAGTCCCGACGCGCCGCCGAACAGGCCGAACACGATGTTGAGCCCGAACCACACGACAAGGAAGGTAAGAACCCGCCCGTCGCGGATGGTCACCGCCAGCGGCGGGACGGGGCGCCGGTAGGCGGCTCGCGGATCGCGGTGCTGGAAGCCGACGAACGGTCCGCCAGCGGCAAACACGAACCGGGCGGCACCGGCCATATGCGCGGAGATCGCGGCCGATGCGCCGACCAGCGGCACCGTGGACGACGAATGGATCGCCAGATGGAGGAGCGCGCCACCGGCCGCGCCCGCCGCGGAATAGATGAGGAAGCGCGTCGTGCCGAAGCGAAACGCCACCGCACTGCCGAAAGCGGCAAGCCATAGCGCGTTGAAGATCAGGTGGCTCCAGCTGGCGTGGAGAAAAGCGTAGGTGACAAAGGTCCACACGCGCGCCGCGTCGCCGCCGGGAAGCGCGACGCCGAGGACGTTGGGGTCGAGCACCCGTGCCGGGATGAAGGCGAAGAGAAGCAGGACCTCGATGTCGGCGCTCCGGCTGAGCACATATTCGCGCAGCCCCTGGATGCCGGCGAGCAACACCAGCAATGTCAGGACGACGCCTGGCAGGTTGAAAGCGGGTTGGCGCTGGGAGACGGAGGGAAAGCGCGGGTCGGTCATGCAGGGCGAAGATTAGCGATGCCGCCGGCTGAAAAAAGACCGCGCCCGAAAAAAAGTGCTGAGCCCATCCCGCGATGCGATTTGTCGCGTCCCGGAATGGAGCCCGCGCGTCGTCGACCGCCTCATCCAGAGACGCCGGAGGCGATAGCGCCGCCAGCAGACTGCGGCAGCGGCCACTGGCCGGCCAGTCAAAGTCGCCAAGGCGTTAACCTTTTCGCCGTGACCGCCCAAAAGGCTGGGGAGAACTCCTGCCCCGCTCCCCGCAATGGCACATCGCGTGCAGCCCCGAGGTCGCGGTCGGAGAAAGGCGCAAGACCTGTCCCGATCCTGGACGCTTTCAGTCGGTTTGGCACGAAAGCCGGAGCCGGCAATCGGGGTGGCAACTTGATGAAGCACGCGACATCGCGGGAACTCTACAACTACTGGGACCGAATTCGGGGAGGCGAGCCGGCCCCCAGGCGGAGCGAGATCGAGCCAAGCGATATCCGTCGCATCCTCGCCGACACCTTCATTCTCGAGGTGATCGACAGGGAGCGCTATCAGGTCCGGCTTGCCGGCACCCGAATCTGCGCCCTCTACGGGCGCGAGATCAAAGGTGCCGAGTTCCTCGATTTCTGGTCCGACGACGACCGTCAGGCGGTCGCCACCCTCGCGACGGCCGTCTGCGAGGACGCGGCCGGCGCCGTCGTCAGCGCCAGCCTGTGGTCGACCCGTGACCGCCCGGTGTCATGCGAGCTGCTTCTCCTGCCGCTCCGACACGGCGGGCCAACCTACGACCGCATCCTCGGCAGTTGCGCCGCCTTTGAGCGCCCCTTCTGGTTCGGCAGCGAACCCATCGTACGCCAGCGCATCTCCAGCCTGCGTCTGATCTGGCCGGACGACAGGCCACATTTCATGCGGCCGCTCACGGAGCGACGGCAGCCGGCATTGCCGGTACCGATCCGGCCCGGACTGAGGCGGCACGGCCATCTGTTCGTGCTCGACGGCGGAAAAGACTGAAGAATCATTGCCAAGCGCCGCCCGCCGTTACAAGCCGTTAACCTAGACGGCTCTATTTTGCGGGGACGTGTACGCAACCGGAGCGCTAGCGGCGCAAAAAAGACAATGCCCCTCACCGAGGCATTTCGCCAACGATCACTGACACGACGTGGGGACCGCAGGCGGTTCCAGCGGGTCAAAGTGAGCCTGCTCGGGCGCTTCATGCTCGAGGATCGCCGCGAATTTCCTTGCCAGACGCTGGACATGTCGCCGGGAAGTGCCTCGCTCATCGCCCCGGTGTCCGGCCGTATCGGGGAACGCGTCGTCGTCTATATCGACCACATCGGCCGGATCGAGGGCGAGATCGTCCGCACCTTCGATTCCGGCTTCGCCATCGCCATCAACGCGCCCGCGCGCAAGAGGGACAAGCTGGCAGCAAAGCTCACCTGGCTTGCCAACCGGCATGAGCTCAGCCTGCCGGAGGACCGCCGCCACGACCGGATCGTCCCGGAAAACCCCATCGCCACGATCACGCTCCCCGACGAGCGCACATTCCGGTGCCGGATCATCGACCTCTCACTGTCGGGGGCAGCCCTCGCCTCCGACTTCAAGCCGCCCATCGGCTCGCCACTCAATATCGGCACCTTGCGCGCGACCGTCGTCCGGCATTTCGAGGAAGGCTTCGCCGTCGAGTTCTCGGTGCTGCAGACGAAAACCTCCATCGCCGAAAATCTCCGCTGACTGCGGCTTTTCCCCGACATCGCGACCAAGCCGCCCGTCCAGGCGGCTCTTTTTCGTTGGTTTTCCTGCGGAAATTGCCTGCAATTTTATTCAAAAACGTATAAATATCGAATTTGATTGTAACAAGCATCTTAGACTGAAATAAAAAAATAAACGCCATAGTAGCCCTCGGTTGGGGAGGGAACTATGCGGCTCATTTCAGTGAGTACACTTGCTCTGTCTTTGGCGTTACTTAGTGCCGTCGATCACAGCGCCCAGGCGAACAGCGGGGAAGCCACGCCTTTCATGACGGTGAGGGGCAGGACGGCACAGCCGATCGGCCACCACGATTTCTGCATGCGATTCAGCGCGGAATGCACCGCGCACAGCGCCGGCAACCCGCGGGCCATGCTCACGACCGACCGGTGGAACGCGCTGGTCGAGGTCAACAACGCGGTCAACACGGCGATCAGGCCGGAGACCGACGAGCAGCTCTTCGGCAAGCCGGAATATTGGGCGTATCCGACCAAGGCCGGAGATTGCGAGGACTTCGTGCTCCTCAAGCGGCGGATGCTGATCGACCGGGGCTGGCCGGTAGGTGGCCTCTTAATCACCGTCGTCCGCCAGGAAAACGGCGACGGTCACGCAGTGTTGACCGTGCTCACCGACCGGGGGGATCTGGTCCTCGACAACCTCGATCCCCACATCACGCTGTGGAACGGTACGCCGTACCGGTATCTGAAGAGGCAGTCGAGCCGCGACAGCGGCGAATGGGTTTCGATCGACGACGAACGTGCCGCGCCGGCAGTAGGCAGCCTGCATAACTGAGGCGGGCGTTCAAGAACACAGAGTTTGGGCCTGGTCGCGTCCCACCCCCCGTCCCCAAGATCAGGTCCAACGAGCCGGCCCTCGCCCCAGGGCCGGCTCACTTTTTTGCGAACCTCCAGCCTCAATGCAGGCTCGGCGATTTCAGCAGATCGTTGCGGTCGGCCGAAGTCACCCGCAGCTCCACCATCTGGCCGTCGTGGTAGACCGTCAGCGGCACCTCGACTCCGGCCGCGCCGAGTGACCAGACCTGGCGGAAGAAGGTGGCAAGATCGCTGATCTGCACGCCGGCAACCGACAGGACGACGTCGCCGCTTTGCATGCCGGCTCGCTCGGCAGGACCGCCGGAAGCCGTACCGGCAACCACCACCCGATCGTCGACCTCCACCGCATAGAGACCGAGCCACGGCCGCGGCGGCCGGTTTGGCTGCCCGATGGTGAGCATGTCGTCGAGGATCGGTGGCAACAGGTCGATCGGCACGATCATGTTGAGGTGCTCGCCGTCGCCGTCCTCCTCCGGCGGTTGCTCGAGGCGGAGCGACCCGATGCCGAGAAGGTCGCCGGCGGGACCGATCAGCGCCGCGCCGCCCCAATAGGGGTGAGCCGGCGCCGTGAAGATCGCCTCGTCGAGAACGTACTCCCAGTAGCCGGCGAACTCTTGCTTGCCGATCACCCGGGCGGCGACCGCATGCGCCCGGCCGCCGGGACCGGCGATCACCACGTCGGTTCCCGGCTCCAGCGACGCCGAGCGCCCGATCGGAAGGGTCGGCAGATCGACCCGCGCCAGAGCCTGGACCAGCCCGAAGCCGGTGGTCTGGTCGTAGCCCAGCACGTGGCCGGGAATGGTTCGCCCGTCGTTGAGGCCGAGCCAGACGGTTTCGGCCTCCGTGATCAGGTAGCCGATGGTGAGGACCACGCCGTCGCTGCGGATGAGCACGCCGCTGCCGGACCGCTCGGTGCCAAGAATTTCGGCGGTGAAGGCATCATCGGGGATGATCGCCTTGACGCTGACCACGGCGTCGAGCGCCCGGTCGAGATCATAGGCATAGTCGCCGGGCCTCGGCTGGACCGCCAGCGCTATCTGCCAGTCGGATTCAGGGGGCATTCGCCAAACTCCGTGCACGGCGCCGCGACTCCTGAACACTCGTCGCGGCTCATAATGGTCGCCCCTATATAGGCCATCGTCGCCATATGACAGGGCAGCCCCGGCGCATGCAACCGCTGCTCAGGCTGTGGCGAGGCCCCTGGCAAAGCGACGCCAGTTGGCCGCGTAGTGGCCGGCCGACCAGCGATTGCGGGCGATCTCGTCCTCGCCGAGCGGCCGCACCACCTTTCCCGGCATGCCGAGAACCAGCGACCCGCGCGGGATCTCGCGGCCTTCCGGCACCAGCGCGCCGGCGCCAATCAGGCAGTCGTCGCCGATCTTGACGCCATTGAGGATGGTCGCCCCCATGCCGATCAGGCAATTGTCGCCGATCGTGCAGCCATGCACGATGGCGCGATGGCCGACCGTGCAACCGCGCCCGACGGTCACCGGAAACCCCGCATCGGTGTGGAAGACGCAGAGCTCCTGGACGTTGGATTCCGCCCCGATAACGATCGGCTCCTGATCGCCGCGCAAGACCGCTCCGAACCAGATGCCGACCGCCTCGCCCAAGGTCACCCGTCCGATCAGGACTGCATTGGGCGCCACCCAGTACGACCCCTCCGCCGGCAGATCAGGCGACATCCCTTCAAGCGAATAAACCGGCATTCATTAACCTCCCGGCGGCCAAGCTCAAACCAGACTTTCCCGCAGGCTGAAGGCCAGTTCAAGCACGAGAATGCCGATGCAGCCGCTCCACATGCCGGCGATCAAAACGCCGGCAGCCAGCATCGCGCGCGGGATGCGCTTCTCCCGGATATTGCCGAGAACGCTTTGAATGACGATCACCGGACCGGCGAGCGCGACCAGGACACACGCGGACACCCAGGCGACGAAGCTGCCCCCGAGCGGACCGAAGCGGGGCGACTCGGCGGTCACCATCCGGTAGAAGCTCGCGGTTATGCCGGCCGACACGAAGCCGACGGCAGCGGCGTAGAACAGAAGCAGCGTATCGCGAACCACGGCAACCCTTGCCCCCTCGTCTCAATCGGGGACGCCACACCGTCCCGTTGAGCTTCCGTTGCAAGCGGCGTACCGTGAGCGCAGCTTTCGATTCGGCGGCAAACTCTTTGGAAAGACAGGCGTTTCACCTCAGGATCCGGAGGTCGTTCCGATGGTTGATGTTTCGTTAAGAGACACCCCTGACAGGGCGCGTCCGGCATGAGCAGCCTCAGCGCCCGGGCGCTCCCGCGGGGTCGATCGCGACACTGGAAGCATCCGGCCATGCTTGCCGGTCTGGCTGTGATCGTACTCGCCGGCATCGCGTTCGGCGTCAACGATGCGATCGAAAGCTATCACGACCGCATCGCGCTCCGTGGCCTCGACGGAAAGCCTTCTCCGGTCAGCCTGATCGTAGCGGGCGAGCCGATGGTGATCCCCGCCAACATGATCCGCTTCCGCGCGGAGCGCCGGGGTGGCCCGCTCGACCAGGTCGACCTCATTTTCCACTGGCCGAGCCTGGACGGCTTCTCCGACGAACGGGCCGACGATTTCCGGAATCCGTCGCCGCGCGCGCCGCTGATCTACGTGACCATATCGGCCCGCGAGAACAGCCTCGATTCAACCGCGCGGATCGATTCGATCTACGCCCGCTTCTTCGAAGGTCCGGAAATCCCCGGCCCCGAGGGGCTCGTCGGCCGAACGCTCAATGCCGAATCAGGCTATGGCGGCGAAATCGTCTACTACGAGCCGCACGGTGCAGCGCCGTTCGTTGCCCGCTGCCCGGCCGAGGCGACACCGGAAATCCCGGCAACCTGCATCCGCGACGTCAACACGGGCCAGGGACTGTCGATGCTGTACCGGTTCAATCAAGCCTATCTCGCCGACTGGCGGAGCATGGACGATCGCCTGAGACGGTTGGTCGGGCAGTTCTATCGCAAACCCTGAAGGGCTCCGCGCACCTCACTCGAGGTCGATATCGAGGATTGCCATGGTGAAGTTGTAGGAAAGGTCACCGTCCTCGTCGTCGCGGAAGATTACGCCAATAAACTCGTCGCCGATGTAGACCTCGGCCGAATCCGCTTTCTGCGGTCGCTGCCGCACCTCGATGCCCGGCACGTTAAAGCGCTTCCGGAAGTACTTTTCGAGCTTGTTGATTTCCTGACGATTCACAATCACCCCTTCCTGACAATGGCTTCAGATCGCGGCGCCGTTCTCGGCCACCATCTGGTCCATGGAGCGCGCCGGATCCTTGCATCCCGCTTCGCCGATGATCCGGGCCGGCACGCCGGCGACGGTCGAGTGGGGCGGCACTGGCTTCAGCACCACCGAGCCGGCGGCGACCTTCGAGCCGTCACCGACCGTGATGTTGCCGAGAATCTTGGCGCCGGCGCCGATCAGGACGCTGTGGCCGATCTTGGGATGGCGGTCGCCGGTGTCCTTGCCGGTCCCGCCGAGCGTGACGTCCTGCAGGATCGACACCTCGTCCGCGATCACCGCGGTAGCGCCGACGACGAGGCCGGTGGCGTGGTCGAGGAAGATGCCCTTGCCGATCCGGGCGGCAGGATTGATGTCGGTCTGGAATACTTCCGAGGAACGGCTCTGCAGGTAAAGCGCAAAATCGCGGCGCCCGCTGTTCCACAGCCAGTGCGCCAGCCGGTGGGTCTGGAGGGCGTGGAAGCCTTTGAAATACAGCACCGGTTCGATGTAGCGGGTGCAGGCTGGATCGCGATCGAAGACCGCGCCGAGGTCGATCCGCATCGCTTCGCCGATCGTCGGGTCGGCGACAAGGGCATCCTCGAAGGCGCGACGGATGCTCTCGGCGCTGACGACGAAATTGGCAAGACGCTCGGCGATGCGCTGGACAATCGCGTCCTCGAGCCGATTGTGGTTGAGGACCGTCGCGAAGACGAAGCTCGCCAATGCCGGATCGGATTCGACGATCTGCCTGGCGTCGCGCTGGATATCGTACCAGACCGGATCGATGCTCTTCAGCGTGTCACCGGCGGCATCGGTGCTTTTCGACGACATTTCGTTCTCCAGGAACCGACAGGGCGCGCACCCTATCACATGGCCGAGGGCGATCCCAAGGTGAGCAGGGATGGGCGGATTCCATTACCATCCGATCACTTAGGCGGTTGAAGCGCCGTCGCAAGTGCCGGAGCCAAGGGATTCGGCCGACTCGCGATTTCTTCGATTGTGAATTGAGTGTTAGCCTGATCGCTGGCCCTGCGGGCGATCGAGAGGGCCGGGAACGGGCCTCTCGCGCGAATTGTCCGGACACGAAGCACGGAGGCATTCAATGCACGACCGGTCAGCTCGACGTCGTTTCCTGTACAGAACCCTCGTCCTCGCTGGAATCCTTGCAGCGATCGCCGGATTCGAGGGATTCCCCTCACCCGCCGCAGCCGCCAATTGCGGTGCGCTCAACCAGCGGCCCTGCAAGGTGTGGGAACGTATTCCCTCCTGCGACAAGGGGCTCATCGAATATGTCGGTCCGAGCCGTTGCGCGCCGCCACCGAGCAAGATCGGTCCGATCAAGATCCCGAAAATCGTCTGCGGTGCCGAGAATCAGAGGCCGTGCACGGTCGTCGAGCGCATCCCGTCCTGCGACAGTGGGCTGGTCGAGGATTTCGTTCTCAACAAATGCGTCAAGAACGTCAGCGCCAATTCACTCGTGGAGCTCGGAAAGTCGTGCCTCAAGCAATATGGGCGCGTCGCCCAGAGCCTCGCGCGGGTTGCCAGCTGCTCAGTGCGCAGCGGTCTTGCGAAGGCATTGCAGGGACTGTTCCCCCAAGGCGATCCGGGGGCCGTCAAGGCGGCCATTCTGGCGAGTGCATGCCGCGGTGAAATCCAGTCAGCGACCCAGGTGATCCGCAATAGCGGCTTCCGCGCACTTTCGATCGGCATTGGCGGCGACCTTGGTGCGGGCTTGCGCGCCAATTCGGAGTTCTTCCTCGCGGTGAACGCCGACCTTTCGGGCCGTGGCTACATATACGAGACGCTCGGGTTCCAGTTCGGCAACGCGGTTGGCGGCAGCGTCAACGGCATTGTCACCGCCTACAAGGATGCACCCCACGAACTTGCTGGCGACGGCCAGGGCTTTTCAGTCTCGCTCAAGGCGCTCGGCGGGGCCGGCGGCGGTATCGGCTTCAGCTATGAGAACGGCACGAAGAAGCCCTATTGCTCGAGCATCAGCGCCGCCGCGGGCGCCGGCGCGGAAGAAAACACCGGCGCGCTCGGACGCTCGACAACCCTGCTGCTGCACTGACCGGCCGGTAGCGCACCTCGGCGCGCGAGACCACATCAGACCCCTGGGGGGCACCCTCCAACACCACCGTCTACTGAGGGCCACCGGCTTTCAGGGGCGCTGCTGGAGAAAGTCGAGCACCGCGGCGATGAAGGTGCGATCGGCGGTCGCCAGCATGTGGTCGCGACGGGGGATCACCAGAACCTGCGAATTGGGGATGAAGGTGCCGAGTTCCTGCGGCGAGCCGGCTACCTGGTCGTTCTCGCCGACGGCGATCAGCACGGGGACGTCGATCGTCGCCAGTTGTTCCGGCGCGACGGTCTCGCGCGCGACCCGCATGCACGCCGCAAGCGCCTTGATGTCGCTCCCCGTCTGCTCGGCGAACTTTCGATACGCCAGCCCGGGCCCGGCCTTGACGTCGTCGAGACTCGGCGCCTCCAGCGCCGCTACGATGACGTCCTCGCCGCCCATGCCGTCAATCAGCGCCATGCCGAGGCCGCCGATGATCAACGACCGGACGACCGCCGGGTGCTCGACGGCCAGAAACGCCCCGATCCGGCCGCCCATCGAGTAGCCCATTACGTCGGCCCGGCCGAGACCGAGGTGACCGACGAGATTGGCGGCGTCGCGGGCCAGTCGTTCCACCCGATACATTTCCGGATCGTACAGCTTGGCGCTTTGCCCGTGGCCGCGGACATCCATGGCGATGACCCGCCGTCCGGCCCGCTTCAGCGTGTCGATCCAGCCGGTCGCACCCCAATTGACAACGATGTTGGACGCAAAACCGTGGATGAGAAGGATCGGCTCGCCCTCGCCCTGGTCGAGAAAGGCGATGTCGACGCCATCTGAGGAGAAATGCTCGGTTGTCATGCCGGCCCTATAGCCAATAGCGGCCGGCAATGCCACAAGACGCGCGGGCTTGTTCCCCGACCACCCCGGCCGCTAATGTCGCTCCGCCAGAAACCTGCGAGGCTTGCGCCCATGGCAGATCACGTCGTTCCTCATTTCCACAACGATTCCGGCGTCCCGGCGATTGCCGTCGGGGTCAAGGAATTCATGTGCGTCGGCGCCACACCGCCGTTCGACCACCCCCACGTCTTCCTCGACCTCGGCGACGAGGAGGAGATCATCTGCCCGTATTGCTCGACCCTCTACCGCTATCAGAGCAGCCTCGCACCCGAGGAGACCGATCCGCCCGGCCACCTCTATACAGAGAGGACCGCGGCCGCCTGACGGCGGCGCGTCGCCTTTTGCCATGGGCGAGAGGCCGACGATCCTCATCATCGGCGCCGGCATTGGCGGGCTGACGACGGCCCTGGCGATCGCGCGCACCGGCTTCGACGTCATCATCGCCGAACGCGCCGCCGAGCTCACCGAGATCGGCGCAGGCATCCAGCTTTCCCCCAATGCCGGACGGGTGCTGGCCGGTCTCGGACTGGACGCGGCGATCGCCGCGGTGGCGATCGAGCCGAAGGCGATCGAGGTGCGGAGCGGCGTCTCCGGCGGGACACTGGCCTCGATCCCGGTCGGCCTTTTTTGCGAGCGCTACGGCTTCCCCTATCGCGTCATCCACCGCGCCGACCTGCAAACCGTGCTCGTGGGGGCGGTGCGCAAGGCCGCCGGCGTCAGGCTGCTGCTCGGGGCGACGGCGGGCGACCTGCTGCGCCACGGCGACGAACTGCTGGTGAAGCTGAAGGGGCGGCACCGCACGCTGGTGCGCGCCGCCGGCATCGTCGGCGCCGACGGCGTGTGGTCCGCCACCCGCGAGCAGGTCACGGGCGCCTCGGACGCTGCTCCGACCGGACGGACTGCCTGGCGAACGGTCATCCCCCACGACAATGCGCCGGACTCGCTTCCCGTCGATCGCGTCTGCCTGTGGCTCGGCCACAACGCCCATCTTGTCCACTACCCGATCGCCAGAGGCGCGGCGATCAACGTCGTGGCGGTCGTCGAAGAGAAGTGGGACAAGCCGGGCTGGAACGCCCGCGGCGACTACCGGCGCATCGCCGAGCGTTTCAACGCCTGGCCGAACGAGGTGAAGGCGATCGCCACGCCGCCGCAGAGCTGGCAGAAATGGGCGCTCAACGTGGTCGACCCCACGGGCGCCTGGTCGGAAGGCGCTACCACCCTTCTCGGCGACGCCGCCCACGCGATGGTGCCGTTCCTGGCCCAGGGCGCCGCAATGGCCATCGAGGACGCCGCCGTGCTCGCCGACCGCCTCGCCGCCTCGCCCGGCAACGTTGCCGCTGCCTTCGCGGCATACGAGGCCGAGCGCAAGCCGCGCGTGAACCGTGTCTGGCACGCCGCCCGGCGGACCGGCGAGCACTACCACCTTGCCTTCCCGCTGGCCGGGCTCCGCGATCTCGCCCTGAGAGCGGTCGGACCGCGGCTGGTGATGATGCAAAACGACTGGATCTACCGCTGGCGGCCTCCCGGCGGCGACGGCACGGAGAATGACCTTGCCTAGGCGGTCGGCCGTCGCATCTCGGCGCTGCGGGGCATCACCGGCTCCGCCATGGACCCCGCCATGAATTCCGCGATGGCGGGATAGATGGCATCGACGTCGAGTTGGGTGATGCAGTGGGGCTCGTCGGCCTCGCAACCCTCGACGCAGGGGGCAAGCGGTCTCGCGGGCTGGACGATCAGCAGATGCTCGGGATCGGTCCATGGCCGGAAGCGCTGCGGCGCACCGACGTGGGCCGGCGAACCGCTCCGCGGATGGCTGAAGATAACGGCAGCCGGCGTGTGGACCGCCGCCGCAATGTGCGCCGGGCCGCTGTCCATGCCGAGGAACGCGGCGGCGCGCCCGACCAACGCCGCCGAGACGCCGAGCGGCACGCCGACGGCCGAGACGGCTGGCGCTTCGAGCGCCGCCGTGAACTCCTCGGCCGATTCGGCGTGAACCGGGCTGCCGATGACGACGACCGGCACGGCGAATTCCTTGGCCAGGCGGTCGGTCAGCTCAATCATTCGCCCGACTGGCAGCTGCTTGCGGCCGGCGGCGAACGGCGCCACGGCGAGAAACCGTCTCGCACCACCGAGGTGTTCGGCGATGAAGCGATCGGCCGCCGCCGTGTCGGCCCGGTCGACGTGCAACGTCAGCTCTCGGCGCGTCACCGTGCCGCCGAGCGCCTTGAGGAACGCCAGCTTGTGTTCAACCTCATGGGCCTCGCTCCGGTCGAGGAACACGGCCGAGTAGTCGCGGTCCTCGCCGCGATTGGCCTGCTGGCGCTCCGGCGTACAGGCTTCCGAGAAGCCCATCACCTGCCGGGCGCCGCTGCCGTCGGCGATTCTGAGCGCAGCGTTGAAATCGATGTCCCAGCGCGGCACCAAAGCCAGATCGAATTTGCCGCCAGCGTAGTCGGTGACGAACGCGGAAAGCTGGCCGCGATCCACGGCGAGGAATTCGACCGGCCCGGCATGGGTCGCCTCGACGGCAATCACCCGGTCGACGAAGCGGCAGGTTCGCGCCAGATCGAAAACCCGGGTAAGCACGACGACCGTGATCTCGGCCCGCGGTGCGCTTCGGCGGAGGTTGGCAAGAAACGGCGTGGTCAGCACCCAGTCGCCGATGAAGTCGAGGCGGACGACGAGGATCTTCCGGCAAGCAGCCAGGTCGACCGGCAATCTGGCCGGTCCGTCCGCACCGACGACCAGCCCTTCCCGCTCGGTCAGCGCAGCCGGCAAGGCGACGACGCTCGAGCAAGGCGGTCGGGGATTGCCGAGGGAGGAAGCAGGGGCGGGAGTCGGCATGGACGGGTCGCGGCTGTGGATCGGAAAGCGCGAGATAGGGCAAACGAACGACTTGTCGAGTGGGTGTGGGTCTTTTCGGACGCCGTGGCGTCAGAGCAGCAACTCGTCGTCGTCGAGCGCCTGGCCGCGCTGCCGGCGGAACATCTCGACCAGATCCTCGACCGTCAGCCCGGCGCGCTCCGTCCCGCCGACGTCGAGAACGATCCGACCTTCATGCAGCATGATGGTGCGCGTGCCGAGATCGAGCGCCTGGCGCATCGAATGGGTGACCATCAGCGTCGTCAGATGATGGTCGGCAACCGTCCGGCGGGTGAGATCGGTGACGAATTCCGCCATGCCCGGGTCGAGCGCGGCCGTGTGCTCATCGAGCAGAAGGACACTCGATTTGGCCAATGTCGCCATGAGAAGCGCGATCGCCTGGCGCTGGCCGCCCGACAACAGCGCCATCCGGTCCTGCAGCCGCCGCTCGAGACCAAGGCCGAGCGCCGCCAGCCGTTCGGCGAACGCGGCGCGGCGGCTGCCGTTCAGCGCTAGGCGGAGGCCGCGCGGCGTGCCGCGCGCTGCGGCGAGCGCCAGATTCTCCTCGATCGACAGCGCCCCGCAGCTTCCGGCCAGCGGATCCTGAAAGACGCGGGCGACCCGCGCCGAACGGCGAGCGGTCGGCTGCCGACTGACATCGACATTGTCGATCACGATGCGGCCGATGGTTGGGGGAAAGTCGCCGGCAACGGCGTTGAGCAGCGTCGACTTGCCGGCGCCGTTGGAGCCGATCACGGTGACGAATTCGCCGGCTTCCACCGCGAGGCTGACGCCGGCGAGCGCCGTCTTCTCCAGCGGCGTGCCCCTGGCGAAGGTGACGCCGAGATCCTCGACGCGGATCATGCCGCTACCCCTCCGCGCCTCAGCCGCGGCAGGATCAGCGCCAGCGCAACCAGGACGGCCGTGGCGAGGTTGAGGTCGGACGGCCTGAGGCCAATGGCGTCGAAGGAAAGCGCCAGCTGGATGGCGATCCGGTAGAGGATCGAGCCGGCGACGACGCCGACCAGCAGGATCCACAGGCCGCGCGACCGGAACAGCGTCTCCCCGACGATCACCGCGGCGAGCCCGACGACGATCGTCCCGACACCGGAAGTGACGTCGGCAAAGCCGTTGGTCTGGGCGAACAGCGCCCCGGCGAGGCCGACCAGCCCGTTCGACAGCGCCATGCCGACATAGATGTAGAGGTCGGTCGACACGCCCTGCGCCCGGGCCATCCGGGGGTTGGCGCCCGTCGCCCGCATGGCGAGGCCGAAATCGGTGGCGAGAAACCACGCCAGGCCGACAACCGCGATAACGACCAATACAGCGAGAAACGCCGGCCTCACGAAGTAGGCGGGAAGCCCGAGGTCGTAGAACGGCGTCAGGATCGTCGCCTGGGTGAGGAGCGGCACATTCGGCCGCCCCATGATCCTGAGGTTGATCGAGAAGAGGGCGATCATGGTGAGGATCGAGGCAAGCAGGTGCAGGATCCTGAAGCGAACGTTGAGAAAGGCGGTGACCAACCCCGCGCAGCCGCCGGCAACGATCGCCGCACCGGTCGCGAGCCACGGATCAACGCCGGCGACGATCATCACCGCCGCTACTGCAGCGCCGAGCGGGAAAGACCCGTCGACGGTCAGATCGGGAAAATCGAGAATGCGGAAGGAGAGATAGACGCCAAGGCCGACGAAGGCGTAGACCAGCCCCAGTTCGATCGCTCCGAATAAGGCAATTGTGCTCACCGTGCCCCCTGCCCGGCGAAAAACCGGGCCTGCCGGCCCATCACCAGTTTCACCTTGCCGCAGGCCGCAGGCTATTCATAGCGCCGATAGCCTTGGTACCGGAACCGCCACCTGCGTCGTCCGCCCCATGACGAGAAGCCGACACAGCCGCAGGGGGACGTTCAGGCGCCGTCCACCTGAAGCATCCAGTTGAGGGTCAGCCGCCAGTCGGTCATGCGGATCGGCGTACCGTGCGAGCCGGTGTCGAACAGCGCCAGCTTGACCGGATAGTTCGGGTCGACCTGCTTGAACTTCTTGAAAAAGGCTTCGGTCGACTGCCAGCTGATGACGATGTCGTGGGTGCCGTGGCCCAGATAGACCGGCATCCGCCGCTTGAAGGCGGCGGTCTTGAAGAAGCCGTCGTCGCTGGTCGAACCGAGTAGCAGTAATCCGCTGATATGGGAGGCCACCTCGTCGTCCGCCGCCAGCCCCCAGCAGATGCGACCGCCGAGCGATCCGCAGGCGACGAAGATCGGCGCGCCGGGAGAATTCTTCGCATATTCAAGGAGCAGCATCTTGGCCTGGGCGACGCCACGGCTGTTGAGGCTCGGAAAGCCCGGCGACAGATAGACCCCGCCGTTGCGGACCATCAGGTTCTTGATGCGGTTGAAGTTGCCGCCGAACATCCAGTCGTTGGCGCCCTGCCCCTTGTTGCCGCCGCGCCCGTGCACATACATCACGACGATCCTGGCGCCGCCCTCGTATTTGCCGGTGGCGATGAACTGGACGCTGGTTCTCCCCTCCCTCGCCACCATGTCGCGCTCGACCGCCTTGACGTCGAGGTCGACATATTCCGGCTTGGTCTTCTTCTCCGGCACCACGTCGCGCTGGTAGAGGTCGCGCTGCTCCACATAGCCGACCTTGACGTAGTCGCCGCCATAGGCGGTGCCGAGGATCGCCGGATACTTGAACAGGTCGTCCTTCCACGGCGCCAGGCGGAAGCCGGCCGCAGCGGCGAGCGAAACGCCGGCCAGAACCGCGGTCGCGACGACGGTGGTGGTCAGGGCGTACTTCACGGGGTCGGGTCTCCCAAGGACTGGGTGGTGTCGATGCGCCAGCCTGCCGGATTAGGCGGCTCGCGTCACCCCCCCGCACGCCGACGCAATGCGCCGGCGATGCCTCGCCCAACCTGCTGGAGCACCGGAAGACCGGCCCGATGGACCGGTCCCTTCTGCCCTATTCGATCACCGTGTTGGCGCGCTTGATCACCGCGTCGGGAATGGTGACGCCCATCTTCTCCGCCGCCGTCTTGTTGACGAAGAGATTGGTGCCGGTGGCGAAGGACACGTCGATATCGCCGGGCTTCTCGCCATTGAGGACGCGGGCCACCACCTTGCCCGTCTCGACGCCGACGTCGTAGTAGTTGAAGCCGATCGAGGCCAGCGCGCCACGCTCGACGCTGTCGGTATCGCCGGAATAGAAGGGGATCTTGTTCTCGTTGGCCACCGCGATCGCCGCCTCCAGCGCCGAGACAACGGTGTTGTCGGTCGGCACATACATGGCGTCCACCTTGCCGACCAGGCCACGCGCGGCCGCCTGGACGTCGGCCGATTTGGTGACCGGCGCCTCGACGATGGTGAGCCCGGCCGGAGCGGCAACCTGCTTGAGGCGGTTGACCAGCGACACCGAGTTGGCTTCGCCGGGGTTGAACAACACCCCGATCGTCTTGACGTTCGGCGTGATCTCCTTGATCAGCGCGACCTGATCGGCGATCGGCGACATGTCGGAGATACCGGTGACGTTGCCGCCCGGCGCCTTGAGGGACGGAACGAGTTCAGCCGCCAGCGGGTCGGTCACTGCGGTGAAGACGATTGGAATGTCCTTGGTCGCGGCAACCGCCGCCTGGGCGGACGGCGTCGAGATCGGGACGATGATGCTCACGCCGTCGCCGACGAACTGCCGGGCGATCTGCGCCGCGGTTGCCGGGGCGCCCTGCGCCGACTGGTAGATGAAGGCGATGTTGTCGCCATCCTTGAAGCCCTCGGCGGCGAGGGTGTCCTTGATGCCGTCACGGGCGGCGTCAAGCGCCGGATGCTCGACGATCGCGGTCACCCCGACCGTGATGTCGGCGGCGAGCGTCGGCGTCGCGGTGAACGCTGCAGCGAGCGCGAGAGCGAGCGTGCGCATGGTGTTCCTCCTGGTGTGTTGGACGGCCGCCTCGTCGGGCTGGCCGGATGACGGGAAAGACGATTTTTCGCCGGCCGAGTCAATCACCGGCCGAGCGCGGCTAACTCCGGCTGAGAGCCGCCGTCGCCGCCCCGAGGCCAATGAGGCAGCTCGCGCCCGCCCGGTTCAGCCATTTCAGCACGGCAGGACGGCGGATGCGGGTGCGCAGCCGATCGGCCACCAGCGCGAAGACCAGCGCGTTGACCGCCGCGAGGCCGACGAAGGTCACCTCCATGATGACCAGTTGCGGCAGGATGCTAACGCTGTTGTCGATGAACTGGGGAACGAAGGCGACGAAGAAGGCGATGCTCTTGGGATTGAGGGCCGTCACCACGAAGGCGTGACCGAAAATGCCACGCGCTTGGCGGGCCGGCACCGGGGCCATGTCCGGGAGCTCTGGTCGTGACCGCCACAGCCTGATGCCGAGATAGACGAGATAGGCGGCGCCGATCCACTTGAGCACGGTGAACAGCGTCGCCGAGGCGGCAAGCAGCGCTCCGAGGCCGGCCAGGGAAAGCGTCATCGCCGTGAAGTCGCCGAAGGCCACGCCGGCGGCGGTCGCCAGCGCCACCCGCCTCCCCTGCGTCAACGCATAGCTGACGACAAGAAGCACGGTCGGGCCGGGGATCATCAAAAGGACGATCGAGGCCGCGGCGAAGGCGAGATAGGTGGCGATGGCCATGATGGCTCCGGCATGCACGACAGACTGCCAGCAAGCGATCTCCGACCGGTCTTCGTCAAGGCGAGCTTGTGAACTTGCTGGGCACGCGGAGGTCCGTAGACCAGATGAACCGAGTCGCCGCTGAACCACACGCGCCTGAACCGTTCAGGATGCGACTCAACATACGGTCTTATCGTGGGCACGATAACGTCGTCGGGCGTTATGATGCGGCCTGTCGAGTAGACTAGACTAGCAGTTCGACTGGATGCGCCGACCGGTATTCTTTTGAGAGCTTTTTTGTGGACAATCGCTAGCGATGGATCGCTGGTCATGAAAACCTCGACGACAGGACCGTCTGTTCGGTTGAGGCGAGAGGCGATGTTTGCGTCGCACAGGTCCGCGAGTTCAAATGCGGTCCAACCTTCGAGTAGGTGTCGACAAAGAATATCCGGCTCGGGAGGGTCGCGCTTTTCCACCGACTCCGGGTCGATGAGCAGCGCCGACCGATCAACGAAGTCGTGAAAAGCACGAAGCTCGCGGTGGGCTTTCTCCGTTTCGCGCAAGTTCGACAAATTTGACTCCTTGGCTTGGCGAGTTCTGCGCTAGAGCGGATTCGACTTATTCCGGGTCATAGCCTGCGGCTTGGAAGTAGTTTCGGCATTCGGTCGACGAGAACTGGCTGAGGCAGTCGGCGAGGACGGCCCATAGGTCGTCGATGGTTCGGGCTGCGGCCTTTCGCAGAAGCGCCTTGAGCTTGGCGAAAGCCATCTCGATGGGGTTGAAGTCGGGCGAATAGGGCGGCAGCAGCAGAAGGCTGGCGCCGACCTTCTCGATTGCCTGCCGGACGCCGGATA
>Ga0210086_1000325_pt1 | contig 29272 bp, 29 predicted proteins | sample China_Galinas_PW_3_FD_184867 | JGI IMG/M metagenome (GOLD analysis project Ga0210086, IMG submission 184867) | Wetland microbial communities from San Francisco Bay, California, USA, that impact long-term carbon sequestration - China_Galinas_PWB_D2... | ecosystem: Environmental > Aquatic > Marine...
AACTTGACCAAGCAAGACACCAAAAACCGGCATCAAAAAACCACACCCCAACACGGGGAGTCAGAGCATGGCAAAAAACAACAACAAACAAAAACCACCAAACACACTATTGAGTTCTCAAACAACAGACTTGCTTTTGTTTCGGCCCGTTTCCGGGCAACCCTGCCAGTTTACTTCATCTCTGGAGTGACGTCAACCCGCGCAATGATCTTGTTTTCAAGATCCGGAGGGCTGTCGACTCTAGCGACCACTGTACCCACTCGAAATCGGCTCCAAGTCCGACTGGTTGCTCTCGCACCCGTGAGCAGGCAGCCCGATCAACGTACTTCATCACCCGGGCGAGGTCAACCCGCTCAGCCGACCGATTTCCAGGGCCCGTACGGCCCCGCCCCGGGCGGCTACTGCACCCGCTCTATGTCGGCGCCAAGTCCGACCAGCTGCTCAACGAACAACGGATAGCCACGATCGATGTGGAACACATCGTGGACCTCGGTCTCTCCGTCCGCGACGAGCGCGGCCAGCACCAGGCCGGCGCCGGCCCGGATGTCGGAGGACCACACCGGTGCGCTCGACAGCTGCGGGATACCGCGCACTACCGCGTGATGGCCGTCGGTCCGGGCGTCAGCTCCGAGTCGGATCATCTCTTCGACGAACCGGAACCGCGCTTCGAATACGTTCTCGGTGATCATCGACGTTCCATCCGCGATCGAGGCCATCGCGATCGCCATCGGTTGGAGGTCCGTCGGGAAGCCAGGGAAGGGAAGCGTGGCGATATTGCCGGCCTTGGGCCGCTCATATTGCACCACCCGGAACCCATTGTCGTGCTGGGTGACGGTGGCGCCCGCATCGTGCAGCTTGTGCAGAACCAACTGCAGGTGGGCCGGGTCGACACCGGTCACCGAGATGTCACCGCGTGTCATCACCGCGGCGATACCCCAGGTCGCGGCCACAATGCGATCGCCGATCACGCGATGCTCGGTCGGATGCAGGCGCGGTACACCGGTGATCTCCATCGTCGACGTACCTGCGCCGACAATCTGGGCACCCATCTGGTTGAGCATCGTGCACAGATCGACAACATCGGGCTCGCGTGCGGCGTTATGGATTGTGGTGACGCCTTCCGCCAGCACCGCGGCCATCAGGATGTTTTCGGTGGCTCCGACCGAGGGAAACTCGAGCTGAATCTCGGCCCCGTGCAATGCGTCGGCGGTAGCAACCACGCAGCCGTGCTCGATACTGCAGTCGGCCCCGAGTTGCCGCAGTCCGGCCTGGTGCATGTCCAGCGGTCGAGAACCGATGGCGTCACCACCGGGCAGGGCCACCCGGGCGCGTCTGCACCGACCGACCAGCGGTCCCAGCACACACACCGATGCCCGGAACTGGCGAACGGCGGCGAAATCGGCCTCGTACTTGGGCTCATCGGGTGAGGTGATCCGCACCACCGAACCATCGAGTTCCACATTGGCCCCCAGGCCTCGCAGCACCTCGGCCATCAACGGCACGTCGAGGATGTCGGGGCAATTGGTGATGGTTGTGGTGCCCTCGGCCAGCAGGCTGGCCGCCATCAGCTTCAGGACACTGTTCTTGGCGCCCCCAACAGCCACTTCGCCGGACAACCGGTTGCCGCCGGTCACAACGAAACGCTCACCCACGCGGCTAGTTTAGTGGAGCCGAGGCCGCAGCCCGGACCACTCGGCCGGTACCGTCTTGTCCATGGCAGTGCATTTGACCCGCATCTATACGCGTACCGGTGACGATGGAACGTCAGGCCTGAGTGATTTCTCACGCGTCGACAAGAGCGATCCCCGTCTGGTCGCCTACGCCGATTGTGACGAAGCGAATGCGGCGATCGGGGTAGCTGTGGCGCTGGGCCAGCCCGACGAACAGCTGCTCAAAGTCCTACTCCAAGTCCAGAACGACTTGTTCGACGCCGGCGCCGATCTGTCCACGCCGGCCGTGGAGAACCCCGCCTATCCCCCGCTACGCATCACCGAGCCCTACATCGGTCGACTGGAAGCGTGGTGTGACCACTACAACGAGGGGCTGCCCGCGCTCAACTCGTTCATCCTGCCGGGCGGCACTCCCCTCTCGGCGCTGCTGCACGTCGCCCGTACCGTGACGCGACGGGCCGAACGCTCGGCCTGGAGCGCGGTGAAGGGCTACCCCGAGACAGTCAGCCCGCTGCCGGCCAAGTACCTCAACCGGTTGTCGGACCTGTTGTTCATCCTGTCGCGGGTGGCCAACCCAGCCGGCGACGTGCTCTGGCAGCCCGGCGGCGCGCAAGCCGAAGGCCCACAGAAGTAGCGCTCTGGGGCTGCTTCTGCCCGGCTATACGGTGCGACGCCGGGCCCGGGGCGAGGGCCTGGACTCGACCCAGGACAGGAATGCGGTAAGCGCGCCGCGGTCGAGCGCTATCTCGTAACCGCGCCGACGGTCCGCGGTGGCGTCCTGCAGTTCCAGCACGACGATCTCCACGGTCATGATGTCGAACTCGTCTCCGCGGGGACCCCGCCGCGCGATGATCTCCAGGCCGCGGCGAGTCAGCCGGCGGTCGGGCCACCACCGCAGGCTGGACAGCCGATAGAACCTGGCCTCATCACCGCGGTAACGGACGACTCCGTGGCGCCATCCTTGGCCACCCACCGCAGGGATGTCACGCAGGATCGCCGCCGTGCCGCCCTGGCGCAACTTCCACAACCGATAACTCAGCGCCAGAACGGCAAGGAACAGGACAGTGGCCAGCGCGCCCAGAAGTATCATCGGCGCGCTCATCGGTCGCGGCCCGGCTAGTCGAGTTGGCCCAGGGCCCGCAGGCGTGCCCGTCCGCGGGCCGCCGTCTGCGGATCGTCCGAAGCGGCGTTGGCCTTGGCGGCCTCCGCGTTGATCTCGGACTCGAACGCCGCGGACTCGGCGAGGATCGTCACCCCGGCCTCGGTCACCGACAGATACCCGCCGTCGACGGCGATCCGGAGGTCATCTTCGCCCTCCCGCTCCACACGCACCATCGCATCGTCGACCAAGCGTGCCACCAGCGGAATGTGGCGGGGCAGGATGCCGATCTCGCCCGAGGTGGTGCGGGTGAAGAGGAACGTCGCCTTACCCGACCAGATCATGCGCTCGACGGCGACGATATCGACATCCAATTCGGCCATCTCACATCACCTTTCGAAGTTCTTCGGGCAAGCGACTCATCACAGCTTGGCGCCGAGGCTCTCGGCCTTCTTCGCCAAGTCGTCGAGACCGCCGATCAGGAAGAACGCCTGCTCGGGCAGGTGGTCGAATTCGCCCTTGGTCAGCTTGTCGAAGGCCTCGATGGTCTCCTTCAGCGGCACCGTCGAGCCCGGCTGACCGGTGAACTGCTCGGCCGCCATCATGTTCTGGCTCAGGAAGCGCTCGATCCGGCGAGCCCGATAGACGAGCTGCTTGTCCTCCTCGGACAATTCGTCGATACCGAGGATGGCGATGATGTCCTGGAGGTCCTTGTAGCGCTGCAGGATTCGGATGACCTCCTGCGCCACGCGGTAGTGCTCGTCACCGACCACGCTGGGGTGCAGGATCGTCGAACTCGATGCCAGCGGATCCACCGCCGGGAAGATGCCCTTGGAGAACACCGCGCGGGAGAGCTCGGTGGTGGCATCGAGGTGTGCGAATGTAGTCGCCGGCGCGGGATCGGTGTAGTCGTCGGCGGGCACGTAGACGGCCTGCATCGAGGTGATGGACCGCCCGCGCGTCGAAGTGATGCGCTCCTGCAGCTCACCCATCTCGTCGGCCAGGGTCGGCTGATAACCCACGGCCGACGGCATCCGGCCCAGCAGGGTGGACACCTCGGAGCCGGCCTGGGTGAACCGGAAGATGTTGTCGATGAACAGCAGTACGTCCTGGCCCTGCTCGTCGCGGAAGAACTCCGCCATCGTCAGCGCGGACAACGCAACGCGCATACGCGTGCCCGGGGGCTCGTCCATCTGACCGAACACCAGCGCGGTGTCCTTGAGGACGTTGGCCTCACCGAGCTCGACCCACAGGTCGTTGCCCTCACGGGTGCGCTCACCCACACCGGCGAACACCGACGTACCACCGAAGTTGCGGGCGATGCGGTTGATCATCTCCTGGATGAGCACCGTCTTGCCCACGCCGGCACCACCGAACAGGGCGATCTTGCCACCACGCACGTAGGGGGTCAGCAGGTCGACGACCTTCAGGCCGGTCTCGAGCATTTCGGTGCGCGGTTCGAGCTCGTCGAATGGCGGCGGCTTGCGGTGGATCGACCACTTCTCGAAGTCCTTGCCGTAGCCGGGATCGTCGAGGCAGTCGCCCAGGGCGTTGAAGACATGTCCCTTGACGCCGTCGCCGACGGGGACCGAGATCGAACCGCCGGTGTCAATCACTTCGACACCACGCACCAGACCGTCGGTCGGCTGCATCGAGATGCAGCGCACCAGGTTGTCACCGAGGTGCTGGGCGACCTCGAGGGTCAGAGTCTTGGCCAAAGACTCGAAGGCGATGTCGGCGTGCAGAGCGTTGAACAGTTCCGGCACCGCACCGCGGGGGAACTCCACGTCAACCACGGGCCCGGTGATGCGCACGACGCGCCCGACCGAGTCCTTCCCGGCGGCCTTGCTGCTCTTGTTCTCAACGGTGGCAGTCATGTTTTAGCTCCTGAGCTTCCTAATGGGGGCTATCTCGCAGCGTCGGCGAGTGCGTTGGCGCCACCGACGATTTCGCTGATTTCCTGGGTGATCTGGGCCTGCCGCTCCCGGTTGGCCATCAGGGTGAGGGCCTTGATGAGGTCGTCGGCGTTGTCGGAGGCCGCCTTCATCGCTCGACGCCGTGACGCCGACTCCGACGCCCCCGCCTCAAGCAGCGCGGCGAAGATCCGGGTCGCCACATAGCGCGGCAACAGCGATTCGAACAGCGTGGTGGCGTCGGGTTCGAACGAGAACAGCGTGTGCGGACCGATGTCCTCTTCGACGTACTCCACGACCATTGGGGCGACGCGGCGCGCCTCAGCGGTTTGTGACAGCATCGACCGGAACTCGGTGAACACGATGTGCAGTTCGTCGACGCCGAGGAGACCGTCGGGGCCCGGGTCGTCGCCGGTGTCGTCGGCGCCGGCCAGGAATGCCTCGACCAGAGTCGACGCGATCGTCTGGGCGTTCTCGTATGTCGGCATCTCCGAGAATCCGGTCCACGACTCAGTGATCTTCCAGTTGCGGAAAGTGTAGTAGTTCAGCGCCTTCCGGCCGACCACGTAGAGGATCGGGGTCTTACCCTCCTCGCGCAGCAGCGAGAACAGCTCCTCGGCACGCCGCAGCACGTTGGCGTTGTAAGCACCGCACAGTCCACGGTCCGAGGACACCACCAGCACGCCGGCCCGCTTGGGGTTCTCCCGTTCGACGAGTAGCGGATGATCCAGCGCCGACTCGGCCGCCAGATTGGTGAGCATGTCGGTGATCTCGGCGGAGTAAGGACGTGCCGCCTCGACCCGGGCCTGCGCCCGGGCGATACGTGAGGTCGCGATCAATTCCTGGGCCTTGGTGATCTTCTTGATCGACCCGGCCGAGCGGATGCGTCCCCGCAGTTCGCGCAGTGTCGCTGCCATGCGTTTCCCAGACCCCCGCTGCTACTTCTTCTTCGGCGCGGGCTTGCGGACCTGGACGGACTCCTTCTCGACGTCCGCTTCGTCCATCGCACCCACGTGCTCGTCGGGGATCACCGAACTGCCGTCGGTGGTGGCGAAGCCTCTCTTGAAGTCTGCGACGACCTCCGTCAGCTTGTCCTCGGTCTCCTCGGACAGCTTCTTGGTCTCGCGAATCTCGGTCAGAATCTCAGCGTTCGAACCCTTCACATGCTCCAGGAACTCAGCTTCGAAGCGTGCGACGTCCTCGACGGGAACCGAGTCCAGGTGGCCCTTGGTGCCGAGGAAGATAGCGACCACCTGATCCTCGACGGCCAGCGGACTGTATTGCGGCTGCTTGAGCAGCTCGACCAGCCGTGCGCCACGCCCCAGCTGAGCCTTCGACGTCTCGTCGAGGTCGGAGGCGAACGCCGCGAAGGCTTCCAGCTCGCGGAACTGCGACAGATCCAGACGCAGCGAGCCGGCCACCTCCTTCATCGCCTTGATCTGCGCGGCACCACCGACCCGGGACACCGACACACCGACGTTGATGGCCGGGCGCACACCCTGGTTGAACAGGTCAGTCTCCAGGAAGCACTGGCCGTCGGTGATCGAGATGACGTTGGTCGGAATGTAGGCCGAGATGTCGTTGGCCTTGGTCTCGATGATCGGCAGGCCCGTCATCGACCCGCCACCGAGCTCGTCGGACAACTTCGCGCAGCGCTCCAGCAGCCGGGAGTGCAGATAGAAGACGTCACCCGGGTAGGCCTCGCGACCCGGCGGCCGGCGCAACAGCAGCGAGATCGCGCGGTAGGCCTCGGCCTGCTTGGTCAGGTCGTCGAAGACGATCAGCACGTGTTTGCCGTCGTACATCCAGTGCTGGGCGATGGCCGAACCGGTATAGGGTGCAAGCCATTTGAACCCGGCCGCGTCCGACGCGGGCGCGGCAACGATGGTGGTGTAGTCCATCGCGCCGCCCTCTTCGAGGGCGCGCCGCACGCTGGCGATCGTGGTCCCCTTCTGGCCGACGGCGACGTACACGCAGCGGACCTGCTGCGTGGGATCGCCGGTCTCCCAGTTCTTGCGCTGATTGAGGATGGTGTCGACACAGACTGCGGTCTTGCCGGTCTTGCGGTCACCGATGATCAGCTGACGCTGACCCCGGCCGATCGGGGTCATCGCGTCGATTGCCTTGATACCGGTCTGCAGCGGCTCACTGACACTCTGGCGCTGCACCACGGACGGCGCCTGGAGCTCCAGGGCGCGACGTGTGGCGGCTTCGATGTCGCCGCGCCCGTCGATCGGCTGACCGAGCGGGTTGACGACGCGGCCCAGGAACGCATCACCGACGGGCACCGACAGCACCTCGCCAGTGCGCTTGACCTGTTGGCCCTGTTCGATCTTCTCGAAGTCACCGAGAATGACGGTGCCGACGCTGTGCTCGTCGAGGTTCAGCGCCACGCCGAGCACACCGCCGGCGAACTCGAGCAGCTCCTGTGTCATCACCGAGGGCAGGCCCTCCACGTGAGCGATGCCGTCGCCGGCATCGATGACGGCGCCGATCTCCTCACGCCCCGACACCGCCTCGAAGCTCGCGACGTAGTCCTCGATGGCGCCCTGGATATCGTCAGCCGAGATTGTCAACTCTGCCATGGCCTATTCGTCTTCCTGCCTTGTTGGGTCTTGTGTGATTCGTGGGCTAGTCGGGCAGCTTCGTCTCGGCTGCAACCAGCCGCGAGGACAGCGTTCCATCGATCACCTCGTCGCCCACGGCGACCGACAGGCCACCCAGCAACGCAGGATCGATGTTCAACTGCACCGATACGTGGTGGTTGTAGATCCGCGCCAGTACCTCGGTGAGACGAGTGCGCTGCGGGTCGCTCAGCTCGGCCGCCGAACTCACCTGCGCAACGATCTCACCGCGGCGTGCAACCGCCAACCGGGCAAGCCGCAGCACGGCCTCGTCGGCACGTTCGCCGCGCAGCAACTCGACGGTCTGGACCAGCAGGGTCGTGGCCGTGGCACTGGCTCCGCTGTCCGGATCGAGGATGTTGCGCAGCAGCGCGACCCGACCCTCGGCAGGCGCGGCATAGTCACCCAGCAGCGTATTCAATCGCGGCTGTGCATCGAGGATTCGGCTGAACCGGAACAGCTGCTCCTCGACCTCGTCGGCCTGATTGTCGCGCTCGGCGCGCACCAGCAGGCTGAGCCAGGCGACATGCTCGAGAGCGTCGATGAGATCCGGTGTCCTCGACCACCGCACGGACACCGCCGTGTCGAGCAGATCCAGCGTGTTGTCGCCGATCTTGTCGGCCAGCAGCCGCTGCAGAAGGCGCTTCTTCGCGTCAAACTCGCCCGACGCCTCGGCGAGGTGGCGGGCCAAGATCGGTTCGCGGACCAGTAGCTTGGCGACCGAGGCCAGCTCGTCGGACAAGGCGGACAGTGCATCACCGGACAGACCGCCGGCCACCGAATCGAACCTCTCCACCATCGCAGCCTGCGCATCGCGGCTGGCGGAACGCAGGTCGGAGGACATCTCAGGCGTGAAGGCCGCCGGGGCCATCGAATCCAGTTCATCCAGGAAGCGGTCGACCGTCGCTGACCGTTCCACCGAATCGGAGACATGCTCCCGCACCAGATCGCCTGCCCGGCGCACCGACTCGGTTCCGAGATCTTGGCGGAGCTGGCGAATCAGCTGCGCCCGGAGGAGATGAACCTGCTGTGCCCCTTGCACTTTGATCCGCTCGACCTCCGCATCGGCCTGTGCCCGCAGCTGTTCGCCGATCCGCTCGGCGTCGACCCGGGCCTCTTCCACGATGTGCTTGGCCTCGGCCTTGGCCTCATCGACACGCTGGGCGTGCCGCTGGTCGGCCTCCGCCAGTCGGTCGGCCGCCTTGGCGCTTTCGTCGAGTTGGGTGCGCACCGCCTCCTGCTGGGTGGTCATCATGCGGCGGACCGGCGGCACGACAAACCGCCAGACGACCCACACGATGACCATGAACCCGAGGAGGTTTCCGATGAAGACTGACATGTCCCTACCGTCCCGAAGCCGTTGTCGCCGACTTGCTGGACACCTCAACACCGAGCACCCGGCTCGCCAGGTCCGCCGACAGGGTTTCCACCGACGACCTCAGATCGGCCTCAATGGCGTCGGTCTGCTGCTTGAGCTGATCGCCGGCCTGCTGGAGCGCCGTGGCGGCTTCCTGGTGGGCCCGACCACGCATGTCGTCGAGGACCTTGCGCCCCTCCGACCGCGCCTCGTCGCGAATGCCCGAGGCCTCAGACCGCGCCGAGGCCATCTCCTTGTCGTAGTCGGAGTCGGCAGCGGCCTCTTGTTCAGCGGCCTTGCGGCTGTCCTCGCCGGTCTTGGCGATCATCCTCTCGCGCTCACTCAGCACCTTCTGGATCGGTGGCACGACGAACGCGCCGATCACGCCGAGCACGATCAAGAAGATGATCAGCACAAAGAAGATAGTGCCGTTGGGGACAAGGAAGTTGTTCGAGCCACCTTCCTCGGCCGCCAACACGGTGGCGCTCACGTCACCCATGGGTGTGAACTAACTGACCGGCGTGGCGAACACGAACAGCGCCATGAACGCCAAGTTGATGAAGTACGCAGCCTCCACCAGACCGACGGTGATGAAGAACGGGGTGAACAAGCGGCCCTGCGCTTCGGGCTGACGAGCGATGCCGGAGATCAGGGCGTTACCCGCCACGCCGTCACCGATGCCGGCACCGATCGCGCCGCCGGCCAAGATCAGTCCACCGCCGATGAGCGCGCCAGCGGCAACAGTGGGATCCATTCCTTATCCTCCTTGATAGCTGGTAGCCGTCCTACCAGGACTGTGGGTCGTACGAGTTTCGAACACGTGGTCTGGTGGTGCTGTCTAGTGGTGCTCCTCATCCAGCTCCATGGACTGGCTGAAGTACAGGATCGTCAGTAGCGCGAAGATGAACGCCTGGATCAGCCCGACGAACAGATCGAAGGTCTTCCAGATCGCATTGGGCGCCCACATGATGTACGGCGGGAACAGCGCGATCAGCGCGATCAGGATGCCGCCGGCGAAGATGTTGCCGAAAAGACGAAGTGACAACGAGATCGGCTTGGCGATCTCCTCGACGAGGTTGATCGGTGCCAGTAACGTGACATGGCCCTTGAGCACCTTGATCGGATGCCCGAGCACACCGCGGCGCCAGATGCCGGCCGCGTGGTAGCAGAGAAATACGAACAGTGCGAGCGCCAGGACGAAGTTGATATCGGCCGCCGGCGGCTTGAGCACCTCATGGGTCGTTCCGTCGCCGGTGCCGTACTGAACAGGCAGGACCGAAATCCAGTTGGCCACCAGGATGAACACGAACAGCGCGACGGCCAGCGGCAACACGAACGGGGCGATCCTCATGCCGATCGTCGACTCGATCTGACCACGCATCTGGGTGGTGATGGCCTCCCAGAACAGCTGCACACCGTTGGGTACCCCGGTCGAGGTGACCTTGGCCCGCAGGAAGAACGCCAGCGCGATCACGATGACACCGGCTATCGCCGACGCCAGCACGGTGTCGGTATTGACCGTCATGCCGAACCACTCGGCGGTCTCGTGGTGGCCGACCTCGATGGCGGCCTCGGCGAGGACTCGTTCACTCATCGTTGCGTGCTCAATCCTTCGGTGCTTCGTCGGCGTCGGCCTGGACAGCGGGAGCGTGCGATGCGGCACCGCCGGGTGCGGCCGGGTTTTCACCATCGCCACCGGTGCGAATCTTCTTCCATACCGGAAGCGCTGTGCTCAACACCAGCAAGACCTGGAACAGCGCCAGGCCGAAGACGACGCCGAGCCCCAGCGGGCGGAAGACGAAGGCGATGGTCAGACCGACAACGGTGATGACAAGCAGCCGGGTTGCCGAGTTCAGCGCCATCTTGCGCTTCAGCGGGTGCGCGTCGGCGGTGACCGACTCCACCGAACGCTGCACGAGCACCGCGTTGAGCAGGCCCAAGCCGAGCCCGATGCCGAAGAAGAGGCCGAACAGGAGGTGCCCGGCGAGTCCGGAGAGAACCAGTGCCAGCGCAGTCAGTACGCAACAGATGGCAAGCAGCCGAACAGGCCGGAAGGCAACGGACGGGAACACCAACGGCGCATCTTGCGCTGGCGTCGTCACAGGTTCACCTCTATCTTGCGTTGACGAAAGCTGGCCGAGTGATCGGTGCGTGGTCCGCCGAGCGTATCGGAGGACGCGGGCGCGCTGGAATCACCCAAGGGGCAGCTCCCTATGTCGGTCGTAAATCGGCGCCGATCGGGCGCTACTCCGATGGGCCGGGGGCCGGCAACCCGCGAGGTTTCTTCGGGTTCTGCCAGCACCGTACCACATGGTAGACAGCCCTAAATACGTCTACTACCTACTGTCGTAAATCTCGTCGTATCCGTCTTCGCGGCGACGCAACAGAGGTATCAAGGTGACCACAACGGCAACCACGATCGCGGCGAGCATGACCGCTCCCGTATAGCGCGGATCGAAGAAGATCGTGCTGGCCGCCCCGAGCGCGACGATACCCACCCACAGGTAAATCAGCAGGACAACCCGGCGGTGTGAGTGCCCGATCTGCAGTAGCCGATGGTGCAGGTGCATCTTGTCGGGGCTGAACGGACTGAGTCCGGCCCGGGTACGCCGGACGATGGCCAGCAGCATGTCCAGGGCCGGCACGAACATGACCGCGACCACCAGCAGGAACGGAGACAACAGCGCGAAGACGTCGCGGGCACCGTAGGCGCTCTGCGAGATCGGGCCCGCCGCCGTTGTCGACGCGGCGGCCAGCATCAGCCCGATCAGCATCGAGCCGGAGTCGCCCATGAAGATCTTGGCGCGGTGGAAGTTGTGCGGCAGGAACCCCAGACAGGCACCGGCCAGCACGACCGAGATCACCGCCGGCGGGTAGAACAGCACGTCGCCGCCGTGGTCGCGCAGCAGCCCCATGGAGAAGATGCAGATGGCCGACGCGGTGATGAGCCCCAGGCCCGCAGCCAGCCCGTCAAGTCCGTCGACGAAGTTCATGGCGTTGACGATCGAGACGGTCAAAGCCAGCGTCAGCAGGATCGACGACACCTGATCCAGCACGCCGACCCCGCCAATCGGGATATAGAGCACGCTCCAGGCAACACCCATGGTGACCAGCACGCTGGCGGCGGTGATCTGGCCGGCGAATTTGGTCAGCGCATCCAGTCCCCAGCGGTCGTCGATCAGGCCGATGCCCATGATCAGACCGCCGGCGACCACCACTGCCGGCATACCCGACGAGTAGATGAACCCGCGGGTGAGGGCGGGCAGCTGCGAGGCCAGGAACACCGCGGTCACCACGCCCAGATACATGGCCAGTCCACCCATCCGGGGCGTCGGCTTCACGTGGACGTCGCGCTCTCGGGGATAGGCCACCGCACCCAGGCGGGTGGCAAGCACACGTACCCAGCCGGTCGCGAAGTAGGTGATGGTCGCGGCGGCCAGACCGACGAGAGCCAACTCCCGCAAGGGAACACCGGCACCGCGGTCGGACAGCGCCAGCACGCCGCTAGCGAGGGTGTCGGTTGTGCTGACCATTTGCACCGAACCGTACTGCACCAACCTGAGATGGCCGCCGCGGTCAGGCGGTCAGCGAGGCGACGTCGGTGTCCAACACCGCGGCGACGGCGGTAGCACTGATCGGGCCTTCGCGCAGGACCCGGGGCTCCGCGCCGGTGAGGTCGACAATCGTCGAGGCGGCCTGTTGTTCGGACGGTCCGGCATCGAGATACACCTGGACCAGATCACCGAGTTGCCGTTGGGCCGCCTCGGCGGTGGTGGCCGCCGGCTGCCCCGAGACGTTGGCGCTCGACACCGCCATCGGGCCTACCTCGCGCAACAGTTCTATCGCCACCGGGTGCAGCGGCATCCGCAGCATGACCGTGCCCCGCGCGTCGCCGAGATCCCACTGCAGCGACGGCGCCTGCCGGACCACCAGGCTCAGCGCCCCCGGCCAGAACGCCCGGACCAACTCACGTGCACTCTGCGGCACGGACAGCACCAGGCCGTCGATCGTGTGCCACGAACCGACCAGCACACCGACCGGCATGTCTCGGCCGCGACCTTTGGCCGAGAGCAGGCTGGCCACCGCCTGGCCGTCAAAGGCGTCGGCGCCGATGCCGTACACCGTGTCGGTGGGCATCACGACCAACCGCCCGCTCTTCACGGCGGCGGCCGCCGCCGTGACCGCTTCGGGGCGGCGCGCGACGTCGGCACAGTCGAACACCTGGGTCACGCCGATGCCTCCCGGTCAACTCTGCGGGCCGTCACGAACCGCGGGCGCCCGGCGAGATCGCGGCGCGCCGTGACCTCGGTGAAAAGTCCGGTCTCACGGACACGTTCGACGGTCTCCGGCGAGGTGGTGTCGTCGTGTTCGATCGCCAGCAGACCGCCGGGCCTCAGCCAGCTGCCCGCGCACTCGACGATCGGCCCGATGACGGCCATGCCGTCGGGTCCGCCGAACAGGGCGTGGTCAGGGTCGTGCCGAGCGACTTCGGGTTCCAGCTCGGCCCCGGCTGGGATGTACGGCGGGTTGGCCACGACCAGATCGACGGCACAGACCAGCTGCGGTAGTAATCCGGGTGTGGTGACATCGGCCTGCGCCAGCTCCACGGACGTGGATTCGGCGTTGCGGCGTGCATAGCGCAGTGCCGCGGGATCGTCGTCGACTGCGATCACCCGGGCCTGCGGCCAGTGCCGGGCGAGCGCGATCGCCAACGCACCGGATCCGGTGCACAGGTCCACGATCACGGGACGGCTCGGCAGCCGCAGAGCCTGCGCCCAGTCCAGTAGCGCCTCGGTTTCCGGGCGGGGAATGAATACGCCGGGCCCGACATGCAGCTGCAGGGGACCGAACGCCACCGTTCCGGTGATGTATTGCAGGGGAATTCGCTGCGAGCGCGCCGCGATCGCCTCGTCATAGCGGCGGAAGAAGTCGGCATCGAGCACCTCGACCAGGGCCAGGCGGCCACGTTCGCTGCCGACCAGGTGCGCGGCGAGCAGTTCGGCGTCGGTCCGCGCGGAGTCGATACCCGCCTCGGCAAGCGCGGCGGTCGCGATGTCGATGGCCCGCCACAGCCGATGCCGCTCGGTCATTCCTCGGCTCCCGCTCGCTCCGGTCCTCGCTGCGCTGCGATCCTCACTCGCGCTCACCTTCGCGTGTCATTCCTCGGCTCGCCCTGGGGTGTCATACCTGTTGCATCCGGGACTGCTTGTCGGCGGTCGCCAGCGCATCGAGCATGGCGTCGAGATCGCCGTCGAGGACCTGGTCGAGGTTGTGGGCCTTGTAGCCGATCCGGTGGTCGGTGATCCGGTTCTCCGGGAAGTTGTACGTGCGGATCCGCTCGCTGCGGTCGACGGTGCGGATCTGGCTGGCCCGGTCCGCGGAGGCATCGGCCAGCGCCTGCTCCTCGGCGAGCGCTTGCAGTCGCGCGGCCAGCACCTGCAACGCGCGCGCCTTGTTCTGCAGCTGTGACCGTTCGTTCTGACAGGTGACGACGATCCCGGTGGGCAGATGTGTGATGCGCACCGCCGAGTCGGTGGTGTTGACGCCCTGGCCGCCCTTCCCTGAACTGCGGTACACGTCGATGCGCAGGTCGGATTCGTCGATCTGGACCTGTTCGACCTCGTCGGGCTCGGGGTAGACGAGCACACCGGCGGCCGAGGTGTGCACCCGGCCCTGGGATTCGGTCACCGGCACCCGCTGGACCCGGTGCACGCCACCTTCGAACTTCAGCCGCGACCAGACGCCGTCGGCCGAATCGCCCTTGCTGGCGATCGAGAGCGTGGCGTCCTTGTAGCCGCCCAGGTCGGAGGTTGTCTCGCCGAGAACGGTCACCGTCCAGCCGTGCCGCTCGGCGTACCGGATGTACATGCGAGCCAGGTCGGCGGCGAACAGCGCCGATTCCTCCCCGCCCTCTCCGGACTTCACCTCGAGCACGATGTCGTCGGCGTCGTGCGGGTCACGAGGGGACAGCAGATCGGTGAGGTGGTCATCGAGTTCGGTCACCCTCGCCTCAAGCTCGGTGACCTCGGCGGCAAACGACTCGTCGTCGACGGCCAGTTCGCGCGCGGTCTCCAGGTCGCCGCGCGCGGCGTCGAGCTTGCGGTAGGTGGCCACGATCGGCGCCAGCTGGGCGAATCGTCGGCCTACTTTGCGGGCCTGCCCGGCATCGGCGTGCAGTTCCGGATCGGAGAGCTGGCGCTCGAGGTCGGCATGCTCGGCGAGCACGCCGTCAATTGCCGGAGCCTGCGTCACCAACTCCTCCTTCCCGAAACGCAAACCGACGCCCGGCCTGCGCGCGCGGCGACAGATCGGGCGTCGGTAAGGCAGCTATTTGTCGGCTGATGCGTTGGTCTTCTGTTTTCCCGTCGCTCCACTCGCCCCGGCACGCTTGCCGTAGCGCTTCTCGAAGCGGGCCACGCGGCCGCCGCTGTCGAGGATCTTCTGCTTGCCGGTGTAGAACGGGTGGCACTGCGAGCAGACCTCGACCACGATGTGGCCGCCCTCCTTGGTGCTGCGAGTCTGGAAGGTGTTGCCGCAGCCGCAGACCACGGTGGTCTCGCCGTAGGCAGGATGGATGCCTGATTTCATGGTGTCCTCTTCAATCGTTGGTCGCCGGGTCGCCCATTTGATCAAGCTCGCAGTTCGGGCGTGAACCGGTACCTGAGGTGGTCGACTGACCAGTATGCCAGGTCAGCCGTCACCAGCCCAAACGCCGACGGCGAGGACGGCATTCCCGATCCGAGGTCACCCGCCGACGGCCCTCAGATCTGCAGGTGGCCGCCTGCGACGGCCGGTGCGGTGGCGTCGGGCGTCGCAGGTGCCACGTCGCGGGCTACCGCGGCCTGCCGGCAAAACCGGCCGGCCAGCTGCGGGATGTCTTCGTCGTCCAGGTAGACCGCCATTGCCGTGTACTGCTGCGAAGCGCTGAACTCGTTGCGGATCTGTTCCTGAAGCAGAGCATGGAAGTTGGTCAACTGTCCCCCGGGGGCGGTTGTGCACTACTTACCTCCGACCAGCCGGACCGCTACTTCCGAGCAGCCGGTCCCGCCAGGCGGGCAAGGTCGGCCTAGTGTGACGCGGCGGCGGTCGCCTCGGGGGTCCAGTCTCGATAGTCGGTTCCGTCGCCCTCGCGCTGCCACACAATGCCGCGGGGAACCTGCACACCCTGGGCGGTCAGCTCACGTTTGAGGATTTTGTTGGTTGCCGTGACCGGCAGGTCGTCGGTGATCCAGACGTAGCGTGGCCTCGCCTTGGGCGATAGATCGGGTTGGGCGGCGAGGAACCGGCCGAACTCCTCCGGGGTGAGGGTGGTTCCGTGTCGCAACACCATCGCCGCCATCACCTGATCACCCACCCGGTCGTCGGGAACCGCATATACCGCCACCCGGCTGACCGGGTCCAGGCGTTGCAGCACCCGCTCGATCGGCGCTGTGGTCAGGTTCTCACCGTCGACCCGTAGCCAGTCGCCGGTACGGCCGGCCAGGTAGATCCAGCCATCGGCGTCCCGGTAGCCGAGGTCGCCCGACCAGTACATGCCGTGACGCAGCCGCTCGTCGGTGGCGTTCGGATCGTTGTAGTAGCCGCCGAACAGGCCCCCGCCCGTCGTGTTGACGATCTCCCCGACCGCCTCCTCGGGATTGGCCAGCGCGCCGCTGCCGTCGAACTCCGCGGTCGCACACTCCTGCAGCGTCTCGGCGTCGTAGATGGCCACGCCAGGGAAGCCGCGGCCGACCGACCCCGGCGGGCAATCATCCTCGCGGGTGATGATGACCGCCCCCTCGGTCGACCCGAACCCGTCCCACACCGTGCACCCGAAGCGCCGGCTGAAGTCGGCGATATCGCGCTCGGGAGCCTCGTTACCGAATGCGACCCGCAGCGGGTTCTCGTGATCGTCGGGCCGCTCGGAGGTTGCCAGGACGTACGCCAGCGGCTTGCCGACGTAATTCATGTAGGTGGCTCCGTAGCGGCGCACATCGGGCAGCAGTCCCGAGGCCGAGAAGCTCGCCGGCGCCATGGCAGCCCCGGACGTGAGCGCCACCGCCCAGCCCGCCAGCAGCGCATTGGAGTGGAACAACGGCATGGACAGATAGCAGACGTCGGAGCCGGTGATCTCGAACCGCTCGACCAGGGCCGCCCCCGAGAAGGGGATCATCATGTGTGCGACCTGAACGGCCTTGGGCTCGCCGCTGGTACCGGATGTAAAGATCAGCATGAACGTGTCGGTGGGCGCCACTTCGCGAAGCGGGGTCAGTCCGCCGGCTTCGGCCAGGAGCGCGGACCACTCCTCGGAATCGAGGTCGAGCACTCGCACGCCCGGTAGGTCCAATCCCTCGATGAGCCCGCGATTGTCCGAATCGGTCAGCAGGATCTGGCAGTCGGCCTTGGCGATGTCGCGGGCCAGTGCCTCGCCACGCCGGGTGTTGTTGACACCGCACAACACATAGCCGCCGAGCCCCGCCGCTGCCATGGCCGCGAGCATGTCGGGGGTGTTGCCCAGCAGTGTTCCGACGTGTAGCGGCCGGTCGGGGTCGGCGATGGCGATCAGTGCGGCGGCCTGGCGCTGCGCCTCGTCGAGATGCTCGCGCCATGTCCATACCCGCTCGCCGAACTTCACCGCCGGCGCGGAATCGGCGAAGCGTTCCCGGAGCAACTGTTGAACGGTCTCGGCCACGTATCCCCTGCCTCGTGTCGGGTGTACCCGCCATGCTCCGCGCGTGGCGGCCTCCGTCACCATGAAAGCGCATCAGTGAACACAGTTTCAAATCTGTCTACTCACCATGGGCCCCGTAGCGGCCCCACGTTTGGGAGGATGTCGTCGGGGCCGACAGGCCGAGACGAAAGAGGGAGACGACTGGGGTGACCGCAGGTGCCGACGCCGCCAGCCGGGTCGCGGCCAAGACCGTCCGCGAGCGCTTGATCGACGCCGCCGAGGCGTGCCTGCGGGAGAAAGGGATCCGGGCGACCACGGTGTCCGAAGTCGCCGAGGCGGCCGGGGTCTCCCGCGGCTGGCTCTATCGGCACTACCCCGACAAGGCATCTCTGCTCGGCGCGGCAATCGTGCACCTCAACGATGCGTTCTGGGGTCAGGCTCACGGCGTCCTGGCTGAGATCGAAGGATTCGAGCAGCAGTTCGCCGCCGGCGTGCTGCTTGGCCGAAGCGCATACGACTCACCGGACGCGCTGGTCATGAAGCTGCGCCGCGACGAGCCCGAGGAGTTCAATGCGTGCGCCGGGGCGGGTGTCCAGGGCGTGGTTCCCGACGTGGCGGCGTTCTGGCAGCCCTACCTGGAGGCGGCGCGGGATCGTGGCGAGATTCATGTCGACACCGACCTGCGCGAAGCCGCCGAGTGGGTCGCGCGCGTCATCATCAGCCTGGCGACCGTCCCCGGGGAGACGCTGAACCCCGACGACCCAGAGGCGGTGCGGCGGTACCTGCACCGCTACGTGCTGCCCGGGTTGCGCGCGGATCCTGCGGTGGGCTGAGACCTCAGGAGGCGTGCCGGTGCGCGTCGATCTCGTCGGAAACGCCGGCACGCCGGCCGCTGAGCACCATGAGAATGTCGCGGATCGGCGCCCTCGCCTCATAGCCGTCGCCGACCGCGAAATCGGCATCGGTGGCCACCAGGCGAATGCCTCTCGGCCTGCTGTGCATGTTGATCGGGAAACGCATGCGCCACAGACGGTTTGCCGCCACCACGGCGGCAGCCCGGGGAATCGGCCGTTCGATGCCGAGCGGCACCGCGATGTCCTGACCGTGTACCAGGACGTCGACGAGCGGATCGGCCTCGCTACTGCCGATGATGCGCCTGCGCGATCCGATCATGCCGCGCAGCGCGGCGACGATCTCGGCCTGCGAGCGGCCGTCCTCGACACCCAACCGGTAGATCATCGGGTCGAAGCGGAAACCCGACTTCACCGCTTCGGTCAGCACCCGCAACAGCCCCATGTGGGAGTGCGTCAGGTGCGCGGCGACGTCACGCACTCGCCACCCTTGGCACGAGGACGGATGCGTCCACTGCTCGCCGTTCAGGTTCCCGAGCAGATCGGCAAGGTCGGCGCGCTGCTCGTCGATGCAGTTCCAGATCTCGTCGGACGTCATCGCCCACCCCTTTTTGGTCAGGAATACTGACTAAAATAGACAGGATTTCGTACTAAAGTCAACGCATGGCCGACGACGCGCCCAACACGGCGGTGCTGATGTTCGTCGCACACCGGGCCGCCGAATCGCAGGTGATGGCCGCGCTCGCCGCAAGCGGCGCCGACGACATCACCCTGGCCCAGTCTCGGCTGCTACAACGTCTGGATCCCAACGGAATCCGGATAACCGAGCTGGCCGAGCGCGCGGGGGTCACCAAACAGACCGCAGGTGCGTTGATCGACCAGCTCGAGTCCGCGGGATATGTCGTGCGGACCCGCGATCCGGTTGACGCCCGGGCCCGTCTGGTCACGCTCAGCGGCAAGGGCGTTTCACTGTGCCGGGCCGCCGCGGCCGAAGCGGCGAAGGTCGAGCAGGATTGGCGAAAGCATCTGGGCACCAAGCGCTATCAGGAACTACGTGCCGCCTTGGTGGCATTGCGGGAGATCACCGATCCGTACTTGTGATCGCGACGGACCCGCTGCACAATGCCGGTCATGGCCTCCCGCAGGAACACGATTCAACAGCTCTCGGCGATTCTGGCCGCGGGGCTGGCAAGCACCCTGGTCGCATGTGACGGGCCGTCGCGGGAGCCGGCGCCGACCGGTACCCCCACCACATCCGCGACGGCGACCACCGGTGCGAGTACGCCCAGCACCGGGATGTCCAATGGTCAGACCTATACGGTCACCCGCAAGACCTCCGGCGATGCCACCCCGGACGGCAAGGGCCGCTGGGCCCTGACGGTCGACACCATATCCGGCGGCGACGCTCAGGTCGCGGACGTCTTCAACCAGGCGGTGCAGGCATCGGCCGCCCAGCAGCTCGACCCGGTCAAACGTGACGCCGACCCCGAGGGGACCTGGACCTTCGATACCTATCCACAGATCTTCTTCGGCGGCGCATCAGTATCGGAGCTGATCAGCGGCCTCTACAGTCACGTTCCCTCCGCTCACCCGGTCGGCTACCTCAGCACCGTGGTGATCGACTCCCGCTCGGCTACCCCGATCACACTGAAAGACCTGTTCACCGACGAGCAGGCCGGCCTCAACCGCCTCTCCGAGCAGACGAAACTGCTGCTACCCGCCGCGATGGGCACGGACACCACCCCGATGCCCGATGAGCCGGGCAATCAACCCATCGAGGCCAACTTCGCGAACTGGATTCCCACGCCGTCCGGTTTGGAGATCCACTTTGCCGACTACCAGTTCGTCCACGGCTCCCCGGTGATCACCGTGCCGTGGTCGGCACTCGATGACCTGCTCGCCCCCGGGATGACCGCGTTGAGGCAGCCCTAGACGCACCAACCAGTGGGGTCAGTCGACGTCCATCGCTCCCGGCGCCGTCTTGGACACCTGGACCAGGAACTCGTAGTTGTTCTTGGTCTTGCGCAACTGGCTCATCAGCAGATCGATGGCCTGATGCGAATCCAGCCCGGACAGCACACGCCGCAGCTTGTGCACGACGGCGAACTCATCCGGCGACAGCAGCAGTTCGTCCTTGCGGGTACCCGACGGGTTGACGTCGACCGCGGGGAACACCCGCCGCTCGGCAATCTTGCGATCGAGCTTGAGCTCGGCGTTACCGGTGCCCTTGAACTCCTCGAAGATCACGGTGTCGCCGGTCGAGCCGGTCTCCACCATCGCCGTCGCGATGATCGTCAGCGAGCCGCCGTCCTCGATGTTGCGGGCCGCACCCAGGAACCGCTTCGGCGGATAGAGCGCGGTGGAGTCCACACCACCGGACAGGATGCGCCCCGAAGCCGGGGAGGCGTTGTTGTAGGCGCGCCCCAGACGGGTGATCGAGTCGAGCAACACGACAACGTCTTTGCCCTGCTCCACGAGCCGCTTGGCTCGTTCGATCGCCAGCTCGGCGACCGAGGTGTGATCGGACGGCGGACGGTCGAAGGTAGACGCGATGACCTCGCCCTTCACCGAACGCTGCATATCGGTGACTTCCTCGGGGCGCTCGTCGACGAGCACGACCATCAGATGGCACTCGGGGTCGTTCTTGGTGATCGCGTTGGCGATGTCCTGCAGGATCGTCGTCTTACCCGCCTTCGGCGGTGACACGATCAGGGCGCGCTGTCCCTTGCCGATCGGCATGATCAGGTCGATGACACGGGTGGTCAGCCGCTCGGTCGTGGTCTCCAGGCGCAGTCGCTGGTTGGGGTACAGCGGCGTCAGCTTGCCGAACTCCGGACGCTTCTTGGCATCCTCGACCGGACCGCCGTTGACGCTGTCCAGCCGCACCAGCGGGTTGAACTTCTGACGGGGATTCTGATTCGAGCCGTCCCCTTCTCGGGCCACACGCACCGCGCCGGTGACCGCGTCACCGCGGCGCAGCCCATTCTTGCGAACCATGTTCATCGACACGTACACATCGTTCGGGCCGGCCAGATAGCCGGAGGTGCGCACGAACGCGTAGTTGTCCAGCACGTCGAGAATGCCGGCGACCGGCTGGACGACGTCGTCTTCCCGGAGCTCGGACTCGCCGCCACCGTCGCCACCGGTGCGTTCACCGCGTCGCCTGCGGTCACGGAACCGTCGGCCGCGCCGGCCCTGACGGCCGTCGCCCTCGTCGTCGCGGTTCTGCTGTCCGGAGTTGGACGACTCCCCGCTCTGACCGGTGGAGGCAGGGGCCTCCCGGCGGTTCTCGGCCTTCTGCTCGGCGTTCTTCTGCTCGGTCCGCCCAGAATGGCCTTCCGATGGTTTTTGCTGCTCAGCGCCTTCTCCGGCACGTGCTCCGGCCCCACGAGAGGCGGTCCGACGCTCGCGGCGAGGCTGTTCAGCGGAGGTCGAACCGGTGTCCTCCCGGTTCTCGGGAGCGGGCTGCGGAGCCGGCTCGGCCTGCGGCTGACTGGCCGCGCCGTTGTCGCCGCCCCTGTGAGCGGCACCGTTGCCCCCGTTCTGGCTCTCCTGGATGGCGGCGATGAGCTGGCTCTTGCGCATCCCGGAGGTCCCCTTCACGCCAACGCGGTTGGCCAGCGCGCGCAGCTCGGGCAGCACCATGTTCGACAACGACCCACTTGTCGGTGTCGGGCTGGTGTCCGCGCCCGGCGCAGCCTGCACCTCGGGTGCGGGGGCGGGGGGGATTTCTGCGGCCACGGCAGTGGGCAACTCCGTCTGCGGGTTGTCCCCAGCCGTGATGAGGTCCGTATCAGTCACGGATTTCCTTTCTTCCCTCGCTGTTTCACTACGCAAGGGTTTCTGGCATCCAGCCGACTCGCTGAATGCGAAGTCTCACCATCATCTGTGTCAACGGTGGTCGCCGGAATTTGCGGCTACACCCGTCACTCCATAAGTCGAGCACGAGAAGAATTGATGATCGTCCTAGTCTCGGCGCAGGTGCAGACGCTGCGATTACCTGGACGGCACCGAGGATAACGCCCTTCGTTGCCCGAAGCAAGAAACGATCACCGGCGTGTGGCCATGTCAGCCGTGGACAGCGACCCCAGAACCCCAGCGAACCGGGTTTCCGACGCTCATCTCACCGATGGTGAATCCGTTGACGGCGCCGAACTCCAGCGCCTCTGCCGGTAGCTGCGAACACGTCGTCAGCGCCAAAACGGCAGGTCCGGCACCGGAGAGCACCGCTGGAACACCACAACGCCGAAGGATCTGCAGATATTCCGCCGAGGCCGGCATCGCCGGAGCACGTTGCTGCTGGTGCAGGACGTCCTCGGTGGCCGCCATCAGCAGGTCGGGGCGTTCGGTGAGGGCAACCACCAGCAGTGCGGCCCTGCTGAGGTTGAAACGGGCGGCTCGGTGGCTGACCTGTTCCGGCAGCAGCACCCGGGTCTCCGCGGTTGAGGACTTGACCTGAGGTATGCCCGGAAACAGGTGGATGTCGGGGTGCAGCCGCAGCTGGGCCGCGGCGTACGACGGCGGCTCGGTGCCGGTGTCGGTGTCGGTCCACGACACGACTGCACCACCCAGCACCGCCGCAGCCGCGTTGTCCGGGTGGCCTTCGAACTCCGACGACAGCTGGATCAGTTGCGCGTCGGCCAGTGGATCCAAATCAGATTGTGCGACAAGGCCGTTCGCCACCGCCAGACCACCGACGGTCGCTGCCGCCGACGATCCGAGGCCGCGCGAGTGGGGTATGGCGTTGCGGCAACGCACCACCAAACCAGCGGCATCGGCACCCGCCGCGGCCAAGCCGCGGCGGATCGCCCGCACCACCAGGTGCTCGGCTCCCAGCGGCACCTCCCCGGCACCCTCCCCCTCGACCTCCACGACCAGGCCAGCGTCGGTGGTCTCGGCGATGATCTCGTCGTAGAGACCCAGCGCCAGCCCCACGCTGTCGAAGCCGGGGCCAAGATTGGCACTGGAGGCCGCGACGGTCGCACTGGCGATCATTCCGGAGGGCAGGGTCGATGTCACCGGCAATCCACTCCCGTCAGCTCAGGCCGAGCTCGGCGATGACGGCACCGGGGTCGACCGCGACCGGCGTGACCGTCGGCATGTCACGCAGGGCGGTGTCGGGGTCCTTCAGGCCGTTGCCGGTGACGGTGCACACCACCGTCGATCCGGGCTTGACCCAGCCATCCTCGACCGATTTGAGCAGCCCCGCGATACTGGCCGCCGAGGCCGGCTCGACGAACACACCCTCCACGCGTGCGACCAGGTGATATGCCGCCAGGATCTCCTCGTCGCTGGCCGCCAGGAAACGCCCCCCGGACTCCTGCTGGGCGGCCACGGCCGAATCCCAGGACGCCGGAGAGCCGATGCGGATCGCGGTAGCGACGGTCTCGGGATGGCTGACGGGCTTGCCCAGCACCAGCGGAGCCGCCCCGGCGGCCTGCGTGCCCAGCATGCGGGGCAGGCTCTGGCTGAGCCCGTCGCGGTGGTATTCGGTGTAGCCCCTCCAGTACGCGGTGATGTTGCCGGCGTTGCCGACGGGCAGCGAGTGCACGTCGGGAACCGTTCCCAAGGCATCGACGATCTCGAACGCCGCGGTCTTCTGCCCCTCGATACGCACCGGATTGACGCTGTTGACCAGCGAGATGGTCGGATAGTCGGCAGTCAGCTTGCGAGCCAGTTCCAGACAGTCGTCGAAGTTGCCGTCGATCTGGATGATCCTGGCGCCGTGCATCACCGCCTGAGCGAGCTTGCCCATCGCGATCTTGCCCTGCGGGATCAGCACCGCGCAGGTGATGCCGGCCCGCGCGGCGTATGCCGCAGCCGACGCCGAGGTGTTGCCGGTCGAGGCGCACAACACGGCCTGCTTCCCGCGGGCCACCGCGTCGGTGACGGCCATCGTCATACCCCGGTCCTTGAATGAGCCGGTGGGATTGAGACCCTCCACCTTCAGATGCACTGTGCAGCCTGTCTTCTCCGACAGTCGCGGCGCGTGGATCAGCGGGGTGCCGCCTTCCAGGAGCGTGATCGCAGTCCAGTCAGGCCCGACCGGAAGCCGATCCCGGTAGGCAGCAATCAGACCCGGCCAGGGGGTATGTACGGCAGCCGATTTCGTGGTACTCACTCGCTGGTTCCCTCCATCCGCAGCACGCTGTTGACCTCCTGGACGACGTCGAGGCCCGCCAGTGCGGCGACGGTCTCGGACAGCGCGGCGTCGGTGGCCCGGTGAGTCACGGCCACGAGGCGCGCGCCGCACGGCTGTCCACCGTCGTCGATCATGCCTTCCTGACGGACTTCGGCGATGCTCACCTCACGCCTACCGAATTCAGCTGCCACCGAGGACAACACACCAGGACGGTCAGTGACGTTCATGCTCACGTAGTAGCGCGTCGGGATGATGCCCATCGGCGCGATCGGCAACTGCGCGTACTTCGACTCGCGCGGGCCGCGGCCACCCTGTACCCGGTTGCGGGCCGCCATCACCAGGTCACCCATCACTGCTGAGGCGGTCGGCTTACCACCGGCACCCTGACCGTAGAACATCAATCGTCCCGCGGCCTCGGCTTCCACGACGACGGCGTTGAAGGCACCGTTGACGGTGGCCAGCGGGTGGCTCAACGGCACGAGCGCCGGATAGACCCGAGCCGAAACCCGCTCTTGGCCTTCTCCGTTGCTGATGCGTTCACAGATCGACAACAGCTTGATCGTGCAACCGAGTGCGCGTGCAGATTCGAAGTCTGCCGGCGTGACCTTGGTAATGCCCTCGCGGTAGACATCGTCGGCGGTCACTCGGGTGTGGAAGGCGATGGAAGCCAGAATCGCAGCTTTTGCGGCCGCGTCGTAGCCCTCCACATCGGCGGTGGGGTCGGCCTCGGCATACCCGAGCGCGCTGGCGTCGGCCAGCGCGCTCGCATAATCGGCACCGGTCGAGTCCATCTCGGACAGAATGTAGTTCGTCGTCCCGTTGACGATGCCGGCCACCCGCAGCACGGAATCCCCGGCCAACGACTGGGTAAGCGGCCGGATCACCGGGATGGCCCCGGCCACCGCGGCTTCGAAATAGAGGTCCACATGAGCCCGCTCGGCGGCCTGCGCCAATTCACCGGTGGACTGCGCCAGCAGTGCCTTGTTCGCGGTCACCACCGATTTGCCGCGCTCCAGCGCAGTCAGGATGGCCTTCCGGGCCGGTTCGACCGGGCCCATCAGTTCGACGACGATGTCGACGTCCTCGCGGGAGACCAATTCCTCGACGTTGTCGGTGAGCATCCCGATCGGGAGGCCCCGGTCATCGGCGACGCGGCGTACCGCGGCACCGCGCAGTTCCAGCGGCGCTCCGATGCGTGCGGCCAGGTCCGGCGCGCTTTCCTCAATGATCCGAACCACTTCACTGCCGACATTGCCCAGGCCCAATACCGCGACGCCGACCGACTTTTCGGATGCACTCATGCGCTACCTCACTTCCAGACTCAGTAGATCGTCGACGGTCTCCCGGCGCAGGATCAAGCGGGCGCACCCGTCGCGTACGGCCACCACCGCGGGGCGGCCTATCAGGTTGTACCGACTCGACATCGAGTAGCAGTAGGCCCCCGTAGCGGCCACCGCCAGCAGATCTCCGGGGTGCACGTAATCCGGCACCCAGACGTCGCGCACGACGATATCGCCGCTCTCACAGTGTTTCCCAACAATCCGGGCCAGTCTCGGCTGCCCCTGACTGACCCGAGACACCAGCCGGGCGTCGTACTCCGCACCGTAGAGCGATGTTCGGATGTTGTCGCTCATCCCACCGTCGACGCTGATGTAGCGCCGGGACACGGCTGGACCGATGGCCACGTCCTTGACAGTGCCGACCTCGTAGAGCGTTACCGTTCCCGGCCCGGCGATGGCGCGGCCCGGCTCGACCACGAGTCGTGGCGTGGGCAGTCCGACCGCGGCAGACTCGTGGCGCACGATCGCGCCCAGTTTGGCTGCCAGATCCTCCACGGGCGGCGGATCGTCCTGCGGCAGGTACGAGATGCCGAGGCCACCGCCGAGATCGACGGTGCTGATCTGGGCGGTCTTGTCGACGCCGAACTCGGCGACGATGTCGCGAAGCAGCCCGATGACGCGGTGCGCGGCCAGTTCGAATCCGTCGACATCGAAGATCTGAGAGCCGATGTGACTGTGCAGGCCCACGAGGCGGAGATGGTCGGTGGCGAACACCCGGTGCACGCCGGCCATGGCGGCGCCACTGGCCAGCGACAGCCCGAACTTCTGATCCTCGTGAGCGGTCGCGATGAACTCGTGGGTATGGGCTTCCACACCTACTGTCACCCGGAGTAGCACGTCCTGCACGACGCCGGCCTCACCGGCGATGGCATCGAGCCGTTCGATCTCCGTCATTGAATCCAGGACGACATGTCCGACACCGGATTTCACCGCCGTGGTCAGCTCATGAATAGATTTATTGTTGCCGTGCAACGCGATTCGCTCAGCCGGGAACCCGGCGTGCAGAGCGACGGCGAGCTCGCCACCGCTGGCGACATCCAGACAAAGACCCTCTTCGTCAACCCAACGCGCGATCTCACTGCAGAGGAACGCCTTGGCGGCGTAATGCACATTCGCGCCGCCGCCGAACGCGGCGCCAATCTCACGGCAACGGCTACGGAAGTCGTCCTCGTCGATCACGAACAACGGCGTGCCGTACTCGGTCGCGAGGTCGGTCACGGGTACGCCGGCAACCGTGACCACACCGGCGTCGCCGCGAACCAGGTTGCGCGGCCAGACGTTTGGCGCAAGCTCTAGCAGATCCGCAGGGGTCTGCGGCCGCGGGGGCGCACCGGCCTGATGGATCTCCTCGGCATGGCGCGGACCGGCCGGATGAACGTTCACATCCGCTCCGGTGCCGATACACCCAGTATGCGCAGGCCGTTGGCGATCACCTGACGTGTCGCGTCGCACAGCGCCAGACGCGCTCGGTGCAGATCGGTCGGCTGTTCATCGCCCTGGGGTAACACGCGACAGGAGTCGTAGAAGCGATGGTAGTCGCCGGCCAGGTCCTCAAGGTAGCGGCAGACCCGGTGTGGCTCACGCAGCGTGGCCGCCGCCTTGAGTACGCGGGGGAACTCGCCGAGGTTGCGGATCAGCGCGCCCTCTTTGTCATGGGCGAGCAGCTCAAGGTGAGCGGTGTCGGCGGCCAGGCCCAGGTCGGCGGCACTGCGGGCCAGCGCGGACAGCCGTGCGTGCGCGTACTGCACGTAGTAGACCGGGTTCTCGTTGGAGGCCGAGGACCACAGCTGCAGGTCGATGTCGATCGGGGTGTCCACCGATGAACGGATGAGGGCATAGCGCGCGGCATCCACGCCGATGGCCTCGACCAGGTCGTCGAGGCTTATGACGGTGCCCGCCCGCTTGCTCATCCGCATCGGCTGGCCGTCACGGACCAGGTTGACCATCTGTCCGATCAGCACCTCGACGGTGTCGGGGTCGTCACCGAGGGCAGCCGCGGCGGCCTTGAGCCGCGAGATGTAGCCGTGGTGATCGGCGCCGAGCATGTAGATGCACAGGTCGAACCCGCGCTGTCGCTTGTCGAGGAAGTAGGCGAGGTCCCCGGCGATGTAGGCCGGCTGCCCGTCGCTCTTGATGACGACGCGGTCCTTGTCGTCGCCGAACTCGGTGGTGCGCAACCAGGTTGCGCCGTCCTTTTCGTAGATGTTGCCGGTCTCGCGCAGCATGGCGATGGCCTGCTCGACCCGGCCGCTGGTGTGCATCGAGTCTTCGTGGGTGTAGACGTCGAAGTCGGTGCCGAAGTCGTGCAACGACTCCTTGATGTGGTCGAACATCAACTCGACGCCGATGGACCGGAACGCCTCACGCCGCTCGCCCTCGGGAAGACCCAGGGCGTCGGGCTGCTGGGCCAGCACCGCAGCGGCGATGTCGCTGATGTAGTCGCCGGCGTAGCCGTCCTCCGGGATCGGCTCCCCCGCCGCCGAGGCGATCACCGAGTTCACGAACCGGTCGATCTGCGCGCCGTGGTCGTTGAAGTAGTACTCCCGTTCCACCTCGGCGCCCTGGGTGGCCAACAGCCGGCCGAGGGCATCTCCCACGGCAGCCCAGCGGGTGCCGCCGATATGGATCGGCCCGGTCGGGTTGGCCGAGACGAACTCGAGGTTGATCTTCTGGCCGTCGAGCGAGCCGGAGTTACCGTATGCCGCGCCCGCGTCGAGAACCTTGCTGACGATCACACCCTGAGCCGAGGCCGCGATGCGCAGGTTGACGAACCCGGGCCCGGCGACCTCCGCGGACGCGATTCCGTCGGCGGAGGCGAGCGCGCCGGCGAGCCATCCGGCGAGCTCCCGAGGGTTGGCACCGACCTTCTTGCCCAGCTGCAACGCCAAGTTGGTGGCATAGTCGCCGTGTTCGGGGTTGCGCGGGCGCTCGACAGTGACCGTCGCGGGCAGGGCGGCGGGATCGAGGTCATGCTCGGTGAGCACCGCGGTGGCGGTGCTCTTGAGCAGCTCGGCGAGGTCGGCAGGGGTCACGAGGCTCCATCCTATGTCTGACGTGGTCACGCCCCGAATCCATATCCGGCGGGCGGTCCGCTCTCGGCGGCGGGCACGAGCAGTCATTCGGATGCGCTAGGCTATCTGAGCCCGACGGCGCAGCTGTGCGTGCGCCCCCGTAGCTCAGGGGATAGAGCGTCTGCCTCCGGAGCAGAAGGCCGCAGGTTCGAATCCTGCCGGGGGCACCACCTGGAACACCTTCTGGCCCGCCGAGCAGACATGCTCACGCAGCGCCGGCCAGAACGCTGCGCAGTTGCCCGGCGAGCAAGGCCGTTGGCCTGAAGCCCACGGCCAGTCTCACGCTGGCTCGTTCACTTCCGCCTGCTGCCGCCGACGGTCTTGCGCCGGTGCGCGCCGGCCTTCTTCTCGGCGCCGGTGGCTTTTGCCGACCTGGCGGCGGCGTGCTTGCCCGCGCCGGCCGCACGAGCCGCGGCGGGCCTGCTGACACCGGCGGGCATGCCGGCACCGGCAGCCGGCGCCGACCGAGCGGTGCGCAGCGCCGCGGCCGATGGACTGGCGGGCTCAGGGTCACCGCCCATCGGGGCAGCGGACGAACTCGCGCGCTCAGAGTCA